>MDTA01176589.1_pt1 | contig 19300 bp, 14 predicted proteins | sample 811151 | NCBI WGS metagenome assembly MDTA01 (sample SAMN05326648, study PRJNA326480) | marine metagenome | isolation source: seawater | place: Indian Ocean: South | collected 2010 | reverse complement strand
CTATCGCCAATCGTGGAAGTCACCCAGATACCTCTCCTCCAGATGCAAATTGCCTTCGCAATCGGCTTACTAGGTGTGTATATCGGCTGGAGAGGAATCATAGCTAAAATGACTGGTTTCTATGATATGGCTGGGGCTTTCAAGTATCTTCTATTTGGAATTGTTTCAGGTATGATATTTGCTGTTGCATCAGATGAGATGATACTACAATTTGCTGTAATTGAGTCCAGAATAAACATAATTTATGCATTTATTGTATCTCTGATAATTGGAGCATCTGAATCTGCTCTAGTAATGTTTCTATTAGGAAGACCAAAGGTAGTTAGTTTACGCGCATCTACTCCTTACGGTTGGACTCTAGGATTAGGAATGGGTGCTATGTTTACTTCTGTTCTAATTGTTAGACTATTTGACCCTGTTTTACCAGGTTCTGATTATTCTGGCTTTGATGTGATTGCTGTTGCTATCGCACTTTCTTTAGCAGTAATTGTATGCCTAGGAAATGCATTAATTTCTACATATCAGGGAGTTGGAGTTCTAACATCAACCCGATTCAAAACTTTCTATGTTAGTACTTTCTCAAGGGGTATACTTATTCTAGGTTGTACTTTCATTTTATGGTATCCGATACTAATAATATTTTTCTCTACCTTAATTTTTTATTATTGGCCTACTGCACAAACAAAATGGCTACCTTTAGGAATGACTCCTGCGGCATCTCAAGCATTTCGAAGAACCTTACGCCAAGATGAGAAAATTCGTCTTGCTGCTACTAATAGAGTACGTGGAGAGAGAGTAGAAAATAACCAAAATACTTCAGATATTGATGATGAGTAATTACTTCATTGAAAATTAGTAAAATATAACCTAATCAATATATTTAGAATAGTACAATAAGTATGATTATATCTGTTCTATTGAGGCAGGTTAAACAATGAGAGTAATTATAGCAGGTGCTGGCGAGGTCGGCAGAGGTGTTGCTGAGGCTCTTAGGGAAGAAAAAAGAAGTGTTGCTTTAATCGATCCTGACCCAAGTGCAATCAATGAATCTCAATCATTAGATTGTCTATTAGTAACAGGTTCAGTACTTTCCAGGGATTCCCTTCTGAGAGCAGGTATCAACGATGCAGAGATTATAGTAATGGCGACAAATAATGATGAAATTAATCTTCTCTCTTGTGCATTTGCCAAAAGAGTCTACAGTGAACAAGTAGGTGACCGCAATGCTTCCGGACTTACTGCAATTGCTGTAATAAGTAATCCTGACTTAATGAATTTAAATAAAGGCGCAGGGCCACTTGAGAAATGGACACGTGCGGATCACATAGTATGTGCCTCTGATGAGATTGTTGAACAATTAGCAGCGGGTTTACTCGCTCCTTCAATAGATGAAATACTCGCTTTTGGAGATAATTCTTGGATATCGTCTGTCAAGGTTACCTCGAAATCTGCATTGATAGGTGTTCAGACAAGTGAGGCAGGGAATATTTTTGTTGATCTCCCCTCAATTTATGCGATTTCTTCCGGAGATGGTGGTGGTAAATTAACAAACGGTAATGAAATAATTTCTGAAGGAGATACATTGGTATTCGTTTCTCGTTCTACGTTACAGTTTGGGCAAATTACAAAGGCGATAGGATGTATCGATCCGGAACTTCCAGAAAAACCTCAAGTGGCTATTTTTGGAGCTACACAATTTGGAAATAAGCTATCCAAACATTATCTCGATAATGGTTCTGAAGTAGTTGTAATAGAGCCTAATTTAGATTTCGCTAATGAATTAGTTGGTTCTCAAATTGGAATCAATAAAAGATTGGATGTGATTCATGGAGATCCACAAGATGAAGATTTACTTAGAGAGTTAGGAATTGATCAACAAGACATAACTGTAGCAGCATTAGATGATGACAATCTCAACATTGCCATTTCCATGCGTGCTAAGGATAAAGGTGTTTCAAGAACAGGACTTCTGCTAAATGATAGGGCTTTGGTCGAAGCAGTTCAGAGAATTGGATTAACTCGTCCTATAAGCAGACGTTTAGTTACTGTAACTTCTGTTCTCAAATCTATTCATATGAATGTCCCAGGAGCATATCAATCAATTCCTACAATTCCTGAATTAATTTCCATGTCTGCTACTTTGAGTTCTGAGAATAATTTAGTTGGTAGAAGTATTTCCGATGCAGAAAATAAGATTGGATGCAGGATAGTGATGATTGAAAGACTGAATGATGAAGGAATTATTGAAGTACAAATCCCAAGCCAGGTAGAAAATCTTGAGATGTCCGATAAAATTTATATTTTCTTAGAAAAATCAGATATAAAACGAGTTGAGAGGTCTTTGGAGAACTAATAATGCGTTGGGATGTAATTGGTTTAGTACTAGGTTGGACGATCAGAGTAGTTTGCGTCCCTCTTTCTTTAGTTGGTTTATTCAGTTTCTATACAGAAGGTCAAGAATACGCAATTAAAACATACCTAATTCCAATAATAATTGCAGCATTTGTTGGTCAATGGTTTATATCAAGATCAAAGAAAAATACAAGTCATCAAAGAGTTAGAGATAGGGAAGCATTTGCTTCAGTAGCTTTGGGTTGGATTCCTGTAATTCTACTTGGGTCAATGCCATTTTGGCTTGGCGGAACTTTCTATGGCCCATATCATTTTGGTGATGTTAGTTTCGTAGAAATTCTTCGTGGTCTTCTTTATTCATGGTTTGAATCAATGTCAGGTTTCACTACTACTGGAGCTACAGTGATAGATTCATCCGTCAGTCCCGTTTGTATTAGTGCCTTAGAAAATATGGCTAGTGAAGATTTAGACTGTATTGCAGAGCAAAAAAGAAGTATTATTTTGTGGCGTTCCCTAACACAATGGCTTGGAGGAATTGGAGTAATAATGCTAGGATTAATGATATTTTCTAGTATTCTTGGAGGCGGAATGAACCTTGCTCGAGCCGAGTTAACGGGTCCATCCTTATCTCGATTAAGTCCAAATCTACAATCAACTGCTAGAAGACTATGGTTAATTTACAGTGTCCTTACTGCTTGTGCTTTAGGATTACTTCACTTTGTTGGAGAAATGTCGATTTTTGATTCTGTAAATTATTCAATGACAACTCTAGCCTCTGGTGGTTTCGGCACAACCGATTCAGGAGTAAGTGCATTTGATTCTGCATTGATTGAATCAATAATTATGGTATTCATGCTACTTACTTGTATCAATTACAGCCTCTATCATCTGATAATTGCTGGTAGAACAAAGGAGGCCTTGAAAGACGAAGAATTGAGAGTATACCTTCTAATTGTCTTTATTGCATGGGTTGCGATGGCGGTGAATCTTCTCCGTACAGATAATAATGGGTATAGTTTGTTAGAAACGTTAAGGCATACTGCATTCCAAGCAATTTCCATTTCCAGTACTGGCTATTCATCGACTGACTTTTCTAAATGGCCTGTATTCAGTCAATTCGTGTTACTCTTATTGATGATAGTTGGTGCTTCAGCTGGTTCCACTGGAGGTGGTCTTAAGGTACTAAGAATTCGTGTTGCCTTCGAATTAGCAAAGAGAGAAGTTTTGCGTATTATTCAGCCAAAGAAAGTTATTGCAATGAGAGTAAATGAAGAAGTAATTGATGAAGAACAAGTATTCATCGTTTTAGGAATGATTAGCGCATGGTTAGTTCTTGCAATGTCATCAATGCTATTTATCTCATTCTTAGAGCCAAGTTGGAGTCTGAATGATGTCCTTTCAGTGGTAATCTCCTCTCTAGGCAATACAGGTCCTGCTCTGGGATCATATGGTCCTACTGCTACTTGGTCTAGTATGGGTGAAGTGACTTTATTTTGGACATCAATTCTAATGTGGTTCGGTCGTCTAGAGTTATTAACGGTACTAGTATTATTACATCCAAAAACTTGGTCTGATGCTAATTAATTAGAATGAATCTAGTGTGAATTGAGTCCCAGATGGTTCTTTCTTTTCCACTTCCACTTTCTCTTCAGAATCCAATTTAATGTCTTGATCTAAATCATAATTATTTTCTTTTATATCTTCATTAAATGCTTCAATAATCTTTATTGCAATAGGTTTAGACTTAGAAATTCCGTATAGCGATAAGTGGTCTTCAAGAGTTAAATCGAGTTTCTTAGATAAGGATAAATCCATTGGATCTCCTCCTATTTCTGAATCATGAACGGCGAGAAGTTTAGGCCATAATTCTTCTCTTATTGATGCCTTACTGGTATCTAATTGCTTGCTTAAGTTGTCTATTATAGAACTTCTAATTCCTGTACCTCCCCTTCTTAGGAAATTTGGGTATGTAATGAATGGATCTCTTGCGGAGTCTATAGGTTTCATTGCAACTGCCGCCTGAGCAGAGAGCACAGAACCCCAGTACCAAGATCTGTATGCTCTATTCTTAAATTTTGTAGCAAGCGCCCTATCGGCACTGACCATTGCTGAACTCAATTCTTCTAGTGTTCTATTATCGAAGACACTTTGATTATTCCATGTAAACCATGAAATCATCTGATCAGGATCTTTATCTGAATTTAGTAATATTTTCCCTGCATCTTTTCCTGATTTACTTTTATAAACAGCTTGCAATGCTTTGAAGACATCAATTTGAGAGTCTCTAATTGCTACAGAAGATAGGTCTCTAACTGCAGCTAAATCGATATGTTCTCCAGAAATTACTGAGACAGCTTGAAGATCTCTAATTAATGCTCTTAAATCACCAGGATTCCCATCAATTAAGGCTTCAAGTGCTTCAGGATCTATTGAATATCCTTCTGAGTCCAAAACTCTTCGAGAAATCTTTCTCATGTGCATTTTTTCAACTCTTTTGAAGATTATCTGTTCACTAAGTTTCAGAACACGATTTTGATTTTGCTTCCAATTTCTACCACTCCCCCAAAGCCTCATCGGTTCATTACATGTCATGATAATTGGTTGCTTAGATTTTCTTAGTAAGTTGATTAATTCCGCCTTACCACCAGAATCTCCCTTTAATTTCTCTTCATCACCAGTTATTCTTTTCTCAATCGATTCATCATTAAGTTTAGCAAAACTTCCACTGAGGTGATCTACTTCATCCAATAATATTAGAGTTCTTCCATTTTCAGTCTTATTTTCAGAAAATTGGTCCAATGATATATGTTGCGAACCCCTTGTTGCAGCTTTTCTAATTGCAGCAGCATTTCTTTCTTCAGAAGCATTTAGTTCTATTACAGTCCATCCTTTTTCATTTCCTATCGCTTTAGCTAATGTTGTTTTTCCAACTCCTGGTGGGCCTGAAAGCAGAATTCCTTTTTTCTCAGGTGGTTTAGTAGAATCCCATTGCTCTAACCAAGTTCTTATCCTTCTTAATTGAGTCTCATTACCTTCCATTTCTCCTATCGAAGTTGGTCTATACCTCTCGGTCCAATCTTCAACCAAGTGTTCAGTCACGAGTCTTGCTTAAGTTGGCGCCTATTGAAGATTATTCAAAATAAAGTTGAAACTAAATTAGTATTAATTAGATCTAATAGTTGACCAATGTCTATTCTAATTTGTTTTTGGTCGTCTCTTCTTCTTACCGTTACAGTTTCATCCTCAAGTGTTTGATGATCTACAGTTATTGCCCAAGGGACTCCAATTTCATCTGCTCTTGCATATCTTCTTCCAATAGATTTACTTGAATCAATCAGACATTTCACTCCTTGCATTTGATTAATTTGAGTATTTAATTTTCTTGCTGCCATACCCATTCCATCTTTTTCAAATAATGGTAAAACAATTAAGTCAGCCGGAGAAATAGATTCTTTCAATTTTAGTAGATTATATTTTTCTCCCTCTTTTTCTATTTCTTCAAATGCATGATCTAAGATATGCCATATAATTCGATCGATACCGAATGCAGGTTCTATTACATGAGGTGTGAACCATTCTCCTGCAACTGAATTATTTATCGTCTTCCTGTCTACCATTTCTGAAGTAATTTCTACGTTAGAACCATCATCAAGTTGTAACGTAAATGGTAGATTTTCAGGTATATTTTCTAGACTTTCAAGGGCTGATATAACAGATCCTGCCTTATCTCTGAATTGAGGTCCTAAGACCGAGGTCCTTGGAGATAGAATTTCTTTATTCTCAACCTTTACTCCATCAAATTCTCTCCATGCTCTAAGTGAATTAGAGTTAGAATATTTTTCATGTGATTGTAAGTCATGACAGGTTCTATTAGCTATACCTACACATTCTATCCAACCATGTTCTCCTAAAATCTCACAATCCCAACAATCTTCTGCATAATGAGCCATTTCATTCCCTTCATGCTGTCTAAACCTAATTTTCGAAGCATCAATTCCTACTCCAATTAAGAAGTCCCAGGTTTTTGATAAGAAATAACCAACAGTAGTATCTTTAATCACATTATTTTTAATCGCATCTTGGAAAGTAATTTTTATCTCTTTGCGTTGATTACCATTTGGGTCAGGTATCATTGAAATCTTTTCTTTACTTGCTGACAAGTCAACTTCTGGCGGGTTTTCGGGATCTATGAAGTATTCCAATTCTGCCATATTAAATTCCCTTAATCTTATCATTCCTTGTCGCGGGCTGATCTCATTCCTATACCCCTTCCCTGTTTGAATAGCACCGAATGGTAATTTTTGTCTAAAATGTCTATACAACGAAGGATACAACATGAACATGCCTTGAGCAGTTTCAGGCCTCATGTATGCTTGCCTACTAGATTTCATCGCTCCTATCTTTGTACCAAACATCAGGTTCATTGGTTTTGACGGAGCCCATTGAGACTGACTACAATTTGGGCATTTTATTTTATTTGAATTTAGAATCTCATCAATCTCCTTCGAGTTTAATATATCAGGATTAGGATGATGCCCTTCAACTAATTGATCTGCCCTAAATGCACTTGAGCATTTTTCGCACTGCGACATTAAGTCATTAAACTCGCCAACATGGCCACTTGCAATTAACACATTTTCGGGCGTTATAGTAGGCGAGTCAATCTCTACAATATCTCCATTAATCGTCCAATGCTCTATCCAATTTTGAATTACTCTCCTTCTAATCGATGCACCGACTGGACCGTAATCGATCAATCCTGAGACTCCACCATATATTTCAAAAGCAGGAAGGATAATTCCTCTTCTCTTCAGCATTGCTGAGAGCCTCTCAATACGCTTCTCATCGGTCATATTATGAACCTTTGAATGAGTGTTTACCTTTCAAGCCATCCTTAGTATATTGATATAAAAATTGATTCTTCTATGTTTTCAGTCTATTTCAGAAATTTAATTTTCGTATCAATAATCCATTGATTTAATCCAACATTATAAGTACTCAGTCGATACGCTTCGGGTCGCGGTGTAAATTAAATGCCAGATATTGAATATGTACAAGACATAATGGGGTCTGAGGAACTCCTAGAGAAATTATGTCCACCTGTTCGTAACTGGTTTAAAGATAAATTTCCTGATTTCACACATCCGCAAAAAGTTGCAATCCCTAAGATAATGGACGGAGAGCACCTTTTACTATGTTCTCCAACTGGTTCAGGTAAGACTTTGACTGCTTTTCTGACAGTTATTGACGATTTAGTCCGTCGATCCTTGGATGGTAGTTTGGAAAGTTCTGTACAGTGCATGTATATATCTCCAATTAAGGCATTAGCAAACGATATTCAGAAGAATTTAATTGGCCCATTAACAGAGATAAAAGATAGTTATCTTCCATCCAGAGCTAAGGATATTACAGTTGGTCTTAGGACAGGTGATACACCACAAAAAGAAAGAGAGAAGATGTTGAAAAAACCTCCACATATCTTAATTACAACTCCTGAATCATTAGGCCTCGCACTTGCAAGTAAGAGATTCAGACCAATTCTTAATGATATGAAATGGATGATAATTGACGAAATGCATTCATTAGTTCCAACCAAAAGAGGAACTCATCTTTCATTGAGTTTAGCATTGATGGATTCAGTAATTGATTCAGATGTGCAGCGAATTGGAATTAGCGCAACAATGGAACCTTTGGATGCGGTTGCAGAATATTTAGTTGCATCAGATAGTCGAAATAGCGATGTAGATCCGCAGAAAGTTTCGATTGCAAAAATCTCAGGTTCAAGAGATCTTGATTTAGATATTATTCTGCCAACTCCAAGATTCGCCTCAACTCCCATTAAGGAAATATTAGATCATAATGTTGACCGAATCAAAGAACTTGTAGAGGCGCATACAACAACATTGGTGTTTGTAAATACCAGAAACATGACTGAAACAGTAGTTCAAAAATTAAAAATTGCAGGCCTATTGGGAGTAGAAGGTCATCATGGTTCAATGGACAAGGCAATACGATTGGATGTAGAACAGCGCCTTAAGAATGGATTTCTAAGATGCGTGGTTTCTTCTAGTAGCTTAGAAATGGGAATAGATATTGGTTCTGTTGATTTGGTAATCCAAGTCGGCTCGCCGGGAAGTATTGCAACAGCACTTCAAAGAATCGGTAGAGCGGGACACCAAGTTGGTGGACTTCCACGTGCGAGGTTTTTACCAATTTCACCTCATGATTTATTGGAGTTAGTTGCTTTACAAACTGGAATTTTACGCGGATCAATGGATATCTTAAAATTCCCTGAAAATTGTTTGGATGTTTTAGCCCAATTTTTAATTGGACTTTCAATCATTAAAGAGTGGGATATTGACGATGCATATGAGTTAGCATCTGCTTCATGGCCATATAGAAATCTACCATATGATGATTATATAGAAGTTCTAGATCTTCTAGAAGATGAGAGAAGAATTTGGATAGACTGGGAAGACAATAAGTTCGGTAAGCGTGGTTTTGCTCAAATGATATATTACACAAATATAGGTACAATTGCTCCAAATAATAATTATTTAGTTTTTACATCTGATGGCACAATGGTTGGTCAATTATCTTCAAGTTTCGTTTCTAGTCTTAGAAATGGTGATGTATTCTTATTAGGAGGTTCTACTTACAGAGTCAGCAGTATTAGAGGGACTAGAGTTAATGTTAGTCCTGCAACAGGATATAGGCCAACAATACCTTCATGGACGGGTGAAGCTAACAGTAGGACTCATGAGCTAAGTCAAGAAGTTTTAGAATTACTTGAAGAGGTCGCCACATATGCCAGATTAGAAAAAGATCCAATGACGATATTCACAGATATTTTAGGGCTAAATAGACCAGTTGCACATGCAGTTTCTGGATTCTTCCAAGAACATGTAGCTACGACTTTCCAAGTCCCGAGTAATGACTTGATTTTAGTTGAACAAGTAGAGGCTCCATTACCGACATACATTGTTACTACATGCCGTGGTAGAGCATTTAATCTCGCATTAGGCCATCTATTTGCAGGTATAGCAACTAATGACAATATAATAGTTCACGAGCTTTCATTTGATGAAAATGGATTTATGATTAAGTTGAGTCATGAGGTTGAAATTTCTTTAATCCCAGAAATTTTTAAACAAGGAAATAGTAAAGATGTTCTTCAAAAACATATGATGGAATCACAATTATTCGCAAAAAGATTTAGAGAAATTTCAAGTCGAAGTATGCTCAATCCAAGAAGAATTGGTGCAGAAGAAGTAAGCCCAAAGCAATTCCAACAGAGGGCTGAACAGATTATGCAAAAACATAGGCAGATGGATGATTCTGTATTAATTCGTGAAACTATGAATGAGATTCTTCATGCCGATTTAGACATGGCACAACTCGAGATTTTTATCAATAGAATGGATAGTGAAGATGTCAGAATTGTACATCGAAGAGTGAAGATGCCATCGCCCTTAGGGATGACATTATTCATGTCTTCTTTTGAAGATCTTTTATCCCTTAGAACGAGAGCTTATCTGATTAAAGATGTCGATCCTGAAATCCTGAGGCGCTTATTAGGCGCACGGTCATTGGCCACAGATCTAGATAAATCCAGGATTTCTGAGTATTATATGTCAAAAATATCCGAACCAGTAAACGCAAATGGATTGTTAAGATTAATGGATATGGGAGGCGGTCTAAATCGTGAATTATCTAACCCTCTTTATGAGCACAAACTAAAGAATATTGACATAGAAGTAGTTAAAGAATGGGTTAGAGAGTTAGCAGAAAGGGGATTAATTACTAGAGTCCAAGGAACTGGTCACGAACAAATAGACGACAAATGGTTTTCAATGAGGATGGCAGATGTACATGGGACATTAGGTTGTCTTGCAGTGGCTGGTGGCTCTGAGACAAATGATATCAGAGAATTATACACAGGAGGGTTGACTTACGAAGTGGGTATGAATTATGATGGTGATTTTGAGCCTAAAGAATTGAAGAAAAAGAGTTTATCTGACCCTCAAGATTGTTTGAGGATGAAACTACTAGATATGCTTGGTTCAGAGGGTCCTCAAGTATCTGATAGTCTTAGTTCTAGACTCCCCTTCCCCAAAGCGCAGGTAGAAGCGGTTTTACAAGAATTAGAAATGAAAAATCTAGTTTCTATAGGATTTTTCACACAAACAGATGAGGGAGAATATATCCTAAGGGTTGACGAATATCGAATTACTGGAGGAAGTGTAGAAGTCGTCGATTATCGTACTCTTCAAAATCATCTTCTTGCTAAATCATTCAAGGAATATTCAGAACCTTCCGAGGCTATAAGGAGCCTGACACTAGTACAAAGGAGAGATGAATTATTACACCGTGTGAAAAATTATCGCTTTAGAGATTGGAAGGATATCAAGCATGATTCAGATATTTACAATGGAAGACTCCTACACAATAGGGTAGGATATACTTCCAAAGATCAAATTCCAATGTTTTTAGGTTTGAGGGGTGAACCTTGGATAGGTGCATTAGAGCAGGAATTATTGGATAAAATTACTCCCGGAGGTCTATCACGTGCAGAGTTGTTTGATGGATATCCGAAAGGTAAAGAAAATGCTCATATTCAGAGAAGTCTGAAAAGTGCATTAAATAATTTAGAAAGACAATTATTGGTGGCTAAGCAATATTTGGTACTACCTAATAGAAAACGTTCGTTAGCAGTGTTCCATAAAATTCATGATGTAGTTGAACCATTAGATTTTGCAACCTCTGTTAAGCAATTAATAGAAGCCATAGGTCCTGTTAGATTACACACTTTGAGATTCTATGTAAGTAGACCTGTAGAAGAATTAGCAGAAGTTTTGAGAGACTTGGATGATTCTAAACAGATTAGGAGAATAGTTGCTCTCCAGCCTGATCCAACTGACTATTATGCCTCCCAAGAAGATGCTGAATTACTACTACAACCAATAGTTGAAGATAGGAGAATGAGAATATTATCTCAATCTGATCCATTTTGTAGTAGATTTATTCAAGAAGTTAGACTAATACTCAAACAAGGATGGTATCACCCAGTTTTCAAGGGAGTAGATCCTATCGGTAGAATTTTGATGTTTGTAGTAAATGATTATTTAGAGATTAAAGACATTAATATACCTCATTCTTACCTAGATGAATTCAAAGAAACATTCGATGAATTATTAGAGAATTATCGTGATAGATTAGTTGATGTGTCTGTATTACATGCATTTAATTCGATACCTGTACATGATTGTGATGAGAATATTCAGAATATTCTTTCTGAATTAGGTTTCATTTCAATGGGTGATGGAGAGAGGTATATCCGTGGTGGAGTTGTAGAACCCAGGTCTAGGCAAGAAGTCAATCGAATGCTATTTTACCACCATAGAATGCATCAGAATTCTAGGCATGAGAATGAAACTTTGGCTCTTGAAACTATGGATGAATTAAGAGATGATTTCGCATTGAGGGGTCGATGTGAAATGTTTAGAGTTAATCTGAAGGCTATGGCTGCTGCACATCAATTATCCCAAGGTACAAATTTACGAGGTCATTTAGTATGGGGTAGGAAGAAGCACTTTGAAAGGCTCTTAACTATACGTAATTTACAATCTAATGAAGAAGACGAAGATATTCTACAATTCTTTAGAGAACATCATGATCCGGTAATTTTCATGGAGAGGCATGCAATGAAAAGAGCGGAATTCAGAAAATTAATTTCACCATTGGTAAGAAGTGGCCATTTAATACAGGATTATAGAGGAGGTTTCAAGACAGTGGAGCCGATTTCTAATAGTGATTTGTGGGAAATTAAATCAAATTATCTCAGGGATTTAGTGAGTGAGTACCCTGTAATTTCTTTGAAACAGGTAGAAAGGTTAGCTGGTTCTGCCTTTTCTGCCGAAGAGATAAGCGATGTAATGCATGATTTCGAATCTGATGGAACTTTAATCAAGGGTTTCTTAGTTGATGACTTGCAAGATATTTGCTGGGGAAGACAGGATATTTTGGAAGGTCTAGATGGTATCAGAAAAACTAGAGATTTAGTTGTCCCACCGTCAGATCAATTGATACATTATTTTGGAAGTATCCTTAGAGAAAGATTTGGTTTCGGTTCTGCTTACATGGTTTTCCATAAATAAGAACCGATTGCGGCCTTCAAAGCAAATACTAAAGATGGCGTAATTGAGGTTACAGACTTTGTCGGTGATTCAGAACTAGAGAAGGAGGCATTACGTGTGATGAAAGAGTTTGCATGGGAACATGACATGCCTTTGACCGGTAAATTATACGAACAGTTGCGTTCAAGATGACTTGTTTGTACCTGATAATTTCCCAGCTGCATCAAATATTGGATTGAGAATCTTCATTATATGTTTATGTAATTCTGGTAATAAGTCAAATAGAGCAATAGCCATAAGAAACATAGCAAATAATGAGATTGCTTTCGCAGCGTAACTATGGGTGAAATCAAACATCTCAATTCCCATTAATGACCAATTCGGGTAACTTTCTGTTAACCAAACAATTCCTGCATTTCTAAACATATTCAATACATATATCGTAGGTAATGCAATCAAAAGCCCTCTCGCCCTTCTTTTCCAAGGCACAGAACTCAATGCTCCAATGGCCCCTACAAATATTATCATTGATTGCAGTCCGGAACAGGACATTATAAATTGGACAATTACCATTCCTTCGGAATCAAAGAATTGAACGTAGAATCCCTCTTCTGCTAGTGATTCAGTAAGTATCCACTTATTCCCCTCCCATTCTGAAACAGGAATATCAGGGACGCCCTCACGAGCAACCATCATTTCTCCAATATGATAATTCCCAAGGCCACAAAATTCCAACATTAATTCTGTACTTTCCGCGGTCAACTGTATCAATGCCATATTCAGGTATGGTACACTAAAAATGACGAAATATGGTACAACTGCCCAAGTGAAACAACCTCTCAGCCATTGTAAAGAATCAGGAGTTTTTTCATTTTTTATTTCCCAGATGGCTAGAGCAACACTTCCAGGTAATGCACTAGCAGTCATTAGTACTAATACTGGGTCAGAAATTTCAATATAATATTCTGATTGTAGATAAAAATATAATCCAGTAAAAATCCACCCTATTGCCGCGTAATAGCGCGATTTAGAGTCTTTATTTCTATGAAAACCTAATCCTAGAAATAATGCGCCAATCATTATGATTCCTAATTCTAGAGCCATTGTATTTATGCCAAATTCCTCTCCAAATTTAGAGACGAGCAGTCCGATTGGCTCTTCCATTGCTATCCCTACTACGCTCAACTCGTAAATAGGATGCCCTCACCCGTACACTCGGGGTTTTACTGTGGGATTCGATTTTTCAGACTTCGCGAACTCTTATATTGATGATTTGAAACGAACTCTTGATAATATTCCTATGAGTTCTCTAGAGGCATTCTGGAACCTTGTGGAATTAACAAAACAGGAAGGGGGGAGTGTCCATTTCATAGGTAACGGAGGGAGCGCAGCTACTCCCTCTCATAGTGCAGGAGATTGGTCAAAAGAACTCAAATTAAGAACAATTGCACATAGTGATAATATTTCCTCATTTACTGCTTGGTCAAATGATACCGAATATTCGAATGTATTCGTAGGTCAGTTATCTACATTCATCAGAGAAGGAGATTTAGTAGTAGCATACACTGGATCGGGTAATTCACCCAATGTAATAAATGGAGTAATTTATGCCAAAGAAAACGGCTGTAGGACTGCTGCAGTTACTGGAAACTATAACGGCCATTCAGGTGGGAAAATTGTGGAATTAGTTGACGTTGCTCTCGTTGATCCTACTCAATCAATGGAGAGGATTGAAGATATTCAGTTGATAGTCAACCATATCGTGAAAGAAGCAATTAAGTCCCATCATGGTTTGTGAATTTATGCTAATTCCTAGAAGAGATGGTGCAGAAATTGACTCACCACTTGATTTATTGCCATTACCAAATGGACCTTGGAATGGAAAAATTGCTTATCTAGATAGGGATGGTGTGCTAAATGTTGGTTCAGAGAATTATATTAATTCACCAGATGAGTTAGTTATTCTCCCGGATACTGCGAAATCTGTAGCGGCCTTAAGAGAATCAGGCTTCAGAGTTTGTGTTGTAACTAATCAGTCACCTATTGGAAGAGGTTTATGGTCACATGATAATCTCCATGAAATTCATAATAAATTAAGGGAATCATTGCTCTCAGAAAATACCAATGCACATTTAGATTTAATTTTGTACAGTCCATATGCTCCTTGGGAAGGTGCTTGGGCTCGTAAACCAAATCCTGGAATGCTTGAAGCAGCTAGACAAATTATTTCTGCATCCGAAAAGAATGTTGAAATAAAATTAAAATTTGATAATGATTGGGATGAAAAATCAGATGAATCAAACTCAATAATGGTTGGTGACAGAGAAGTAGATATGATGGCAGCATTTAATTTCGGTGTAAAAGGAATTAGGTGTGATCCTGAAGTTGGAATTTCTGATGTTATTTCTGAAATTTTAGGTGACTAAAAATGATAAATCCTAGTAAAACTAGAATTTGGATTGGTTTAGACGATACCGACACTCCCGATTTCGGTTGCACAACTGCAACATTTGATGATTTGATAAATTCAATATCTCATTTACCAAATTTTCAGGTTTTAGAAAGACGTTTAGTAAGACTGTGGCCATTTGCAGAAAGAAGAACTCGCGGGAATGGCGCTTTATCTTGTATTATCGAATGTTCTTCCGAAGCAATAGCTGATTTTGAAAAAATATTATCTTCATTTTTTACAAATCTGGAAGATAGCTTGAAATTACATGGAAAAATTGACTCTCGGACATCTCCTGCCTTAATGTATTCCTTTGTAGAAATAAATGAGGACCTTTACTGGGAAGCAGTACGTCAAAAAGTAGAAATTTCGGATAGGATCAAGAAGATTTCAGGAATTAACAAAATGACATTGAATTCTGAATGGGGGCTAATAGGGGCGTCTTCTGCTATGGCTTGGAAACCTCACGCTGACTCCACTTGGGAACTTGTAGCATGGAGGTATCCGAAAAATGTTGGTAGAAAGAGGAGGATTTCATCTTCAATTGTTAAGGAAATGGAATTAAATCATCCTGAGACATTTGTTAATCGAGATCCCACTAAAGAAAAGGGGCTAATCGCCCCAAGAACTCCCTGCCCTGTTCTTTATGGCATTAGAGGATCAAGTTCTCAAGCAGTTCTTTCCGCACATGAATGGCTTCAATCAAATCCAGAAGTTGAGAAATGTCAAAGATTTGCGATTCATAGGACAAATCAGCTCAGTGACGATCATATTACTGGTTTTTCAACATCTACAGTTCTTACAAATCCCATTGAGACAAAAGGAGCCCATTCGAGTTTAGAAGTTATATTTATGGGGTCCAGCAAAACTTTAGTTGCATTCAAAGAGGGCGGTGAAGTTAATCGTTTATTGAGAAAATTAATTCCTGGTGATAAAATTAGTTGGATGGGCTTAGAATCTCCTGATGGAAGCATTCATTTGGAAAGATTAAGAGTCGATTCTCCTGTTCCTAGAGTAACAGGAAGGCCTGTATGTTGTAATAATAAAACTATGAGAAGTGCAGGAAACAATCAGCCATTAAGGTGTGATTTTTGCCCCAAAATCATCGAAAAGCATTGGCAATTTAAAGAAATTGATTTAACAGATCTTGAACTTATTGGCGGATGGGTAGAGCCCCCACCATCACAGCGCAGACACCTTTCTCGTCCACTCTCATTGGGAGAGCCAATATTGTCGCATTCAGATTAGGTGAAGGAATGGCTACAGATTTTCTTGCTATCATTTTCATTATTGAAATTATTCTAATAGTAACGATAATTCCTTTTTATCTCATAAGAAGAAGTAAAGTAACTAAAGATGTGGAGCCTGTAAATCAGAAACAGTATTCTGGTATTGCAAGAGAACCAGATAAACTATCTGAACCAAATGAAGATGCTATTAGAGAATTAGAGAAACTAATCGACAAACTTAGTTAACCATCTTGTATCCATTTTTTGTTGACTCTGCTACCAGTTCCTTATCCCCGTCCACAATCAATATTTTTTGATATTGATTATCAATTCTTGAGGTCCAAATTGTTCTAAATGATTCTTCAATTATCCTTCCTCCTCTAGCCATAAATCCTTGAAATCCTCTTTTTTGTCCGGATGCATCTTGATATGAATCAGAGATAATTGCCATTTTATTTTCAAAACTATTGGCCAGACCTGTAATCACTTTGATATCTCTAGATTTAGCTCTACCATGACTATCACACCATCCTTCAATGATTAACAAATCCTCCTTTTTCAGATTGGAAATAATCGAATTGATTTCATCTATTTTCTCAGATAGTTTATCTCCAAATTCTATTACAATCATTCTATTCAATTTTTTATAATCTAAATCTCCAAAAACATCGGATATTTTTCTTTGATCAGGAATTGTTCTTGTCATCCATATCACTTTGTTATTTTTTTCTAAAACCTCTAATATAATACTCAGAGTCAATAAACTAGAATCAGAATTAGGCCCCGAAGAGATATGGACTGGACCCATGCTCATATCTAACATAACACTCTCTAGTATTGAGGGTGCTTGAGTATTACTCAATTTTTAGTACTAAACTAATTAAATTCTTTCTCTGGCTATTTTCACGGCTTGATCAACAATCTCACCACTGAATCCTAGATGACTTTCGGGTTTGAATAATTCAGATAACTCCTGTCTAGTGAAAATTTTTGATATTGCATCTGATCTAGCACAAATATCTTCTAAATCTTCTCCGGAATTTATTGCATTCATTGAAGCGGTTCTCAGAACTTCGTGAGCCTCATCTCTTGGCATGCCATTATCTACTAAAGCAATCATCAATTTTTCTGCCATAACAAGTCCTTTTTGTTGTTTAATATTATATCTCATCCTATCTGAATCAACACCTAACTTTGATAATACTCTATCGCACTTAACGATAATATCGTCAAGTAATATCATTGAGTGAGATAATGTAAATCTTTCAGCCGATGAATTTGCTAAGTCTCTTTCGTGCCACAGCAATGCATTTTCATATGATGGGATAATCATTGATCTAACTATTCTTGCCAATCCACAAGCATTTTCAGCTGTTATTGGATTTTTCTTATGAGCCATAGTAGATGAGCCAACCTGTTTTTCAGCATCAAAATATTCTCCTACTTCTGCAATTTCACTTCTTTGAAGATTCCTAACTTCTTGTAAGGCCTTCTCGATACTTGTGGATACATTTGCCATCCATGAGACCCATTCAATGTAGCGATCTCTTCCAACAACTTGAGTAGTTGCAATTGGAGTTTCAAGCCCTAGATTTTTCATGATTAGACTTTGTAGTTCAAAGGCATTTTCTCCTTGGGCCGCCCCTGTACCTACGGCTCCTAGGAATTTCCCTGTAGTTACTCTCGGAGTCAATTCATCTAATCTGTCTAAATGTCTTCTAAATTCATCTACCCAAACTGCTACCTTTAGGCCAAATGTGATTGGAACTGCAGCCTGTCCATGTGTTCTTCCGAGCATTACTGTATCTCTTTCTCTCTCGGCCAAATCACACATTGTGGAAAGTAATTTCTTCATTGTTTGTTGCTGTAAATTAATACTATCTCGAATTTGTAATGCTACAGCAGAATCAACAATATCATTACTTGTTGCTCCTAAATGTATGCACCAACCCGAATCTCCTGCCGCTTCTGCCATGGCTTTTGTTAATGCCATTATATCATGTCTAGTTTCTCTCTCAATTTCATCAACTCTGTCTGCGGTGACAATTTCTGGTTTCGCAATTTCTGCGACTTTATCATAATCTTCAGGACTAACTCTTCCAAGCTGGCAGTGAGCCCAAATTAGGGCCCTTTCTACATCTAGTTGCCTTTCATGCCGGCCTTCTCTTGACCAGATTGATTTAGCCTCATCTCTTCCATATCTGTAGTCTAATGGTGATACCGTCACGTTGTTCCCCATTATTGCGAGACGCCTTCCATGTTTGATTATAACCCTAAGGTGATAGTTCAATTTTAGTCAGATTCCAGACGCCTCTTACTCCGTTCCAATTTTTTTCCCCTTCGCAAATAATAGCTTTTTTGAAATGGGGAGCATCGAGAGTAATTGTTTCAAATTCACCTCCCTCTCCATCCAAATTAAATCTAAATTTTTTTGAAAGAAAACTTAATTCATCAAGACTTTCTTTAGTAATTTTCTTACCAAGCCAATTTTCATCTAATCCATCAGAAGACACAGAAACTATTCTTACATCGAAACCATGTTCGATTAGAGATCTCATATGTTCTGAGGGGCTATGATGCCATAAAGGAAAGAAGGAAATTAAATTCAATCTTTCACACATTCTTTCGATTCTAGTTTTTTGATAATCTGACCTTAATGCACCTACTACAATTGCATCTAAATCTCCCTCATATTTTCTAATTTCATCCTCAAGATCATGAATTTCATCATTTTCTATACCTGATGAATTAACTTTAATCCATTTCACTCCTATTGATTTAGCTTGAAGTTCTGCAATTTCGGTATTTTGCAATTGAAACATCATGGAATCATCACCAGTTATTTTCACTGTAATCATTGCTTCTAAAGACCACCCTTGCATTAATGTCCACCATGAAGCATAGGTGGAATCTTTTCCCCCGGATGCTAGGACTGCAACTTTCATACACCTCCGAAAACGTCTTTGTCCATGAATGCCACTATTATTCAGCCTTCTAACTGTCAAGATTCATAAGACACCTTCGTTGGTTGAGGCCTGATTAACATGCAGCCAAGCGGACGCGGATATGACCATGGAGTATCTACATTCTCTCCAGATGGTCGACTTTACCAGGTAGAATATGCTCGAGAATCG
>MDTA01057616.1_pt1 | contig 19303 bp, 19 predicted proteins | sample 811151 | NCBI WGS metagenome assembly MDTA01 (sample SAMN05326648, study PRJNA326480) | marine metagenome | isolation source: seawater | place: Indian Ocean: South | collected 2010 | reverse complement strand
TGTTAGATGATAAAAAACTAAGAATCTTTAATCTCACCAGTAATTCGATTGTTGCTGACTCTTTGAAATTTTATGGTATTCAGAATAAGAATTGCCTATCAACTTGTGAAATTTTGCATGGAGTTAATCACAAGCTTGTCGACGTTTACCATAGGAGGCTTGTATCTCTTTCTAAAGACTTTTCAAATAATTCTAATCTCTATTTTGTAAATCACATACCTGAATTCCCTAAAAATGGCATAACTTCATCAAGGAACCTTGAGTCAAGTGGGCAGACTATAAATATTCAATTTAATAGTTTTTTAAGTAAGTTTGAATTTGATAAATATAAGATTCGACAAAATTTGAATAAAGTCTTAAATAACTTATATTCGAATTCAAATGAAAAAAAGTTAATTATTGGCTATATAGGCTATTCAGATACGATGAGTGATACTACAAGGAGACGATCTTTCGAATTGGAAAAAACTTTCATCTCAAAAATTCTTAGTGTCTGTGATAGTAAAAATATAAATTATGAGTTAATTTACTCGCCACATCCTGCCGTAGGTCTAGAGGCTGTAAGAAAAGACAGTTTTTTTGAACAAAAAAATGTGCTGATACTTGACTCCACTATGAAATTAAATTTTTTTTCTGATTGTTCTTTCGCGATATTATCAGGAGCATTATTTGAAGCCCGTTACTTTGGGTCTAAAATATTTTCACCCCTTTGTCCCAGTGAATCATACTGGTTAGATTCTTTAGAAACCTCATATCAGTACCCATCTACTTATAAAGATGAGGATATAGAAAATTCACTTCTTAATTGGATACAATACACGAAACCACTCACATTAATTCAACGAGAAGATCTCATCGAAAGAAACCTAAATAAATATAAGAATTGGAATAATGACTAAAAGAGTAGCTACAGTAGAAGCTAGAATGACATCGTCAAGATTACCTGGAAAGGTGTTGATGGAAGTAGCAGGAAAACCTATTCTCTTCTACTTAATAGAACGACTAAAAATGGTCAAAGAAATTGATGAGATAGTCATTGCCACTACAACTAATATTGAAGATGACTGCTTAGAGGATTTTGCCACAGTGAATAAGGTGAAATGTTTCAGAGGTAGTGAAGATGATGTCATGGAAAGAGTTTTAAAGGCAGGAATCTCCTTTGAGGCTGAAGAGATTGTTGAGATTACGGGTGACTGTCCCTTAATTGATCCTGAAATAGTAACTCAAGTGATAAATGTATTTGAAGCTAATAATGCTGTTTATGTAAACAACAATCATTTTAGATCTTATCCAGATGGTATGGATGTTCAGATATTCAAATTAGATGCTCTCAAACAATCCTTTTCAATGACACAAGATAAACTAGACAGAGAACATGTTACTCTTCATATGAGGAATAATCCTGATCTATTCCGTCCAATACATCTTATTGCTCCAAAAACTCTTTACTGGCCTGAACTTGGCTTAACTCTTGACGAACATGGTGATTTTTTAGTTTTGGAGCAAATTATCCAATTCTTTAATCCAAAAATTGATTTCTCATTAATAGATGTAATAAATTACTTAAGAGATAATCCAAAGATTCTTGAGATGAATAGCGATGTAGTTAGGAAGGGTGACACATAGTGATTGGAGTAATAAGTCATGATGCTGGTGGAGCCGAAGTTCTTAGTAGCTGGATAAAAGAGAATCCTGACAACTACTCACTCCTTTTGGGTGGACCCGCTAAAGAGATTTTCCAAAAAAAACTTTACAAACAATATCCTTACATTAATGACGTTGCCGACTTGATAGGTTGTAAGCAAACTATTTGTTCTACCGGGTGGCAAACAGATTTTGAAAAAAAAGGAATTCTCTTTTCTCTAAAAAACTCAATATATACAACAGTTTTTCTTGATCACTGGAACTTTTATCTTGAGCGTTTCATATATTCAGGTCAAGAACTCGTTCCAAATGAGATTAAAGTCCCAGATATTGAATCAAAAAAAATCGCTCTCAAACAACTGAAATGTCAAAATATTACTATATACAAAAATCATTATCTTAATCAGTCTGTAGATGAAATATTAAATCTCAGCAGGTCTGTCATTCATAAAAAAAGAGTTTTCTTATATCTTTGTGATCCAATAGAGGACTTTGCTAGAGAATTTGGAATAGATGATGATTTTTGGGGTTACAACGAGGTGGACGCATTGGAATTTTTTCTTAAAAATATTGCCAGTAAGAGTAATTCATATGATGAAATCATACTAAGAAAGCATCCTTCTGAAACTTATGAAAAATATGAATGGGCCCTAGGAGGTAAAGTTAAATTCTCAAAAAATAAAACCCTGGCTGAGGATATTGCAAATGCAGATACTATCTTTGGATGTGAAACCTATGCATTGGTAGTGGCTCTCAAATCTGGTAAAGACGTTTTTTATAGTATCCCACCCGGCGGTAGAAAAAGTCTAATACCATATAGCATTCCATATCTAAGAGATCAAATTTAGCAATATTTTATGAAGATATTAAATACTCTTTTGATAGGTCTTGGCGATATTGGTATGGGATATGACCTACAGACACCCAAGGATCTTATTTTAACTCATGCAAAAGCTGTTTCCTTAGATAAGGATTTTAAGTTAGTTGCAGGAGTTGACCCAAATAAAAATAAGAGAGATATCTTTGAGAAAAAATATAAGACCATCACTTTCCCTTCAATTTCTGAAGTTAATCTTTCAGAGAAAATAGATTTTTGTATTATATCCTGTTCAACGGAATATCATTTTGCTTCTTTAAAGGAAGTAATATCCGTTTTCCATCCCTCAGTAATTTTGTGTGAAAAACCTTTCACAGGAGCAGAAGATACTGCTCAGCAGATTATAGACTTATGCTCAAAACTTAATATTGATCTATTTGTAAATTATTTTAGAAGGTTTGATGCTTCGACCCTGCAAATAAAGGACATAATTGATGAGTCGAAAGATAATAATATATTTGCCAGTGTTTTTTATCCCAAAGGACTGCTTCATAATGGCTCTCATTTTTTTAATCTTTTAGAGTTTTGGCTGGGAGATTACATAAGAGGATCATCATTAAGTGTAGATAGAGATCCCGAGGATAAAATGTTAGTTCAGTTCGAAAGGGGCGAAGCCCTCTTTTACAAAATTACTGATACATCTAGTCCTTGCTCAATAGACATTCATGGTAATTTTGGCAAGATCAGATACGAAAATAATGGAGAGAGTATAAAATATTATAAAAGGATAGAGAGTAAAACTTTTGAAAAAGAGTATATAATTTCCGATGATCCAATAAAGATAAATTGCCAATTTACTAGATACCAAGGTGCAGTTTTAGACGAAATAAAAAAAGGAAATATTGATAGTGCTCAATCTTGTAAAGGATCAGACGCTTTAAAGACTATAAAGTCTATCAATAATTTATTAAGTAACCAGTGAATGAAAAATTAGCCATAAAAGGCGGAGAAAAGTCAGTAAGCTCTGCCTTGAAGCCCTATAATTCTATCGGCCAAGAAGAGATTGAGGCTGTAAAAAAGGTTATGAACTCCGGAAATTTGTCACAATACTTAGGTTCTTGGAGTGATGATTTCTTTGGAGGTCCAAAGGTAAAGGAATTTGAGGAGCAGTGTGCGGAATATTTTGGAGTAAAACATTGTATTTCTGTGAATTCTTGGACTTCTGGTCTAGTTACTATTTTGGGTGCTATTGGCCTAGAACCAGGTGATGAAGTTATCGTTACACCTTGGACTATGTGCGCCTCTGCTACATCCATATTACATTGGAATGCAATACCAGTTTTTGCTGACATTGAAACTGAAACTTTCAATATTGATCCAAATAGCATAAAGAACAACATCACAGATAGAACGAGAGCAATTATGGCTGTAGATATCTTTGGCCATTCTTGCGCTCTAGATGAAATCATGGAAATTGCCGAGAAACATAATATAACAGTCATAACTGATTCAGCTCAGTCTCCAGGCTCTTTTTATAAAAAATATAAGACAGGTACAAAATCTCACATTGGAGGTTTTAGTCTTAATTATCATAAACATATTCACACAGGGGAAGGAGGCTTGATAGTTACAAACGATCCTGATCTTTGCCTAAGGTCTCAATTAATTAGAAATCATGCTGAGGCTGTTGTAGCTGACTTGAAACAAGCAGATTTATCTAATCTCATTGGTCATAACTTCAGATTAGGAGAAATAGAAAGCGCTATAGGAATAGAACAGATAAAGAAGCTTGATTACCTTGTCCAAGATAGAGCAAATAAGGCCAAAAGAATTAGTGATAGTCTTAATGTAGTTTCTGGACTGAGATTACCCATTATTAAAGATGGTTGTTCTCATTCCTTTTACATCTATCCTATGATTTTAGAAGGTGAACTCTTATCAATAGGGAGAGAAAAGATAGCAGCTGCATTGAAAGCTGAAGGACTTGAAGTGATCATTGAAGGGTATCAAAATGTTCATCTATTACCTATATTTCAAAATAAGATAGCTTACGGCTCTTCAGGTTTACCTTGGACTGGAGAATTTACAACTAGAGAAGTGGATTATAAAAAAGGAATATGTCCAACTGCTGAATATCTTCATGATGAGGCCTTTCTTGGTTATGAAATGTGCTTACATAAGCTTGATGATCAAGACCTGGACATTGTCATTAATACTTTCTTAAAGGTCTTCTTAAACCTAGATCAGCTCAAATGAAGTCTTCAGGAAATTTTCTTAATTATAGACTGTCTGAGGATTTACTCGAAAAAGCAAAAAGAAATTTGGACAAAAGTGGCTATTTTTTATTTGATGAGATAACGAGCGAGATATTTTGTAATGAGCTTGTTGAGGAGATTGATTTATTGGCTACAGAAACAGATGTAGAGATTAACTATGGTGGCTCGGAGCATAGAATTTGGTTAAGCCATCAAAAAAGTAATTTAATTCCTTTGTTTAAAGACTTCTCAGATCTTTTAGTATCCTACTGTATGAACAAAGAATATGAATCTTACGATATTCTTGCCTACAGGAACCTGAAAATAGATGAGACTAATCATGATCTCCTAAATAACAGGTGGCACATTGATTCTCTAAATAAACAACTCAAAGTTTTTCTTTTTTTAAAGGATGTAGATGATGGAGATGGCCCATTACAATGGATTCCAAATACTCAAAAACCATTGTTTAAAGCAATCGAAGTATTGAAGGGTAATTACCTTTCCCCTCTAGATTTTTTAGGCAAGAATAGAAAATATCAAAATGTACCAGATGATTTAATTAATGTTCATCTAAAAAAAGACCTATTTATTCAGGATTGTACAGTTAAAAAAGGAACTGCTTTATTGATTGATACATCATGCCTTCATAGAGCAAAACCTTGTTTTGGTAGCCGTTATACTCTTTGCTCTTACTACTCTAATTGATAACTATAACAATGAAATACTTAATTAATAATTTCCGTAAACTCAAATTTTGGCTAAAAGATAATAAAACTTTACGTTTTAATATTAACAAAACCCTTTGGGAGACTGGCTCACCTTTCGTCAAACTTGAGCCAAGACCATTAGAAGATATTTTTAATTCTAATATCTCAGAAGACAGTCTGACTCTAAAGAATATACTTCAAAGACAGAGAGGTATGTCTCTTGAAATAGAGGAACTTTTAACAATATTAATCATACTGAGACAAATAAAACCTCAAAAAATTTTAGAGATCGGAACTTACGATGGAAATACCACTCTAAATATTGCTGCTAATACTTTTCCTGAAGCGGTTATTACTACAATTGACCTTCCTCCTGAAGGACTTGAAAACATATCGCATTCAGGAAAAAAGGAACCTGAAACTTTCAAGAAAAGACAATATTTGGAAACAAAAGAAGAATCAAAAGTGATCCAAATATACGGAGATAGTGCTGAATTAGATTTTTCTAAGTTGGGTGGCCCCTTTGATTTGGTATTTATAGACGGAGATCATAGTCAATTTTATGCCTATTCTGATACAGTTAAATCCTTAAGCGTTCTGAATCCTGGAGGAGTAATCATATGGCATGATTACGAAATGCAATCTGTATCTTCAGTTATAGATCGTGCATCAGCAAAAGAAGAGATTTATTGGATCAAAGGAACACGCCTTGCGGTTGGTTTTTTCGATAACCCCAAACAAAGCACTTCAAGCTTTGCAGTTACCTAGACTGAGGTTTTAAATAAGGCAGAATTACTAAAAGTAAAATTACTAAGATAATTAATCCCTCATCAAAAATTAGCAATAGATCCAGAGGACTATAAAAAATTTCCTTTGTAAAAAAGTAGAATAAAACACATCCCAGGATGCTTATCTTACTTTCAATATAAGGAAAACGAAGATTATCTATAATCCAAGCATAAAAATTTAATAGAGTGGCAGAAAAAAATAAAGCCAAAGGTAAGGGCAATATATAATTCATTGATGCCAAAAGGCCTGGCGCAGTGCCTTCTCCTTCTCTAAGTGCATTGGATGTCAATAAGAAATTAATCTGGCTTACTGATGATATCTCAGGTTTATCTACCGAGAAAATTCCTCCTGCCAATACGTCTATTCTAAACTTTAATGTATCTACCAGAGTGTTAAGTATTAACATCGGATTATGAAAGTAAGTTCTATATTCATCTGTGATGGTAAAACTAAATGAATAATAGTGAACACTAATTCTTTCACCTAGATAATAAAGAAAAGGTAGATAGAATTCACTATCCATCCAGTCAGCTAAAACATTCTCTAGATTTCCACTTTTTGCAAGAACACTGCCCAAAGTAATTGCCGCGATAAGAGCAAAAGAAAAGAAAAAACATACAAAGATGAATCTTAGAAAACTAGCAGCCCTGTCCGAAGAAGCTTTAGCGCTCGTTAAAATAAATTTTTTAAAATTTTCAGGAAAAAAAGTGAATAAGAAAAATATAACGGCCATTAATGCGGCGAACGTACCTGAAATTGTTAAGAAGCAAAAGACTGAGAAAAAAAGATCGGCAAAAAGGAATCTATTGTTTTCGGAAGTTATACTAAAAAATATTCGCCAAAAAAAATAGGTATAAATTATTATGTGAGAAAAGATAAAAAGGTAGAGAACTGGACTTTGTTCTGAAATAGGGTTCTCAACTGATGAATATCTATATGTTCCTAGGTCTAAAAGAAACCAAAGAGGTAGAATTGCCAAAATTAAAATCAAAAAGAGGTTTCTTTTTAGCAGAAATTGCCTAAATAAGACAAAAAAAGGCAATCTTATAGGAATATTGTTTATTTGAGTCATTTTGAACGGAATTTTTAAAAGAAGGTAAGCTAATAACAGTGCTAGCAAATAGCCTCCTTCCATTAGTCCGGGTTTAGTGACTTTGTACGTAGTAATTACATTATCAAAAAATATCAGGTTAAAAAAATAAGGGAAAATATATGAGAAAAGAATAAAGATGAATACTACCTTGTCTCCATTAGTTATTTCATATCTTATTCTCATTTTGCAGATGAAATCTCCAAGTTAAGGTATTTAATCAAATAAAACAATCTTATAAGATGCATACTTAGCATAAGAAACAAAAAATATATCAAATTCCATCCTAAAAGGAATAAACCTAATCCAATAAGAACTGTAGATAAACAAAATAAAGTCTCAATAGTCAGTCTTTTTTGGAGAGAACAATGCCAAAAAGTCATCTCATATGAGGGAGCAGCTATAGAGTAACAAGAAAAACATAAAAGAAGTAATATCAAAGGGAATAGGTTTGCGTAAAAGTCTTGGTTTTGAAAAATTATTGCCATCGAAGCGCATACTGTTCCAATCAAAATACTGAAGAAAAAAGAATTTATAAAAGACAATTCTTTTAATAGTTGAATTAATGGAATCACTCTAAGTGCAAATCTTGCTCTATTTCGAGAGATAAAAAACATGTCAACAAACATAGGTATTACGCTAAGAATCATCGATAACAGTGTGTAAAAAGTAAAATAACTTTGGTCAAAAAAATAAATAATATACCGATCAATCAGAATGATGTGTCTGTTACAAAATGCGGCTAATACATAAAAGAATCTGTCTTTAAGTTCATTAATTATTTCAAATATACCTAGTTTTTTTATAAGAATATTTCCTTTTCTTACATGTCTAAGAAAATGAATATTTTTAGAAATTTTTAGGACTAGAACAATTAAACAACATAAATATCCAATTAAAAATATAAATGTAGCTGATTTAGTGATCAAGGGAACTGTTACAAAAATCACTAGTCCCGGTAAGACATATCTAATTAGTTGGACCAGCGACCAGGTTTTGAATTTTTTCTCGAATATCAGGAATCTCATGTACTCTACTACAAAATAATCAAGCGATATGATGAGACCTAGTAGGAGGGCATTTATCAGATCACCCTTTAGGAGGGCCCATGTTAAGAAGCCTAACCCAAACCCAAGGACTCCCATTCTAGAAATGCTTTGCAGATATTTAAAAAATATCCTCGAAGTTGATACCGGATTAAAAAGATTTGTGTTGGCAAAAAAATTTTTGTAATAATCTTTATGTACTTCAATTGCCATTACATAGGTTATTGACGTCAAGACAGTAATTATAAGCGCGAGTTCAATAGATTGTTCTTCGAGGTCTAAATACAAGACCCAAAATATAATTGCCGGACGCGTAAGGACGCTAAAAGCTCTAGTTACGAGATAAAGCGCATCATCCAAGTCAACCATTAAGGATTTTACTGAGGTTTTTTTGATCTGATTTGATCCATTAAAAAAGAAACTATCAAACTAAAGGCAAAGCCGATAAATGTCCAGAAAAGGACTATCCTTGTTCTTCTTGGGTGAGATCTTTCCTCAGGAGGAAATGAAGGATCCAAAACCTTGATCGCATATTCTTGTTTAGATTCTGCTAAATTGATATTACTCATTTGTTGACTCATTAAAGAATAAAGAATATCTCTTTGAGTCTTATCAGAAGTTTCTTCAATTTTGGACTCTATGTTGCTAATTCTTTTTTTGAGATCAACCAAGTCTCTATCTAGAATATTTTGGTTTAAATCCTTGACCATTTGATTTAACCAGTCCGAAGCTTGCTTTGCATCTACCCAAGATAAAGACAAAGTGGTAATACCCGTTCTAATATTTCTATTTTCCGACATATGATTAGATAAGAATTTTTCAACAGCCTTCCAATCACTAAAAGTATTAAACATAGCTTTTTTTGCTCCACTTTTTCTCAGAAACTTAGCTAGAAACGAGTGAGATTTTAAAATTGCCATATATTCTGAGTACTTAGTAACTTCAGACTCTAAAGATATGCCTGCTAATTGAGCTAAGCCTTGAGCTCCACCAAAAGAACCACCATTTTCTTCTTCAGAAGCTATAACTTTAATTTCTGCAGTATATATTTCAGTTGCGGTAAGGCTGTAAATGATAGAACCAAAAGAGAAAAACCCAGTAATTACGGTGATAAGTATTAAATTTTTTTGTGCCCAATAAAATAGATCTTTAAGGGAAAGATCGGAGCTGCCTGCTAAAACCGAGTAACTTGAATCGTTTTCTTTTTGCTGATTATTCATTTACATGCATTATAAGTGTATAGTTATTCAAATTCCCAATAATTTAAAGTTTTATACGCAATAATCCCAGCAAAATAATCCATTATGAAGATATGGCTCATAACAATTGGAGAACCTTTACCATTAAATTCCAATGCAAGACTTCATAGAGCTGGTATTCTTTCTAAATATTTAAACGAATGTGGTCATGATGTAACTTGGTGGTCTTCAACTTTTGACCATGTTAGAAAAAAAGAATTATTCGCGAATGATGTTGTAAAAAAAACTTCTAATGGAATTAACTTAAGATTGCTGAATGGGGGTGGGTACAAGAAAAATATTTCATTCTCTCGGATAAGAGATCACAGAAACATAGCTAAGAAGTTTTCAGATCAATCTAATATGTTGGAGAGACCTGACTTAATTATTAGCTCATATCCAACTATCGAATTGTGTAATGATGCAGTAGCTTACGGGCTGAAAAATGAAGTCCCTGTTATTATTGATATTCGTGATCTGTGGCCCGATATCTTTTATCTTTCCTTGCCTCAAATTTTACAACCTTTTGGAAGATATTTTATAGAACTACTCTATGGAAACATGGTGAAGAACATCATAAGAAATGCTCAATCCATTGTGGGTATTTCACAAGGTTATTTAGATTGGTCTTATAAAAAATTCTCTAGACCCTCGAAAGAGTTAGATAAAGTTTTTTACTTAGGCTACGAAAAATATCAGACTCCCAGTAGCTCATTTAGTAATTTGACATTCATCGATGACGATTTTAGGAGAAGAAAGAAGTTAGTTTTTGCAGGTACTTTTGGAAAAACATATGATTTGAGCATACCCATTGAAGCCGCAAGAAAGCTGAATAATGACTACGATTCTCCAATATTCATTTTTTGTGGTACTGGAGAGAAAGAAGACATATGGAAGGAAAAAGCTTCAAATCTTAGCAATGTAATTTTCACAGGTTGGCTTGAAAAGCATGAACTTTCTTTTTTACTTAATGAAGCTGATGCTGGTCTGGCGTGTTACGTTGAATCTGCTCCACAAGGTATTCCAAACAAGGTAATAGAGTATTTATCATTTAACCTTCCAATTCTAAGTAATTTAGAAGGAGAGTCTGAAAAATTGATAAATGAATATGAACTAGGCTTAAACTATAGATCAGGCAACCTACAAGACTTTCTGGAAAAATTGGAAAAGATACTACAGAAAGACAATACTTCAAGAATGTCTAAAAATTGCGAATCTATTTTTAACAAAAAATTTAATGCTCGTTTAGTTTATGGCGATTATTTGGAGTTTGCTGAAAAGGTTGTGCATGAATATAAAAGAAATGAGTGAAGATAAAACTGCGGATAAAGAGCGATATAATAAATTCAGCGCTGAAGTAGAAATTGATGATTTGACGGAGTCCGAAGACTTTCCTTGGCTTGCGGAATATCTGAGAGAACCCTATTACTGTTATCGAACTTTTTTAAAATCTGAACTTAGAGAACATATGCAAGTTTTAGAAATAGGTTCAGGAATAGGAAATCATACCCAAGATATAATCAAAAATAATGTTAATCTTCTTGCAACTGATATTTCACACGGCTCTTTGAGGGTACTTCAAAAAAGATACGAAAACCTAAATACATCTGTAGCGGATATTGAAAATCTGCCCTTTAAAAGAGCTAGTTTTGATGCAGTATGTAGTGCAGGAGTATTTAGTTATGCTGATCATGATGTCCTTTTTCAAGAGCTTAATAATGTCCTCAAGCCAAATGGGTTGCTTATTTGTGTTGACTCTTTGAATAACAATCCAGTCTATAAGGCCAATAGATATATTCACTATCTTAAAAATAATCGATCTAAGAACTCTATTGAAAGAATTCCCTCAATGGACACCTTGAAATATTTAGATGAGAGATTTGAGCTTGTAAGAGTTAAATTTTTTGGTTCTATTTCATGGTTGTCTCCTTTACTATCTAGGCTTATTGGTATGAATGCCACAGTAAGATTTTCTAGATATATTGACAAGAGACTAGACATAGATTCTTCAGCCTTTAAGTTTGTTGCAATTCTAAAAAAAAGAACTTAGATGTAATCTAAATCGAGTATAATCCCTAAATATGGCCAAGCCTAACATTACTGAGCTTTCCCTATATACAGATATGTTTTTAATTCGAACATTCGAAGAGGAGATCTGCCCTTATATCGAAGATGGAACTATCATGACACCCTGTCATTTATATATTGGACAAGAAGCAATAGCAGTAGGAGTTTCTAGCAACTTAAATCCTGACGATTTAATCTGGGGTAATCATAGATCTCATGGTCACTACTTAGCGAAGGGAGGTGACCCAGATAAACTAATGGCAGAGATATTCTGCAGAGCAACAGGCTGCTCCGGTGGCCGCGGAGGTTCTATGCATATTATTGACAAAAGCGCTGGTATTCTTGGTACTGTTCCTATAGTGGCAGGAACCGTACCTTTAGCTGTCGGGGCGGCTCTAAAATTCAAACTTTCAAAAGAAGATAATATATCTGTATCTTATTTGGGAGATGGAGCGACTGAAGAAGGGCATGTAATGGAATCAATGAACATGGCATCTTTGTATGATTTACCGGTCCTATTCGTGATAGAAAATAATTTATATTCCAGTCATATGCATATGGAGGAAAGACGAAAACAAGAAAATCTCATATATCTAGGTGAATCCCTTGGTATTGAATCGTTTAAAATAGATGGAAATAACTTAATTGAAGTTGCTGATGTTTCGAAAAAATTGGTAAACGAAATTAGGCAAAATAATCAACCAAAGATACTAGAGTGCATGACCTATAGGTGGAGAGGTCATGTAGGCTATAGGTGGGATGAGGATGTTGGTGTCAAAAGGAAAGACGAACTTGATTTTTGGTTACAACAGGATCCTCTATCCAGATATAAGCAGCATCTTTTAAAACTAGGAGTTCTAGAAAGTGAGATAGATCAGGCCGAAAATGAATGCAAAGAAAAAGTTTTATTATCTATTTCAAATGCTTTAAGTGATCCCTTTCCTAAGACTTCAAGCATAAAAGATCACTTATTTTCTCAATAAGGTTTGATGGAAGATCTAAAATACTCAGAGGCCATGTACGAATCTTTTGTACATATTCTAGACAACAATGAAGATGCATTTATTATTGGCCAAGGTCTTTGGAGTCCTTGGTATGTTGGTTCTACGATGACTGACTTAGAAAAAAAATATGGCAAAATAAGGATTATTGATTCTCCAATTAGTGAAAACGCTACAACCGGCATAGCTATTGGTGCTGCCATGTCAGGCAAGAAGTCTATAGTTGTTCATCCCAGAATGGATTTCATGCTTCTCGCAATGGATCCTCTTATAAACCAAGCCTCAAATTGGTCCTATTTATTCAACTCTGAAGTCAAAGTGCCTCTTGTTGTCAGATCAATAGTCAATAGAGGTGGTGAACAAGGAGCTCAACACTCACAAGCTTTACAAAGTTTCTTTCTTCATACTCCTGGCATAAAGGTAGTTATGCCAGCAACTCCCAATGATGTACATGGTCTTTTGCTATCTTCTTTGGAAGATAATAATCCTGTCATTTTTATTGATGATAGATGGTGTTACGATGAAATAGGCCCAGTTGATAGAAACCACAAAGGTATTGAATTGGGAAAAGCAGAATTATATAAAGAAGGTAAGGACTTAACTGTCATAACCTACTCTTACTTGGTTCATGAAGCTCTGAAAGCATCGCAAGTTCTCTCGAATGAATCTATTGATGTTGAAATTATCAACTTACGCACTATCAAGCCTTGGGATAGAGATCTTGTTATTGAGTCCTGCAAAAAAACTAAGCGAGTACTTGTTACTGATTCATGTTGGACTGAAGGAGGTGTTGGTGCACAAATATCTTCCTATATAAGCTCCACACTTTTTGATAATTTACTATCTCCAGTTGTCAGAGTAGGGCTGCCAAACATTCCAGCACCATGTTCAAGAACTCTAGAAGATTGCTATTATCCAAGATCAAATACCATAGTTGAAGCCTGCAGATCCATCATTCACAAAACAGACATTACAAAAATTAATTATTTAACAGAAGAAATCCCCGGTGTCATAACTTATTAAAAATACCTAGATGATTACAATGAAAGTACCTTTTTTTGACTACCCCCAACTTTGGAACAAAGAACGAAAAGAACTTATGTCGATTATTGATGCTACTTCTTCAAATGGAAGTTTTATCTTGCAATCGGAATTAGAAGATTTCGAAAACCAACTTGCGGAGTACACAGGTAGTAAATTTGCTGTAGGGGTGGGAAATGCTACCGATGCTATGGAGATTTTTCTGCAAGCAATTGGCCTTCAAGAAGGAGATGAAGTAATTATTTCTTCGCATACAATGTTAGCAACGGCCTCATCAATAATTCATGCTGGAGGTGTGCCAGTCCCAGTTGATATCGGTCCTGATAATTTAATTGACCCTGAAAGTATCTAGAATGCTATAAATAATAAAACAGTTGGAATAATGCCTACACAACTGAATGGAAGAACTTGTGATATGGATGCCATTAATAAAATAGCTACCAAAAATAAGTTATTTTTGGTGGAAGATTCTGCTCAAGCCCTCGGTTCAAAATATAAAGAGAGATTTGCAGGTACATTTGGAATAGCCTCTTGTATTAGCTTTTTTCCAGCCAAAGTTTTAGGGTGTTTCGGAGACGCTGGTGCAATACTTTGTCAAGATCCAGACATTTTTGAAAAATGCTATCAAATTCATGATCATGGTAGGAACAAAAACGGAGATGTAATCTGTTGGGGTCGAAATTCAAGACTAGATAATGTTCAGGCAGCTATTCTGTCCTACAAATTGAATAAATATGAGAAGGTAATCCAAAGAAGAAGAGAGATAGCAACAATGTATCATGAACAACTTAGTGAATTAGATGAATTGATTCTACCCCCACCTCCAGAAGATGAATCTAATAACTTTGATGTTTATCAAAACTATGAGTTAGTCGCAAAAAGTAGAGATGAATTAAAAGAAAATCTCCTGATGAATGGAATTGGAACTTTGATCCAGTGGGGTGGAATGGCAATTCATCATTTCAGAGATTTAGGTTTTAATCAGAAACTTCCAAAAACCGATGCTTTCTTTGAAGGTTGCATTATGCTTCCCATGAACATGTTCATTAGTAATGCCGATGTAGATTACGTGTGCGATTCCATAAAGAAATTTTACCGTTCCTAGATGTTAAAAAGACTCATCGATATATTGGCTTCCCTCGTTGCTCTTCTAATCTTTTCTCCTGTTCTTTTTGCTTTTAGTTTAGCTATTTTTTTTCAAGATTATAGAAACCCTCTATATATTGCTGACCGAGTTGGAAAAAATGGAACTTTATATAAGATGATTAAGCTTCGCTCTATGGTCGTTAATGCTGATAAATCCGGAGTTGATTCTACTTCTTCCAGTGATAATCGTATAACCAAAGTTGGCTCTTTAGTCAGGAAATATAAGCTTGATGAATTAACTCAGTTAATAAATGTTTTTAAAGGAGATATGAGTTTAGTAGGCCCAAGACCAAACGTTTTAGCAGAAACAAGACTGTATTCCTCGCTTGAAAGAGAATTACTGTCTGTAAAACCGGGTATTACTGATTTTGCTTCAATTGTCTTTTCTGATGAAGGAGAAATTCTGAAGTATTCAAGTGACCCTGACCTAGATTACAACCAATTAATCAGGCCGGGAAAAAACCACTTAGGTTTATTTTACATAAAGAAATCGAATATATTTTTAGATATTTATCTATGTCTTATAACTCTCGTAGCAATAATTTCCATAAAAAAAGCCCTTATTTTAATAAATAAGTTATTAAAATTTCTTAAAGCAGACGAAGAAATTATTGATATTGCACTTAGAGATAAACCTTTGGTACCAAGACCTCCTCCAGGTTTAGATGATATAGTTTCATCAAGGTAATATCTATTTTCTTTTGGCTTAAATGAACATCTTTCTTCAAAACCTCACGAGATTAGGCAGAGTACAAAAAAAGATAATAGTTGGATTTCTAGACTATTGTTCATTATCAGTTGCATTCCTTTTGGCTTTGTTAAGTAATGAAATATCAATCACACAAATTGACGAAAGTTTGCTTTCATATATTTTAATCTTGCCTATTACAACTGTTTTGATTTTCTATTTATTTGGTGTCTACAGTTCGGTTCTAAGATATTTAGATTTCTCTCTACTCACAAAATTATTTTTTGGATTAGTGATGTCCTTGATTTTAAATATTTTTATATTAACTTTCTTAAAATATTACAACTTAGAGAGTCCAAAATTTGTAACTTTAGATATTTTTGGATGGATTATGGTTTTGTTGAGTGCACAAATCATAATTACCTCTTCTAGATTACTTGCCAACTTTTTGTTTAGAGAGCGCTCAGAAATCAGAGTTGTTATTTACGGTGCTGGATCAGCTGGCATACAACTTGCTAGTGCTCTGAAAGTAAGCAGAGAGATGCAACCGATTGCTTTTATTGATCGAAATGAGGCATTACACAATACTACTTTGGGAAATCTAAAAATACTGCCACCACAACAGCTTAAAAAATTGATTAAAAGAAAAAAAGTAGATCAGGTTTTAATAGCTATTCCTTCAGCTTCTAAATCAACACTTAGAAGCTTGCTCGCAGAAATTGAACAATACTCTGTAAGAGTAAGAATCTTGCCTGGTTTAGCTGAAATTGCTCAGGGAAAAGTAAGGGTCTCAGAGTTAAAAGAAGTTGAGACCTCTGATTTATTAGGAAGATTTAAAGTCGAAGCCTCTCAGGAATTGATTGATAAGAATATAAAGAATAAATCAGTTTTAATCACAGGAGCAGGAGGATCAATCGGCTCTGAAATTTCTAGACAAGTTGTATCCAATGGAGCTAAAAGAGTTTTACTTCTTGATTCGAGTGAGTTTGCGCTTTACGCAATCAAGAAAAAACTAGAAGAACTTCCATTTTCATCAAATATCATAGCTATCTTAGGGAATGTAACCGATAAAAACAGAATATTGAACATATGTAGATCTTTTGATGTTCAGACTATCTATCATGCTGCAGCTTATAAGCATGTACCTATAGTTGAAGAAAATCCTTTTGAGGCTGTCACAAACAATATTTTTGGTACTAAAAATTGTCTAGAAGCTGCCTGTGAAGCTGGTATAGAAACCTTTGTACTAATTTCTACCGATAAGGCTGTAAGGCCTACAAATATTATGGGTGCTACAAAGAGGTTTGCGGAATTAATTCTTCAAGCTCATTCTTCTGAAAGAGCAAATTTAGATACGAAAATGACTATGGTTAGGTTTGGGAATGTAATAGGATCTTCAGGATCTGCAATTCCTTTATTTCAGAGGCAAATAAAAGAAGGCGGTCCAGTAACTGTGACAGACCCTAATGTAATAAGATATTTTATGACAATTCCTGAAGCTTCTGAATTGGTCATACAGGCTGGGGCTATGGGGCAGGGAGGAGATGTCTTTGTATTAGATATGGGCGAGCCTATAAAAATTGTAGATCTAGCAAAGAGACTAATAAATTTAAGCGGGTTAGAAGTAAAAGACTTACATAATCCAAATGGAGATATTGAAATTAAATTCACAGGTTTAAGACCTGGCGAAAAGTTGTATGAAGAATTGCTGATTGGAGATAATGTAAGTAAAACAAAGCATAAACAAATCTTGAGAGCTGAAGAAAATTTTATTTCAGTGAGTGAGATAGAAAATTACTGCACAGCTTTACTTCATGCACGAGAAAATAATGATGTAGAGACCTTAAGATCAATTTTTTTAAAAACCATATCAGGATTTGAACCTGAGAAGATAGTTGACTCACTTTATCTTCAGAATAACCCTCGATAGCATATTTTGTTTACGTTAATTGAATCCATTGACGATCTAGCTGTTTTAAATGAAGAACTTCTGAGAAAACATTATGTTGGGGTAGATACAGAGTTTCGACGAACAAATAAAGATAATATGCGCTTAGCTCTACTTCAAGTTAATGACGGCGAAGAAACTTACCTTATAGACACATTGTGCATTAAAGAACCTGAAGATAGAGCAAGTTTTTTATTTTCAAATGCTGTGGTGAAAATATTTCATTCTTGCAAAGAGGATTTGGAGGCAATTTATTCTTGGACTAATAAACAAATGTTAAATATTTTTGATACTCAGCTTGCTAATTCTTTTCTTAATGGAGAATATTCCATTAGTTATCAAGCTTTGGTTCAAGAGAAATTAGATATAATCTTAGAAAAAAAAGAAACGCGTTCCAATTGGTTAAGGAGACCACTTTCAGATGACCAATTAAAGTATGCATCATTGGATGTAGAGTATTTAATATTTCTTTATGAAGAACAAAGAGAAGAACTAATTAAGGCTAAAAAGATGGTATGGCTTGATCAGGATATAAGAAGGCTTGTCAAATTAACGTTTAATCCACAAGATTTTCTTCTAGATTTAAAGAGAACTCTTTCTAAGTCAGAAGAAAATAAAATTTTACAAGATCTTAATAAAGTAATTATTACAATTTCCGAAGAAAATGAGATTAATGAAACCTTATTTTTTTCCAAAAAGGCTCAAAAAGATCTCTTGAGATCTACTTGCCTCTTGGGGTTGGATGAGGCTTGTAATCAGATTACTCCTTGGCGAAGTAAACTCATTAAAAAAGATTTAATAAATTTACTAAATTAAAATGTATTGGATTGCTTACTTAATTTCAGTTTTAGGTATAAGTTATTTAGTTTCAAATTTTACAGATAAACCTGTCTTCTATTTTTTACTCATAACTATTATGTTGATTACTCCAGCACAAATAGTTCCATCTGAGCCGTTTTATGCCCCGTCTATTTTTACTTTTTTGTATAGTTTTATTTTCGAGGGAGAATTATCTCTGCGCCCTCTAAGACCTTTAGCTTTAACATTACCAATTTTTTTAATTTTTGGAATTTTATTTTATTTTTTCAAAAGAAGATTCTTTTGATTGCAAGGTTGTTCAGATCGATTAACCCAATTGCATTTTTACCTTTCAACATTCCAGCAGACTCACCAGGGTTAAATATAACAACCCCATTTTTTGTTTCATGTCTAAACCGATGAGTGTGCCCATGTATAATCAAATTTAATCCTGGATTTTTACCTATAAATTCATCAACTGCATCTGGCTCATGGAAGATAATTATTTCTCTGCCATTTAATTTTAGAAAGAAGGGGGGGTCTTGAAATTTAAAGTTATTTCTTTTGGCTACCTCTTCTAGCCCTAATTCTTCTTTATCATTATTACCATAGACACCAATAAGCTCACATTGTAGTTGATTAAACCTCTTTAAAGAATTTTTGTTTGTAATGTCTCCTGTGTGAATAACAAGATCTACCTCCTTTTCATTAAATAGGGTAATTATATGATCTATGTTTTTTAAGTTATTGTGAGTGTCACTAACAACACCAATCAACATAAGTAATTATACTTTTTCAAGAATATGTATTCCGCAAGCGCTACCCAAGCCGATAACATGGGTCATTCCTATCTTTGCATTGTCAACTTGTCTTTTTCCAGCCTCTCCCCTTAGGTGAGTACAAACTTCATATATATTTGCAATGCCAGTCGCCCCTAACGGATGACCTTTAGAAAGTAAACCTCCGGAGACGTTAACAGGTATTCTTCCACCTAGCTCAACTTCGCCTTCATCAATTAACCTACC
>MDTA01194903.1_pt1 | contig 19305 bp, 17 predicted proteins | sample 811151 | NCBI WGS metagenome assembly MDTA01 (sample SAMN05326648, study PRJNA326480) | marine metagenome | isolation source: seawater | place: Indian Ocean: South | collected 2010 | reverse complement strand
TTTGGTCGGTGAATCTGGTTCAGGTAAAACTGTAACAGCCCTAAGCCTGCTTAAACTTTTATCCGAAGCTAAAGTAACAGGTGAGGTATTTTGGAATGGAGAAAATTTATTACAGATAGAAGACGAGAGAATCAGATCAATTAGAGGAAAAGAAATTTCAATGATTTTTCAGGAACCCATGAGTGCTTTAAACCCTCTTTTGACTATTGGTGAACAAATATCAGAGGTAATACTAAATCATGATTTTTTGACTAACAAAGAAGCTTTGAACAAATCCATTGAACTCTTGGATAAGACAGGAGTTGATGACCCATCAAGAAGAGTTCATTCATATCCTCATCAACTTTCTGGGGGTCAAAGACAGAGAGCACTGATTTCAATGGCAATTGCGTGTAAACCAAAATTATTAATCGCTGACGAACCAACTACTGCATTAGATGTAACAATTAGACAACAAATTTTGTCAATGTTGTTTGATCTTCAAAGGACTGAGGGTATGTCTATTCTTCTTATTACCCACGACTTACCCCTAGTTAAACATTTTGCAGATCGTGTTGGCGTAATGAAAGAAGGAAATTTAATTGAGGTTGGCGAAAAAGAACAAATTTTTTCTTCGCCTGAGCATAGCTATACAAAAAAACTTCTTGATAGCAGGCCAAAACCTTTGGATCCAAAATTTATAAAAAGAAGTGTTTTGGTTGAAGCTAGAAATTTTTCATGTGTATATAGAATATCATCAGGTCTATTCTCATCAAAAATTTATTCGGCAGTCTCCAGAGAAAATTTCGTTGTATATAAGGGAGAAACTTTGGGTATTGTGGGTGAGTCAGGCTCGGGTAAAACAAGCCTTGGATTAGCTTTAATTGGACTTTTTCCTGGAAAATTTAATGGACAGGTAAAATTTGACGGATTAGACATAACCAATCTTAACTATCAGAAGATGAGAAAACTCAGAAAAAGATTTCAAATGGTTTTCCAAGATCCCTTCTCTTCTTTATCACCAAGATTAACGATATTAGAGATTCTTGAAGAAGGCTTGCTTCTTCACTATCCACTACTTTCCTCCAAAGATAGAATGGATAAGTGTTCTCAAATTATGACTGAAGTTGGAATCGATCCGAAAAGTCTTTCCAGATATCCTCACGAGTTTTCAGGTGGACAAAGACAAAGGATTGCAGTTGCAAGAGCAGTAATTTTAGAACCTGACCTTATAGTTTTAGATGAGCCGACAAGTGCACTTGATGTTTCAGTTCAGGCTCAAGTTATAAAATTATTATTAGATTTACAAAACCGAAGAGGCTTAACTTTTGTATTTATATCTCATGATTTAGCTGTAATAAGAGCCGTCTCCCACAGAGTAATGGTTATGAAACACGGTAGGATTCTTGAATTTGGAGCAACAAACCATGTCTTAACTCAGCCCAGAAATGAATACACATACAGGCTTATGGATGCTGCTTTCATTCATGAATCTGGGAGTAACAAGTAGAGTGAATTTGGTACATGTTTTTTCAAAATACTTAGCATTAATCCTATTATGTTTTTTCTTGCTTTCTTGCAACAAAACTAAAGAGCAAGTTGATAAACCCTTAACCTTTGTAATCGTGCAAGAAGCAACATTTATAAATAATTTAATTTCTCCCTCAACAACCAAATTGTCCAACAAAAAAAATGATTGGATTATAGCTGACAATGCTGGTTGGGTTGTTGAAAAACTTATGAAAAACGGAGAATTCGTCAAGGCAGGACAAACAATTCTTCGTCTTGATCCTAGAGATATAAGACTATCTGACAGTGCAGCAAGAACTCAATTCGAGGCAGCAAGAGCAAGTTTAAAAGCTAGTAAATTGGATTTTGAACGTTTTAATGAATTAAAAACAAAAAAGTTTATCTCTCAAGCAGAATGGGAAAGGAGAAGAGCTCAACTGGCAGTGCATGAGGCAGATTTTGAGAGGCTTGCAGATAAGCTTGGTGTTGTTTCGATTAGGAGTTTTGAGGATGGAATAATTCAAAACATGAATCTATATATTGGAGACTTTCTCAAGACAGGAGATAAGGTTGCAAGAATCATAACAAAGAAAAAAAGAAGTTTTAGACAACCTAGATCCTTTGAACAAGTAAAGAGTATTTTTCCGAATGGCGTTAAAATACCTACATCATCTTTGATAGATGGAGAATATGTTTTTTTGGTCATTCCAACGAAAAATGATGAGAGAAAAAGAATAGGTAGAGGTTTTATCAAAAAAAATGAGGTTGAGACCAGTTATATCGATGAAAGCATTGTTATTTTAAATGGGGGATTGAACAATGGAGATATTTTTGTTGTAACTGGAGGAAACTTGTTAACCGAGGGACAGGAAGTGAGGTTCTCATACTAAATCAAAACTTTAATTTTTCATTATGGGCTGTTAAAAATGATCATTTAGTAAGATATTTATTTCTAGTTTTTCTCATTTCAGGCATCTTTTCTTTTTTTCTCCTTGGACAAGATGAAGACCCCCCATTTACATTCAGGGCAATGGTTGTTGAAGCTCATTGGCCAGGTGCAACCGCACTAGAAATAGCAAATCAAGTTACACAACCAATAGAAACAAAACTCAAAACTATAAGTTCTCGTAGCAAGATAATTAGTTTTTCAAGACAAAACAAATCAACAATTATTTTTCAAGTTCGTGGTGATATTAAAGCGGATGAAATTCAAATTATTTGGGCAAATGTAAGAAATAAAGTTAAGGATATTCATAGTCTTCTCCCAAAAGGTCAAGTGCATGTAATTTTCAATGACGATTTTGGAGATACCTTTGGAATAATTTATGCCCTAAACTCACCGGGGTATTCGCCGAAGATTACCGATCGTTTTGTTAGAGATATTAGAGAGAAACTTCTTTCAATAAAGGATGTGGGAAGAGTTGAAATTTTCGGTCAGCAAAGAGAGCAAATTTATATTGAAATTTCTCGAAGAGTTTTGAATAAATATAATTTAACTGCTGAGGATTTATCAAGGCAACTTAGAGAAAATAATTTTGTAGCTTCCTCGGGGAAAATAGAGCAGGAGAAATTAAATACTTCTGTACGGGTAAACTCTACTTATAAAACCGTTGAACAAATAAGAAATACAAGAATTAAGACTGCAAAAGATGTAGTTATTCTTGGTGAAATTTCAAAGATTTATAGAAGCTTTCCTGACCCATTTCAACAAAAAGTAAAGGTAAATGGGTTTGAGGCTATAGCAATTGGACTTTCAATGAAAAAGGGTGGAGATATAATCAGGTTAGGAGAAGAGGTTGATGAAAAAATTAGACAAATAACCAACAATCTGCCTGTTGGCATGGAGTTAACAAAGATTCAAAATCAACCTGATGCAGTTTCCAAAACTGTTGATGAATTTCTAATTGTATTGTTTGAAGCAATTTCGATTGTTTTGTTAGTTAGTCTTATAAGTCTGGGCTTTAGGAGAAATCCCTTGAGTTTCGATATTAAACCGGGACTGATTGTCGCTATGAGTATTCCACTGGTGATGGCGATTACTTTTATGATCATGAAATTACTCGGAATTGGCTTACACAAAGTTTCATTGGGTGCTCTAATAATCTCTTTAGGATTGCTCGTTGACGACGCAATTATTGTAGTTGAAATGATGTTTAAGAAGATTGATCAAGGTTTTAGCTTATTAAAGGCGGTATCCTCAAGTTATGAGACAACTGCAATGCCAATGTTGACAGGTACATTAATCACTGCAATTGGCTTCTTGCCCATTGGACTTGCAAATTCTGAAGTGGGTGAATACACTTTCGCAATTTTTGCAGTTACTGGACTATCTTTATTAGTATCTTGGTTTGTTTCAATTTTTTTTATACCAGTTTTCGGATACTGGATAATAAATAAATCCAAAACTGAACCATTAGAAAAAAAAGAAAATCAAAATACAACCAGTTTGAAAATTTTTAGTGACTTTTTAAAGTTTTCACTAAGTAAAAAATTTATTTCACTTTCAATAATTTTGCTGATTTGTTTTTTTGGATTTATGAGCATTAAAAATGTTGAGAAGCAGTTTTTTCCTGACTCCAATCGTTCAGAAATTCTAGTTGATATTTATTTGCCTGAACGTTCTTCCGCGAGAGAAACTGAAATTATTGTTAGAAAGTTGGAAAAAGAAATAATGGAAATGTCTGAAATAAATAATGTTGTCTCCTGGTTAGGTTCAGGTGCTCCAAGATTTTTTTTGCCTATAGATATAATTTTTCCAAGCCCTAATGTTGCACAACTTGTAATCACTCCAAGGACAAGAGATATTCGAGATGATATTTTGAATAAGATAAGAATTATGGCCTACAACAAAACACCTGAGGCAAGAGTTCGAGTGAAAGTACTTCCAAACGGACCACCTGTTCCATATCCTGTCTCTTTTAGACTTCTCTCTGATGATGAAAAAAATTTAAAAGATGCAGCTTCTAAAATACAGAGAATACTTGTTCAACATCCAAATTTGGTGAGTGTTCACAATAATTGGGGAAATAAAAGCTCTATAGTAAATTTATCAGTTGATGATGCAAGAGCAAGAGAATTGGGAATTACGCCTTTTAAAATTTCTGAGGCGCTAAAAGTAAGATCCTTTGGCACAGAAATTGGAGAATTTAGAGATGATAAATTATTATTACCAATACTATTTAGATTAGACAAAAATGATAGGGATGAAGTCTATGATCTCAGGGGAATTATTGTTTCTTCAAAGAATGGTGAAACTATACCGTTAGATAAAATTGTAAAATTTTCAGTTGGATGGGAGTATCCTATCATTTGGCGGTATGATAACAAGTTTGCAATGTCTATTCAAGCCGATACTATTGGTGAAATCCAGAGTCCAACAATTACAAACCAGATACTATCAGAAATCAATAAAGTAAAAAACGAATTTCCTGATAATGTTGAATTGCAGGTGGGGGGAACGCTCGAGGAGAGCAACAAAGGACAAAATTCCATAATAACAGGCTTGCCAATGATGCTTTTTCTTATCTTTACCCTGTTGGTTATTCAGTTATCTAGTATTTCCAAAAGTTTAGTAGTTTTAATAACCGCTCCCCTAGGCGTATCGGGGGCACTCGTAGCGTTATTGCTTTTTGATAGACCACTCGGTTTTGTAGCTGGCCTTGGAATTGTTGCACTGATTGGTATGATTATAAGAAACTCGGTAATATTGGTAGATCAAATTGAAAGAGAGCGGGCAAGTGGAAAAGATGTTTTAAATTCTGTGATAGATGCAACAATTGGAAGGTTTAGACCAATAGTATTAACTGCAGGAACAGCAGTTTTAGCAATGGTTCCTTTAACAAAAAGTATTTTTTGGGGGCCCATGGCTGTTGCTATAATGGGGGGTTTAGTAATAGCAACTATGCTTTCATTAATATTAATTCCAATTTTGTATTCTGTTTTTTTCGAAGATGGAAAAAATTAATAATTTTGAATTAGCATTATTTTTTAAGATAATAGGTATGTGGAATTAATTTAACAACTACAATCAAATAGAAACTATAAAATAGAAAAATAATTTATGAACATTTCAAAGACCCAAAAAAAAATTACGTTACCCGTGATCACAAAAAAAAACTCAGACTCACCCAAAAGCAAAAGAAGAAATTTTTTAACAAAAGCTGCATCAACAGTTGCTATTCCAATTGCTGGATTTCCAATGGTTTCAATTGCGAAGACGCCTTTTGTTTTTAAAATGCAGGGAGCTTGGGGAAGTAAGGATATTATGAACGAATTTGCTCAAGAGTATGTTGATAGAGTTAATACTATGGCCGAAGGAAGATTGAGAATTGACTATTTAAATGCAGGTGCCGTTGTGAAACCCTTTGAAGTAACTGATGCTGTTAGCAAAGGGGTGTTGGATGCAGGTCACCAAGTACCAGTCTATTGGTATGGGAAATCTAAGATTGCTTCACTATTTGGTTCAGGGCCAATTAATGGGGCAAACTCTCAGCAAATGTTAGGCTGGATTATGAGGGGAGGGGGCTATGAACTTTACGAAAAACTCCTTAGAAAACTCAACCTCAACATTAAAGGATTCTTTGCATTTCCTATGCCATCGCAACCTTTGGGATGGTTCAAGAAACAACCACCCAAAAACGCGGATGACTTCAGTGGAATCAAATACAGAACTGTCGGGTTAGCTGCTGACCTCATGCAAGAATTAGGAGTGAAAGTGACCCAACTACCAGGTGGTGAGATCATACCTGCCATGGAAAGAGGTGTTCTTGATGCATTTGAATTTAATAATCCGACCTCTGACAGAAGAATGGGTGCCCAAGACGTATGTAAAAATTACTCTATGGGATCATTCCACCAAGCAATGGAATTTTTCGAAATTATATTTAATAAATCCAAATATGATGAATTACCAAAGGAATTAAAAGCAATTTTAAGATTTTCTGCAGAGGCAGCATCTTCCTCAAATACTTGGACGGCGCAAGATAATTATTCTAAAGATTTACTCTCTCTTATCAAGAAAGATAAAGTAAGAGTTTCAAGAACATCAAAAGAAGTTTTCAAGGCTCAACTTGATGCGTGGGATAAAGTAACTAAAAAGTTAGAGAAAGAGGACCCATTTTTCAAAGAGGTTAACGACTCTGCAAAGGCCTGGGCTAAAAGAGTTGCCTACTACTCTTTTTTCAACGACGCAGATTTTAAAATGGGTTATGAACACACTTTCAAAATCAAGTTACCGGAATAACTCATATTAATTTCTCAAAATGAATAAAGTTAAAGAATTAATTTTCTTTATAGAAACTATTTCAGTTTCAGTAGGTAGAACTTTTTCATGGTGCATTGTCATTTTGATATTGGGTACCTGTTTTGAAGTGTTTATGAGGTATGGATTTGGTAACCCAACTAGTTGGGCTTTTGACATGAGTTATATGCTCTATGGAACGATATTTATGATGGCAGGTGCATTTACGCTGGCTAGAGGAGGACATGTCAGGGGAGATTTTTTATATCGTAGATGGAAACCAAAGACACAAGCCAAAGTTGATTTAATTCTTTATATTCTTTTTTTCTTCCCTGGTATTACTGCAATGGTTTTCTCTGGATTTGAATATGGATTCGGAGCATTTAAACTCAATGAAGTGTCAGTTAATAGTCCTGTTGGTGTTCCAGTTTGGCCATTAAAACTTGTAATTCTTTTTTCCGGATTAATTTTGTTTATTCAGGGCTTTGCTGAGGTGCTGAGATGTTTTTATTGTCTCAAAGAGGGTCATTGGTTAAAGCGCGGATTGGACATAGAAACCCCGATTATCAGTAAAGCCAAGCAAAGGGTTTTGAATGACTGATCCAATTTTAGCAATTTGCATGCTCGGAATTTTTATAATTTTTATTTTTTTAGGTTTTCCAATTGCATTTACCCTAATGGCAGTTGGAATTGTTTTTGGCTTTTATGCATACTTTGACCCCTCACAAGCAATTTTACAAAACAAAATCTTTTATCTTTTTGTTCAAAATACATTCAGTGTTATGAGCAATGATGTATTGATTTCAGTTCCACTTTTTCTTTTTATGGGTTACATAATAGAAAGGGCAAATATTCTGGACCAACTTTTTTATAGTCTACAAGTGGGTTTGAGAAATTTACCTGGTTCAATGGCTGTGGCAGCCCTGATAACTTGTGCTCTATTTGCCACCGCAACTGGTATTGTTGGAGCCGTTGTTACACTAATGGGGCTCTTAGCACTTCCTTCAATGTTGAAAGCTGGATATGACAAAAAACTTGCTTCTGGTGTCATAACAGCAGGTGGAACACTGGGAATCTTAATTCCACCCTCAATAATGTTGATTGTTTATGCTGCTACAGCTGGAATTTCAGTTGTAAAATTATATGCTGCAGCTATCGGTCCTGGAATTTTGTTGGCGTCCCTCTATCTTGGGTACGTGATAATTAGAGTTACTATACAACCTTCGCTTGCTCCAAAATTAAAGGAAGAAAACAAACATAATTTTTTCAGCACAATTTTTCTATTAATAAAATCCTTTCTTCCACTTGCTCTATTGATTTTGTCTGTTTTGGGTTCGATTCTTTTTGGTCTTGCAACTCCAAGTGAAGCTGCAGCAATGGGCGCTTTGGGTGGTTGGTTGCTCTCTGTTCTATACGGAGCATTTAGCTGGACAACTCTTAGGGAATCAGTATATCTAACTGCTAAAACTACAGCGATGGTTTGCTTTTTATTTGTTGGATCTTGGACATTCGCCTCTGTTTTTTCCTATCTTGGCGGTGAACATGTCATAAAAGATCTAATGTTGGGAATGAATTTATCAACAATACAATTTTTATTATTGACCCAACTTATTATCTTCATACTTGGTTGGCCACTGGAGTGGTCGGAAATAATAATAATTTTTGTGCCAATTTTTTTGCCACTTTTAAGTTTTTTTCAAGTTGATCCATTGCTTTTTGGTATATTAATTGCAATAAATCTTCAAACATCTTTTTTGACTCCACCGATGGCTATGTCTGCTTATTATCTTAAAGGTGTGGCGCCTAAAGGCCTTGAGTTATGGACAATTTTCAAAGGATGTTTTCCTTTTTTGGGAATGGTTTTATTTTCATTAATAGTTGTATATGCAGAACCGAGGATAGTGACATGGTTACCTGACTTTTTTTATTCCTCTAGCAGCGAAGTTTTGGAAGTAGACCCTGATGACCCAAATGTTATAAATCCAGATTTTTTTGATTGAGTTTTGATTTGGCTAATTTTGAGTTTACTTCTGTCGATATAACCAAAGCTCTCCGCGACGGGCACACTTCTGTAGAAAATTTTTTAAAAGATCTACTTAAAAGAGTTAGAGATGTCAACAAAAAGTATAAAATTTACGCCCAAATTCAAGAAAGCTTTATCCTAGAACAAGCAAAACTTTTAGACGGAATAAAAAAAGATGGATGTGATATTGGACAATTGTTTGGTGTTCCATTTTCTGTAAGTGATAATTTGGACACTTGTGACTTTTATACAGAGTTAGGATCAAAAATATATAGGGGAAGACAACCCTTAATGGATAGCACAATAGTTAAAAGATTAAAACAAGCCAACGCAATAATTATTGGTAAAACGCAGGTTTCTGAGTTCTTAGAAAATTTACCTACAATCAGCTTAAATCCAATAAATAAAAACAAAAACGCAGGAGGTTCAATGAGTGGCACTGCTATTTCGGTCGCAACCGGTACTGCTTCTATTGGAATTGGAAGCCAAACTGGTGGGTCAATCATCAGTTGTGCATCCTATTACGGTATTTACGGTTTTAAACCATCTAGATCTTTAGTGCCTTGTTCTGGACTAAAACAAATAAGTTTTTCCTTGGACTCGATTGGTTATTTTTCGAGAAGCATTAGTGATTTGAGTATAGTTTTAGAAACTATTTCTGGAGATGATAACTGCGACAAAAGAACAGAAAGTCAGAGTTTAAAGAATTTTTCACATATTTCCTCTGAGTCTCCTCCATTCCCCCCTAAGTTTATTTGTTTCGAGGATTCAAAATCACAAGAATTAGAGCCTGTTTCTAAAAAAGCTTTTAATGGATTTATTAAAAAAATAAAAAAACACCTCACAAAGATTGATTTACCTGGTTCATTTCGTGAATCTCATGAATTGTTCGAGACTATTATGGATGTTGAAATTACAATTACTCTTAAGAAAGAGTTTGAGGAATATAAAGAATTGTTAAACCCTTTGATTACAGAAAGAATAGTTCGCGGAAAAAAAATTTCTGGTTTTAAATATTTAAACGCAAAAAAGAAAAGTAAGAAAATTAAATCTGCCTTAATGGAATTTTTTGAACACTTTGATGCTATTATCGCTCCAACTATAAAGGGTCGGACAACTTTTGAAAATGATACAAAATCTTTGTGTTTTTCTGATTTTTTTGCGATTCATGATTTCCCCATCTTGTCTTTACCTTTATTGACAATCGGAAATTCGTTGCCATACGGGATTCAATTAGTTGGAGCACCTGGTGATGATGCTAGACTAATTAGAACTGCTTCTTGGTTGGTGGAAAATTATGGAGGGTCTTAAAAGAAATGTCTTTTATTGAAAAGTTAATAAGATTAATAGCTTTGTGTTTCTTATCAGCCTTCTTGGCTATTTATGTTGTACAGCTAAATTTACCATCATTAAATTTTTTTCTTTTTTTTGGTTTGCTGATGGCCATATACGATAGTTTAAAAAAGTAGACAGGCAAGATTAAATTTTTTGATTTGGAAAAATTTTTTCAACTTCTTGGCTGGCTAATGTTTGTTTGTTTGTGCTTATTGGTGGTATTTTGGTTTGAATTTGATTTTTAGACTTCGCTTGTTTTGTTTTGGGATTATGGTCAGTTTCTTGAGTAGTGGATTTTTCAGTCTCCTTATTTTTCAAAATCATCCTGCCATTGATGTTTGAGCCTTGATGGACCTCGATAACGGAGTACCTTACGTCCCCATTGATTTTAGCGCCAGCTCTAACTTCCAAGTGATCCGCTTCAATGTCTCCAAGCACGGCTCCCAAAACAACCACACTGTGACAGGAGATGTCACCATCAATTCTAGCCTTAGGACCAACGATCAAAACTCCTGTTTTGGTATTAGGTCCACTAATATTTCCGATAATGACCCCATCTAATCTTGCACTTTTATCAAAATAAAAGTTTCCTTCAATTTTTACTGAGGAGTCCATCAAAGTTGCTAAAGTTTCAGTTGAAATTGCTTTTTGTCTGTTTTGTCCGAAAAACATTTTTTTACCTTTTTTTACTGAATTGAAATAGGTACTATAATTACCTCAGATTTAGAAACATCATCGTAAGGAAGAATTGTAGCTATGATGAAATTAGAAACTGCCGACTCTAATCTTCCTTTGATGGCTTCAGCAACTTCAGGTACTTTAATTTTGTGTTGGGCAACCCTAAATCTTTTAATTGATTCTGTGATCGCTTTCTCAGGACTTAGTGGATCTAGGTTGTCGACACCCCTTATTATAACTCTTATTACTGCTTTTTTGTCTTCAATAACTCCGGGATTTGGGTTTCCAACTAGAAGCTCGTAGTTAACACCACTTTCACCAGCTGGTCTTATAGCAGAAAATTGTCTCAAATAACCGTTGGATTGAGTTGCTTGAACCAGTTTTTCTAGTGTTTGAATTCGTTCTTGCATTTCTGCTTTTTGAGAGGCAAGGTTTTTCACATTTTCACTAAGCTGGCTAGATTGCTCTAAACCAACATTTTTTTGAAATTGCCAATCAGCAATCCTTGAAATACTTACTCTCCACCATGCCTCAGTGTAAACCTCTTCTCCAAAAGACTTTATGAGCCAAATCCAAGTAAGGATGATAACGCTAATAATGCCTAGGAGAATCCACCAAGTTGTTTTTACCCTCCTGAAAGTTCCAGCAGATGCAGCAATTAATGGTTCGTCAATCAGAGGATTTTTTTTTGGCTGAAGCATCGAGTTTGCAAATTTTATTCTTCAGAGACCTTAATTTTTGCCACTTTTTCTGATTTTCTAACTCTGGCAAGGAAAGGTCGAGGATTGATTGGTCTGTTATTGAGAATCAATTCAAAATGCAAATGCGATCCAGTGGATCTTCCAGTAGAGCCGACTCTTGCAATTCTTTGTCCAGCTCTAACGGGCATTCCAGCAACAACCTCTATTCCTTGGAGATGTGCATAGGCGCTTTTTAACTGTGGGCTATGACGTATTTCAACTAAATTTCCATACCCTCCTACTCTCCCGATAACTTCAACAACTCCATCGCCAATAGCAAAAACAGGTGTTCCAGATTTTGCAATAAAATCTACTCCCCGGTGAAATGCTTTTCTCTTACTAAATGGATCTTTTCTCATTCCAAATCCCGAGGAAATTCTTGCGAAACTTGTTATCGGATGCGCAGCTGGTCCAGTTGATATTCTTTCAAATACCTTTTGCCTATCATCCATCATATCTTTCATAGCGAGTGAGATTTTTTGTACCCTGATTTCCAATTCTTCCATTCTTGGTGGGCGCTCCTCAGGGTAGTCACCAGCTGGGCGGCCAGAAGCATCTCCCTCGATAACTGAAAGCGTAGATTCGAGCAAGTCAACTTTAGCTTTTAGACTACCCAACTCTTTTGCGAGTGAATCCTCTCTGCTCAATTTCCACCACTCAACAACTGACTCTGTGAGGCTACCACTCTCGGCATTTAATGTCATACCAAATCTCATGACCAGTAACAAAATCGAAGCAACTATAGACAAAGCTATCCAAAGTCTCCAGCCATGAAGTTTGAGAGAGATATGAGATTTGTCAGATCTAGTGATGAGAATTAACTGCATATGAAAAAGTTTGTATTTCTAAACATATTATTTATAAAATCGTCAAAAATAGTGCAAACTAAATATTAACACTCAACTAATCAAAATTTTAGAATTGATACTTTAGTATGATTATGAGGTAGATGATATCCATAGTCAAGTTTTATTATTTTTTTTTGTAAATTCTCCATATCGAAGTAAAAGACTAGGAAAAATCAAAAGATTCAATATTGTTGATGTTACTAAACCACCTACGATTATGCTGGCCATCGGACCTTCAATTTCTCTACCGGGTTCACCACTACCTATTACCAATGGAAGAAGGCCTAGACCAGTTACTATAGCTGTCATTAAGATTGATGGAAGTCTCTCAGATGCGCCTTTAAGAGCAGTCTCAAAATTCCAGGGAAGTTTTTCAGACTCAACCAAGAAACGGTAATGAGATACCAACATAATTGAATTTCTAATTGTAATTCCGAACAGGGTAACAAAACCAACCATTGCCCCAACAGACATCCACCCTCCAGTAACAAAAACTGCTATTAAGCCACCAATCAAACAAAAGGGTAAATTCAAAATTACAATTAAAAGATTTCTCGTTGATCTCAAAGCAAATTTCAATAAAACCAAAACTCCAATAAATGCTAGAAGTGCACTAACTACTAGATTTTGAAATGTATTATCCGCCTTTATTGAACTTCCAGAAAATGAAAGATAGTTGTTTTGAGATAATTCAATTTTTTCGTAGATCAAATCTCGTATATTTTTTTCGAGCATTTTTAGATCGGCACCATCGATATCAGCCGTTATAGCTTGAATTCTCTTGCCACCGCTTCTCAATATCTTAGAGCGTCCGGTCTCAAATTCAATTTTTGCCACCTCATTAATTCTAAAACTAACACCGTTTTGAGAAATAAAACGTAAATTTTTGATTTTTTCGATATCGTTGCTCAAACTTTTATCTAAAGTAATTCTTATTGGAATTGTGATTTCGCCATCCAGAATCTCTGTAACCTCGATTCCATGGAAAATTAATTTAAAAATTTGATTTATCTCCTCTGAGTTGAGGCCTCTCTCCGAAATATTTTCATGTTTAAGAGAAATTTTTATTTGAGGTGATTCTAAAGGAGAGGCTATTTGAATATTTTTAAAGCTTGGGATTGTTGTCAGAAGCTGAGCAATTTTTTTTGCATCCTTGTCAATATCACTCAAATTTAAACCAGTTACCTCAATAACAAAATCAGAAATATAACCCGACATAGTTTCTTCAATTCTCTCTTGTAAGAAGGTATGAATTCCGAAAACAAAACCAGGAAATGGAATAGAATTTGAATCATTGGGTAAAAATCTGACAGTTTTTTCGATTTCGTCAACAATTTTTTGTTGTTCATTAGCAGGTAATGGCCCGACCTCTACTTGTATTTCGCTGTAATGTGTTCCAAAAGTGTCTGCGCCATTTTTAGCTCTCCCCACCCATTGAACAGTAGATTTAACTCCATCAATTTGCCTAATTTTTTGGGTTACAATATTACCAACTCTAGTCATTTCCTTGGTTGATGTTCCAGGTATCGCAGTCATATGAACAATATAGTGTCCCTCCCTTAATTCTGGAATAAACTCAAATCTAAAAAGAGAAATTCCGGCTAAAGCACTTAAGATTAGAAAAATGACAACCCCAATGATTTCCTTAGGCCAACTCTCTATCAAGGACAATATTAATTTGTATTTACTTTTTAGCCACAAAACGACTGGGGAGTCATCCGCAGAGATTTTTTCTGGGTTTTTTAAAAATAAATAGCAGAGTGCTGGAGTTATTGTCATGGCAACAATTAAACTCGAGCCAAGTGCATATATGTATGCAAGACCTAGGGGTCTAAATAATCTTCCTGTAACGTCTGGTAGAAAGAGTAATGGTGTGAAAACAACAATGACAATTAGCGTTGCAAAAAAAATTGAATTTCTGACCTCCAGGGAGGCTTTAACTATTAAAGCTAACGGTGATGAAAGAGATGATCCAGCGGTTTTGTTTTCCTTTAATCTTCTAAAGATATTTTCCGCATCAATTATTGCATCATCAACCACTTCACCAAGTGCAATTACCAGACCTCCCAAAACCATAATATTTAATGCCATTCCCTGTGCAACTAAAATGATAATTGATGTTAATAATGATAAGGGGATTGCAATTGCAGAAATTAGAGCAGTTCTTGCGTTGTAAAGAAACGCAAAAAGAATTGCTATCACCATACTTGCTCCAATTAAGATATCAACTTGCACATTAGTGACTGATTCTTCTATAAAGTTTGCAGGTCTGAATAAGTTTCTGTGAAGAACAACCTCCTCGTTATTTAGAAGTTGTTCTATCTCATCAAGTTTTTTTTCAATTAATAACGTTGTTTTATAGGTATCAGCATTCAGTTGGCCCTGAACCATCATAAAAACCCCCTCAACGCCATTTATGGATGCAGCACTAATTGCTGGAGCTGGCCCATCTATTACATCAGAGACATCCTCAAGCAAAATAGGTCTATATTCGTATGTTTTGATAGATAGTTTCTTAAGATCACTTACCGATTGATTCTCTGTATATACAGATGCCTCAATCCTTTGATTATTATTTTCTAAAAACCCTATTGGTGTAATTGTTGAGTTTTTTTCAATTGTTTCAACAATTTCACTTATTCCAATTTTTGAGTTATGCATAAGTTGAGGATTGACAACAACTAGTCGATTTCTTATATCCCCTCCAAAAATATTTATATCTGCAACACCTTTGGTCTCCGAAATGTTTGGTCGAATTAACACCTCAGATATTTCTCTTAATTCCATTAGAGATCTTTTCTCGGAGGTGATTCCAAAACCCAAAATTGAACTTGCAGATGAGGTGATGGGTGTTATTTCAGGAGGGTTGATGTTGGATGGTAAGCTTTCAGATATTAATGCTAAACGCTCGCTAACCAGTTGTCTGTTAAGAAAAATATCATTTTTATCATTAAATATAACGGTTATGACAGACAAGCCAGGTGTTGATTGTGATCTGATAGATTCGATTCCTATAGACCCAATTAAATTCTTTTCTATGATTTTTGTTACAAGAAGCTCAGTCAACTCTGAGGAGTATCCTGGTGTTTCAGTTTGAATAACTATTTGCGGAGGGGCAAATTCTGGAAAGATATCTAGTTTTGCTTTTTGAATTGAAAAAATTCCGTAAACAAATAAAACTATTCCAACAAAAAATGTTAGAGATGCATTCTCCACACAAAAAGTTACGATTTTTTTAAGCAATTTCAGTCTTCATTCTCGTTTTTTATTTGATGTCTCAATTCTTCTGATAACAACGTTTGTGCACCAGTAGTTACAATTAGTTGATTTGGTTTTATTTTTGTCGTAAAAATCCCCCTTTCATTTGCATATAATGTATCGAGCAAACTTCTTTCAAAGTGTTGTAAATCATGCTGTATGTATATCCACGATTCTCCTGCGTATCGAACTAAAGCATCCGCAGGTATTAAAACCCCATTAATTTCTTTTTTGCTAATAGCACTTACAACCACTGATGAGGAAGAGGCAAGGTTTAGTAATTTAGATTTTAAAAGCCAAGTCTCTCCTGTTTCACCCTTAAGACTTTTTCCAGAGGGACCCAATAGTTCTGCTCGTAGATTGTTGTTTTTATTTAAACCGGAAGAGGATATGTACCAAGAGTATTGCTCTAGATTGGAGTAGGAAAGTACAGAGATTTTAACAATATCGATTTCTCTGCTGAGAATTTTGAAAAGAAGGGAGTTTTTTTTCCCAAGACCTTGTGATATTTCTCTTGTCCAATTTGTATTGGTTTTTTGGATTATAGCGTCAATTTCTGAATTTATTTCAATGAGTTTCCTTTTGGATTCCTCAAATGCTAATTCAGTTAGCTCAAGTTGTCTCTTAGAAACCTTCCTTCCTGCATTAAAAAGACCTGTCATTCGTTTTAGATCTTGTTTTTTTTGGGATTGAATAATTTCTAATTCAATTTTTCTACTTGTGAATGAAGTAAAATTCTTATTAGATTCAATAAGTTCATTTATATCTGTCACAATTCCGTTAAAAGTTTCCTTGCTCTGATAATTAGTTTGAATTGGTTTCTGAACCAGAATACCAACAGAATTTTGAGATTCTTTTGAAATCCAAATACTGTTTCCCTCAACCCTTGATTGAGGTATGTTGATTGATTCTTCACTCTCGTTTAGATCTGCTTGAAATTCATCCCTACCAAATACAGCAATTAGCCATATCAAAAATAGAATAATTACGGTCTGAAGAAGTATGATTTTACGCAAGTTATAGTACTCTGAAAATTATTTAAATATAAAATCTCTCACTTATCGTTTTCATCTGAATTAGAAATTTTCAACTCTTCCCTTAAAAAATTAAGAGTTTTAAAGGACTCCTCCAATGACAATTTTTTTGAAATTTCATCTGCAATATATTGTGTCTGTCTGATTGCCGTATCGATCGATATTTCTTCATTTTGAAAATCCCCAGCGATTTTAAAAACTTGTTTGGCGTAATCTTCTGGGATATACCCAATAACAACTCCATTAATGGAATTTATTTCTTGGTAGGAGGAGACTTTTGGCTCTGCAGGCATTTCGGACTGATCCCATATTGCCTTAAGTTTTTTTACTTTATATTTTTTTAGTTTTTCAGCACCTTCAATAAAGGTTTTATCAATAACTGCTCTACATCTTAAGGCTATTTTGATCTGAGTAGATTTTTCTTCTCTAGTGCCTTTATTTAACTTACATGCTAAATAAAAATCCTTCTTAGCTTTCAAAGCCTCAGAATCCTTACTTTTGTCTTTTTTAGAAGAAAGCCATGCCATTATCATGTCTTAATGATATCTTTTGTTTAATATCTTTGTGAACTTTTGTATCATTAACTTATATTTAGATAAATATACAAATAACATTATTTTACAGAAAGAATTTCATGTGGATGAAAGCTACTGAAGGTGCAGATGGAACAGTTTTCTACATAGATAGAAACTCAATTAAAAAAGAGGGAAATTTACTAAGAGTATGGGAATTACAAGATCTCAAGGAGAAAGGCCCCCTCGAGGAGAAATCACGAAGAATCTTGGTCGAGTATGATTGTAAAAATGAGCGCAGAAGGGTAATGTCATTCAGTTTTCACGCTGAGCAAATGGGTGCTGGACTAACCCTCAAAGGTGACCAAACCCCTGGCAAATGGAACCTAATGGTTCCAAATACAACCGGATCAGTTGTTTTTCAGGTGGCCTCAGCATTGAAGGCTCCTTTAAAGGGAGCTGCTCTTCCTCCTCCTCCTCCTCCTCCGGCTAATTCTGCTGCCGGAAATCAAGGAGAAAATGTATCTGAAGAAGTTGTTGCTGATGGCGATACTAATAATGAGCATGAGGATAGTACCAGCGATCAGTCATCAGAGAAGAAATAAATTGTTTTTTTTTAAACTTAAAGTTATTTTTTTCTGGTACTTAATTATTATTTTTTTATTTTTTTTTCAAACAACAACTGCATACACAATGTGCTCATGCGAATGTGTATCAGGAAGTGTCAGACCAGTTTGTTCAAAACCTCCCAAAATTATGCCAATCTGCCCGCCTAGAATTTGTGAGCCTAGTAGAGCAAAAGTACCCATACCACGAAAATTTGTTCCGCCTCCACCAAGAATAAAACCATCAAATTGTCAACAGCGCAGAGTAAAAAACCCCAACACTAATCAATATATTTGGCGCACAATATGTCGACCCGAAAACTCATTCCAATATTAATAATTATTTGCATTGTAATGTCAGGTAGGGTCAGTGCTGCATGGACGTATTTGACGGAAGGTTATTTAGGTCACGTTTTCCTTGATTTTGAGACTTTAAAAAAAAAAATGAATTTATAACCGTTTGGCAATTGCAAAATTTGCTCAAAGCCGATGAAGACGGTGTTAGATCACGTAGATTATTAATTGAAATTAATTGTCTTGAAGAATCCAGAAGAGTAATTTACCTAAGCACTCATTCCAATGAAATGGCTGATGGTGATATATTATTTATTGAAAATAAAACAGGAACATGGGAGCAACCTATTCCAAAATCAATAGGAGAGGTGGTTATCAAAGTTGTTTGTGAAAAATTTACCAATAACCCAAAATGAGTTTGAGTTAGTCATGAAAAGCATTGTTTTTTCTTTTATTATTTTTTTTCTTACACCTCTTCACGCTGATTGGAAACAAATCAGCGACGATAATGAGAAAATTTACTTTATAGAAACCGACATGGTTATACCACACCTAGAGGGCAGAAGAATGGCTAAGGAATTACATGAGTACAAAGTTCCACTCGATGACGGTACTACAAGTCTTCGAATTCGTTCCGATTACAACTGCAAAGAAAAAAAGGTTAGATATTTAACTTTTGATAAAATAGCTGGGGAGATGGGTGTTGGTAAAATAGTTTTCACACAAGATCGACCTTCGGTATGGACTTCAGTCAGCAGTAATTCCCCACGGAAAAAAATCCTTGAATTTGTTTGTAAAAGATAACAATTTTTTATTTAAATTTTTTTGTCAATATTCTCTTAAAAACTACAACTAAAACAGAGGCTATGGGTAATGCTACTAGTAATCCTAAAAATCCAAATAGCGTTCCAAAAAACATTAAAGAAAAAATTACTGCCAACGGGTGCAAGCCAATCTTATCTCCAACCAAATTTGGAGTTAGTATAAAGCCCTCTATAACTTGTCCAACTCCGTAAATGAGTGCAACTGAAATAACCGAATAAACGGGGCCTAATTCAAGTAAGCCGGATAAGAAAACGAGTAATACCGAAAAGGCAAAACCAACATACGGAAGAAAAACTAAAATTCCAGAAATGAAACCCAAAGAAATCCAACTTTCGAAACCTGCAATAAACAGTGTGAAAATGTAGTACAGAGACATTGCAGACATAACTAATAATTGACCATTGAGATAATTTTTTAATGTTTCGT
>MDTA01159223.1_pt1 | contig 19311 bp, 18 predicted proteins | sample 811151 | NCBI WGS metagenome assembly MDTA01 (sample SAMN05326648, study PRJNA326480) | marine metagenome | isolation source: seawater | place: Indian Ocean: South | collected 2010 | reverse complement strand
GAAAAAGATGGATTTAAAAATATTTTTTATAAATATTTAAAAAACGGGTTTACCTGGATAAATGCACCAAATCCAATGATAAATTATAAAGTTTTTAAACCTATTAAAGAATTGAATTTAAAAGAAAAATTTTATTACAAAAAGCTCACCAAAGGTCTAATTGAAAAATTACACGCTTTGTCCGATAAAGAAATTTTATTTGAGGCTGCAAATACATTAAGGATTGGAAAAGACTTATTATACTTAAACTCTATTAGTGGTAATACAAAGGGTTTTGAGTGGCTCAAAAAAAATTTAAGTCCAGATTATAAAGTTCATCAGACTAAAAAAATATATAAGTCCTCTCATATTGACTCGACTGTTATGTGTTTAAAGCCAGGAGTAGTTCTATTAAATTCTATGCGTGTGAATGACAAAACCTGTCCTAAAATATTTAAAAAATGGAAAAAAATATACCATGGTGATGTGGCTCCAGTGCCAGAATATGAATTAAGCTTTTATAAAAATTTGCGAGTAAAAATTTCAAAAAAATTAAACGATATGGGTTTTGTAAATAACCTAAAAGAAATCTCATCTCCATGGATTGGATTAAATTTCCTCTCAATTGACCAAAAAAATGTTGTGGTTGATAGGAGGCAAACTAGCTTAATTAAAATTTTAGAAAAAAATAAATTTAATGTAATTACCTGCAGAATGAGACACATGTATACTATGCAAGGTGGTATTCACTGTTCTACACTTGATACGAGGAGAAAAAGTAAATTAAAAAGATATATTTAATTAAGATTTAAAAATCTACCGAATCTAGATTCCTTTTTAGAAGATAGCTCTTCAAACGATCCATTTTCAATAATTTGTCCTTTTGAAATAAAAAATATTTTTGGAACATTTCTTAATATTGATAACTTATGGGTTACAATAATAATAGTAATAGATCCTGAAATATTATTAAGAGAGTTTATTATAAAATTTTCAGATTCATAATCTAGTGCTGATGTTGGCTCATCTAATATCAAAATCTCTGGGTTCCTAATCAAAGCTCTGGCCAATGCGATTCTTTGCTTTTGTCCTCCAGATAAGCTAGATCCTCTTTCTCCTATAATGGTATCGATTTTATTTGGTAAATTTTCAATAAATTCCATACAATTTGAGGTTTTTAATGCAGAGTAGATTTCCTCATCACTTATATTTTTTGTGTCAGAGAACCATTTTAAATTTTCCTTAATTGACATTTCTAGTAGGAAAGGTTCTTGAAATACAATTCCAATTTTTTTTCTATAACTTTCAATATTTATGTCTTTTAAATTATTTCCATCAATCTGCAATGAGCCTTCATCTGGTTTTTGTAAACTTAAAATTAGATCCAAAATTGTAGATTTTCCTGAGCCCGACTCACCGACTATTGCTGTTATTTCGTTCTTTTTTATACTTAAACTAATATTGTCCAATGTCTTTTGTCTGCCTGGATAAGTGAATGAAATATTTTTGAAACTTATTTCTTTTTTCAAATTTTCAAATTTTATCGTTCCATTTTTTTCAGGATGCTGTTTTGCGTTAATATTAAATGCTCTAATCTGATTATAACTGGGTATAAAATTTTTAAGGGAAACACTAGATTGGAAAATTGAATTTAAAATAGGTACAGCAAGTAACAAACTCCACATTACTGCGGCTGCTTGAGAAAGAGCTACTCCATTAGATATTGCATAAGCAACAGAAATTATAACTGATAGGAGCGACAAGGGAAGAAATATCTTAGATACAAAAATTGATAAAGTTTGTGTCTTTAAAGTAATTTTAGCGTGTAAATCAAAAAGTTTTAAGTAATTATCTTTAGATTTTTTTTGAGTATAATAGCTAAATATTAATTTTATTGCAGACAGAATTTCATTTAAAAAACCTAAAGTTTTATTTGCAGTCTGAATATTCTCTTTACCTAATTTAAAACTTATTTTATTGAAAAACATAATAATTATAAAAAAGAAAAGTGAAAAAAGCATTACTATAATCGTCATTTCAAAATTTATAAAAAAAGGAATTGAAAAATATATAATTAATTGAACTGATTGTGCTAATAATAACGTAATATGACCTAAGGTGTCACCAACAATTGGTAATTCTCTTCCTAGGGTATTTAATAAACTTCCTGAATTTATTTTTGTGAAAAATTCCCATCTAGATTTAAAAAGATTTTCTAATAAATCATCATAAATAATTCTTAATAGCCCATATTTAATTTTAAGTATAAAATATCTTATAAGTACTTCGAAAGATCCTTTAAAAAAATTAATAAAAACAAATATTAGGCCAAATACAATAAAACTTGGTTTTATATTAATTGAATTTAAATAATCATTTAAATATAAGGTTATTTTTGAACTTTTTTCTAAACTTGGATCTATTAAAAAATCTGACAAAGGTATAATTGCAAGTACTGATAAACCTGCTAAAAAACCTTCAATTAATACTAAAAAAAATAGTAAAAAAAAACCTCTTTTAAAATTAATAAATAATTCTTTAAATATAAGAAAAGAAGAACTATTATTATTTTGATTTATCATGAGTTAAGAAACTTTTTTTTAGTAAAAAAATTTGTTAAGGAATACTCATCCAGATTATAAATATTTTTTTTATTTTCAAATACTTCGTAAGCTTTAAAAACCTTAACATGATCCATCATATAATCAAACATCGACTTATATCTTTTTGTATAATCTACAATAATATTATCTTTATAAGAATGTATATCTAAATAAAGAATTCTATTAAGTTTATCTGAAAACATGTAGCGAAAATACGTATTATCAATTCCTATAATAAATATTTTTTTAAAATTTAACCATTTTGCAACAGCAATTCCTTTAGCTATGGATATGCTTGAATATCCTCTAGGAAAAAAAATATTAGTTGAGGAATATAAAAAATCAAATTCAGTATCTGAATATGTAAGAATATTATTTTGAAATTTATTTTTCAATATTTTTACAATTTTGGGTGGCGATATGAGAGTAATATTTTTGTTCTTACGGATATAATTTATAAGCTTTTTATCTCTTTTGTATAATATTTTGTTTTTGTTTTTTTTTTTAAGAAAAAATCTAACATCTGTTAATATAATATAATCTGGTATTATAGAATTATATTTTACATTTTCTGTCCAATGATTTACTGCAAATATTTTATGCCCTTTTTTTTTAAATAATTTAAGGTCTTTAATTTTTAATTTATTTAGAGAGGGACCATTGCCTAAAAAGATACAATTTTTATTTATCTGGGAATTTTTTTTTTTATATGTCTCGTAAAAAAATGTATAACTACCTAAAATTTCTATTAAATAATAAACTATTCCAAAAAAGAACTTTTTAATATTAGAGAATATTTTTCCAAAAATGCTCAAAGAAAACTCTATTTTTTTAGGATTGATATTATGTAACTTTTCAAAACTAAATACCTTTTTACCCTCAAAAAGTTTATTTTGATAAAGATAATGATAAATCATTTTATTAAATACATATTATTTTCAATAAATTTTGAGGATATTCTTGCTTGAATATCACCATGTAGTTCTAAAGAATTATATTTTTTCAACATAGCTTTATAGATTTTCCAAAATTTTAAGTTATTATCAGAGTAATTAATTTTATTAAATTGGGATTTTTTAACAAAAGTTTCCATTTCTAAAGTTGTGTTTTTTATTTCTTCTTTTGTGTTATTTTTTAAGACAATATTTTTAACATCATAATGACTAGATTTGTATGCAAATCCCAAATTATAATCAAATATTTCTTTCAAAGTTAAATTTCTCATAAGTTCCTTAGAATAATGATGACGAATTGTTACCATAAACTTAGGAGAAAAAGTGCTAATAAGACCTACTGGTGCATAATCAATAAATAATATGGGTTTTCTAAAAATTTGAGGTAAGGCATCCCATCCAGTACTATTGGATATTGTGAATTCGCATTTAGACGCAAGATATATATCCAAGAATTCGCTTCTATCTCCATTTGTTGCATAATCTACAATCATTGGATTGTTTGTTTGAAAATTTTTTTCAACAATGTTGCCCATTCTAAAAACATGATAGCCGATCTGGGTAAGTGCTTCACATGCTTTATCATAATCTTGAATATTTCCATCCCTATAGTTATGATAAGAGTAATCCCTTTTAAATGTTTTTTTAAGATAAGCTTGATCTCTAATTATTAGTGTTACAAATTTAAAATTCTTGTTATTTTTTTTAAATTTTTCTAAATATTTTTCACCTTTTTCTTTGTCTGAGTTTGAAAACTCTAAATTTACAGGATTAGAATAAATAATATTAGTTACATCTCGATCTAAACTTTTTCCTAATTTAAAAGTATGTTTGGAAAAAATCTTATAACGCTGGCAATTAAATATTATTGGATAAATTAAAAAAGGATGAAAAATAATTAATAATTTACTGAACCTTTTCAATAGTTCTTGATTACAAATATAGCTATCCCAAAATTGGCTACAAAAAATATCTACTACTTTTTGCTTTTCCTTAGATTTAATATTTTTTGACGTCAAATATATATCTACCTCTAAAGCAAAGTGTCCCATTCTATTTGTAGGTATTTCAGTAAATCTTAAAAAAAGAATTTTAGAAATTAGTAAAATAAATAGATTAATTGGTAAAAATATAATTGATGCTGGATATAAAAAAAAAAATTTAAAAAAAATTATAATTTTAAGAGTTAAAATCTCTGCACCTCCTTGTTTTATCTGTTGATACTGTGATAATAAAAAATTTCTCATGTATTCATATATAGATTAAATTAATTTAATGTATTTATAACTTCATAAACAATTTTGGGTATATTAAGTTTAAGTACCTCTTTTTTTTTGAAATATTTAAACATTTGACCCTCATGGCATTCTATTTTTTTTATACTAGGTATACGACAATAAAAAAAGTTAATTAATAATGGTTTATGGTTACGATATAAGTCAATTTTTTTTGTCAGATATTTAATCCTTAAATTAATGTTTTCTAAACCAGTCTCCTCTTTCAATTCTCTTTCTGCAGATTTTAGAAGACTTTCAGTTTTAAGTATTCCACCTCCAACTGTCCCCCACATTCCTCTATATCTTAAACCTTCTTTATCATCTCTTAATTGCATCAAATATTCATTTAGTGAATTTTGAACTATCAAAGCTATTGATTGATTGGGTATTGACACTAATTATAATACGCTTTTCCTTCTCCTGCATCCATTACGATAAGACTTCCACTCAGCATAGGGACCTGCTTATTACATATTGTATCAATAATTGGCATTAAATCTTTAGCTTTGAACATTTTGCGAGCAGGGAGTCTCGTTTTGATAAATTTTGCATACGCATTAGAATTTTTCTTTTTTAATCTCCACATTGCATTTTTATATCCTATAAAGCCTCCAGGCATTATACCAGTTACTATAATTTTATTTTTTATAAGCTCTCTGCCTAATGTTCTCACATATGCTGAAATAAGAGCTTTAGAGCAATTATATCCTAAAGATCCTACTGCCTCATAGGAAGCTATAGATCCAATGTGAATTATTTTGGAATTTTTATTTTTCATTATTGGGATAAACTTGTTATTTAATTCTACAGCTGAAAGAAAATTTAGGTTAATTAATTTTAAAAAGTTTTCATAAGATATCATTGGCTCTTTGAGGCCTAGACCTCCTCCTGCACAATGAATTATTGCACTTAAACCTCTAAACATTTTATTTTTTGGGTCAATTTTTTTTATTTGATCTGGATTTTGTAAATCTAAACAAATATATCTATGATTTTTTTTAAAAGGTAATTTTAATAAAGTTTTTTTTAAATCATTCTCATCTCTTCCAACCAATATTAAATTACTTTTTTTCTTTGCGAACCATAATGCAGACTCATATCCTAACCCTTTAGTTGACCCTGTTATTAAAATTTTTGACATTATTTTAATTTTAAATTTAATGATTTAGCTGTATTAAATTTATAATCACCTTTATATTTAACATGTTTTAAAACAAATCTCCAATCTGACTTGGATAATATAGTTGATCCGAGTAAAGTCCAGTATCTAAAAAGTTTTTCTTCCTTTTCAGTTTCATATGAACCAAGAGTTACAAAACTTTTTCCTTTTCCCACTCTATTAATTTCTTTTAAACAATTAATAGCATCGACTAGATTGAGACTATAAACTGGACCAATCGCTAAAACAAAATCAAAATAATTTTGTTTAAATGGTAGATTTATAAAGTTTGCGTGTTTAATTTTTTTTTTTATAATTTTTGGCGATTTGCTTATGGCATATTTAGAATTCTCAATACCAAAAACTTTTGAGCTCGGGTATAATTTTTTAATTTCATATAATAAAAAACCTTTATCACAACCAATTTGTAAAATTTTTGCATTATATTTCAATTTATATAATTTAAATATTCTTTCAGCTACAGACTTCCATCTTCCGTCATATCTATAACCGCCAAAACCATTATTTCTATGTCCATCGTAAAAGTCTTTATCTTTATAGGATGCAATAACTCTATTTTTAATTGTTCTAGATTTATTGTTAACATATCTCGTTATTAAATTTGGGTAGCTTTGTAATAAATCTAATTCTCGCATTATTTATTCAACTGGTGGAAATAAGTTTTTATTATCTATTTTAATTTTTTTTGTTACTGAGTGTCCTGTGTGTCTATTTTTTACTTCGTCACTTTGGTTGGTATACAAAGAATAAAACCATCTTCCATCATTAATATCATTCCAATCTGGAATTTTATTTCTATTAACAGGTGCAACACCATGAACTATTGTTGCGAAACCTATTCCTAAATCTCCAACATCAATACTGCTCTCCACATCTATTACTTGATCATTAAAATCCAAAGCATAAAAACCACCATCATTAAAATCAATACCCTTTTTACTCATATATCCACTGATAAAAAATTTTTGATATTTGTAAGGGTCCGAGTGTGGTTCTAAAAATCCATATTTTGAAGGATACTGAACTACTTGTACCCTATCTACAACTCCGTCTTTAGGTGTATTATTTTCAAATTCATTTGATCTATAACCCATAACAACTTTTACTCTACTCCACTTATCATATGTTTCGTTAAAAATTTTAATAGGATCTTTATTCCATTTGTAAAAATAATATGAATGTTTACATACCTTGAAACTATATTTTTTACCCGTTTCTACATCTATTACTCTATGAAAGTCAGGGCAACCTTCTAACATTTTATGAAACGAAGATGGCTGATCTTTAAAATACTCTACACAATTAGATTTAACTTTTTGAAAAAAATCTGCTGTGAAAGCTTTTTTTAATATATAAATATCACCATTAATTAATGAGTTACAAATATCATAAGCAAAATCTTCATCTTTATCATCAATTTTTTTTTAAATTCTTTAAACTCTAAACTAATAATCTTTCTTACTCTTGTTGGATAAGAAATATTTTTTTCATCATAGTCTTTCCAAATTTTAGCAAATATATTTGACATTAAATTATTTATTTTTTAATAAATTTATTGTAGCCGCCATCCATGGACCCATGTCTTTATAATGAGCTGTAGTAACTATGTTTTTATCAATAACTGCAGGAAGATCAGTATATTCAGCTCCAGCATTTATCAAGTCGTCTTTCATACTATAGTATCCAGCAATTTTTCTTCCTTTCACAACTTTCGCAGAAATGAGAAGTTGAGCTCCACTGCATATACAAGCAATCACTTTTTCCAAAGAATTGAATTTATTTATAAAATCGATAATTTTAATCTCTTGTCTTACTTTTTCCATTGCCTTTACCCCGCCAGGTAAAACTAAGATGTCATAATCCAATGGATTTAAATTATCAATTTTTTTAACTTTTTGCTCTTTATTTGGAGGTAATGTTGTTCCAAGAAAACCTTTGACTGGCTTACCTTCTAGCATACAAACATCAACTTCGATATTTTCCTCTAATAATCTGTAATAAGGATAAATAAATTCATGATCTTGAGCTAGATTTCCTGAAATGATTAAACCTTTCATATATTAAACAATATAATTACTATTTAATTCATCTTTTGGCAAGAATGGATACATATCTTCTAATTCTGTTGGAATTGACTTTCCATTTTTATCCCTCCTGTTAATAGCTTTAGGAATTTGTTCTTCATTTGGATCCATCATAAGTTCACATATAGTTGCTTGCTTGCTAGAAATTATTTTTTTAATTTTTTCAATCAAATTTGAGTGATTGTTAAGTCTATAGTAATTAAACCCGTGAGCTTTTGCAATTTTATCGTATTTTGGAAAAGATAGGCCACTTTTTTTATCTGCACCCATTATTCTTCCCCTAAAACCCAAAAGTTGAGTTTGTTTTATTGTTAAGTAACCTCCATTATTAAATATAAAAATCTTTAAAGGGATTTTTTGATGCATTACCGTTGCCAATTCTTGAATATTCATTTGAAATCCACCTTCTCCTGTTAAGCAAATAAAATTTTTTGTTGTTTTTTTTGTTGCAAAATATCCACCTATAGCCGCAGGTAGTCCCCATCCCATTGGGGCATGTCCAGAATTTGTATAGAAATTTTGATTTTCCCTTAAGTTCATAGCTTGATGACTACTAGTAAATGAAAAACCCATATCAGTTACGATTAATTCATTTTTGCTTAAAACCTTAGATAGACAATCAACAAAATAATATGAATTCACATATTTTTTTTTTATTTTCATTTGATTTAAAACGATAGGGTATTTTTTTTTAATTTTCTGGCAGTAACTTATCCAACCTTTTTTTGATTTAAACTTTGATATTTTTCTATAAAATTTATTTAAGAATAAATTAGCATCTGATTTAATTTTTAAATTAATTTTAGTATTTACATTTTTAAGTTCATTTTGGTCTATGTCTACCATGCATTTAAAATTAGCATTTTTTGCAAAGTTTTTTGCATTATAGCCGGTAACCATAAAAGGTAGTCTTGTTCCGATAGATAAATAAAAGTCACAGTTTTGTACTATAAAATTTGAACTTCTATGTCCAAAAGCTCCTGGTTTCCCAAAATACATTTTATGATTGTTCGAAATTACATCATCAGCATTCCAAGTTAAAAGAAAGGGAATTTTATATTTAGAAAAAAATTTTTTTATAATTTTATGAGAGTTGCTTAGTTTAACACCATGTCCTAAATGAATTAGTGGTCTTTTTGAATTTAACAATTTTTTAACTACTAAATCAATTTTTTTTTCATTTTTTGAAATATTTTTTTTAGGCTTATATCTGTATTTCATTGCTTTTTTTTCATCTATAAATGCACTTTGTATATCCGCAGGAATATCTAACCACACTGGTCCAGGCCTACCATTTGTAGAATAATAAAAAGCTTTTTCTAGGTAATAATTAATCGTATTTGGATCACTTATCATTTTTGAAAATTTTGTATTAGGTTTTACTAAATCTACTATATTTATTTCCTGAACACCGATTTGTCTTTTTTTTGTTTTCATAATAGTTTGATTTAAAAAAACCTGACCCGAGATAAAAATAACTGGAACAGAGTCTATCCATGCTGAACTAACTCCTGTAATTGCATTTGTACCTCCAGGACCAGTTGTAACTATTGCACAACCAATTTTCTTGTTTGCTCTTGCATAACTTTCTGCGGCGAAAGAAGCAGCTTGTTCATGATGATGAGAAACATATTTTATTTTCTTAGCATTATATAATGCATCACAAAGAAAAATTGAACCTCCACCACTTACTGTAAAGATCGTATCAATTTTTTTTTTTTCTAAAAACTGTATTATATAGTCTGCTACTCTTATCATTTTTTTAAGTTTTATTAACTCTCATTACGCTTAGTTTTTTTTTTATTTTAAAGACTTTAGATAAAGTTCTAAGGTCGTTAGTGCGAATAATATCGCCATAAGAAAGTAAATTTCTTCCATACTTATCACAAATCGCTCCATCTAATATTGCAAAAATTGTACTATTTTTGTACTTAAGTAATTTTTTGAAATCTTTGTGTACCTCTAAAGATAAATTAATTCCATTTACTAAATAGCTCTGTTTCTTCCCAAAAACTGGTTTTTTGAATTTAAGGTATGAATTGTCTATTTTTTTTGTATATTTTTTTCCTTCATAAAACTTTTGAGATCTGCCGTAGCTATCTTTAAATCTTATTAAGTCATTTTTATCAACTGGTGTCTCAAATTCTAAAGCAAGAACTCCTTTTTTGGATACAGATTTTATCGAATGAAATAAGCCTCTTGCTATCATTCTTTTTGAGGGTGAAGAATGTATTTCTGACCTTTTTTTCCATAATCCTAATTGAAATAATGCCTTTCCTTTAAGTAATATAAAACCACTTTTTTTGTTTGGGTGGCAATGTAAAGAGGTTGACTTATTATAATCAATACTGAGAAGTGTTACAGATAAATTATTTAAATTTCTATATACAACATATTCATAGCCCCAAGGTTTAACAACCACTTTATTATCATAAAAGCTACTTTTTTTTTTTATCTTTTTCAATTTAGTTTATATCTTACTATAAAAATTATTTATTTTTTGAGCTGTAAATTTAATTTGTTTTTTACTCAAATATTGATGGATTGGCAACGTTATTATACTTTTTGCCTGCATATTAGCTACTTTAAAATCCTTTTGTTTAAGCCCAAGACTTCGAGCTGCCTTCTGTTTATTTAAAGGAATTGGATAATGTATTTTTGCCTCAATTTTATTTCTTTCTAAATATTTTAAAAGCTTATCCCTTTTTTTAACCAGGCACATGTAAAGTGCGAAAGTTTCTAAGTAACCTTTGGGTCTAGGTGGTAAAATTACATTAGGATACAAAGGACGTAATAATTTATCCATCAATGTAGCGTTTGAATTTCTTATAGAAATAACCTTTTTAATCTTTTTCAAACCCTCTATTGCTACAACAGCTTGTAAAGGTTGTAATCTCATATTTATACCCCAAAAATCAATTTTATCTCTGTTTATCATGCCATGGTTTCTGTATTTTATAATCCACTGATAGATTCTTTTGTTATTTGTAGCTACCATGCCACCATCTCCCATTACGTTAAGTGACTTAAGTGGATGCATGCTAAAAGCATTCACTATTCCAAATGTGCCTGGTGACTTTTTTTTTATTCTTGCACCAATACCCATACAAGCATCTTCCACAATTTTAATATTATGTTTTTTTGCAATTTTAATAATCTTATCCATATAAGGTGAAGCTCCGCCCCAGTGTACAGGCATAATTACTTTTGTTTTTTTTGTAATTTTTTTTTCTATTTCATTGTAATTAATTTGATATCTTTGATCACAGTCGACTAGAATAGGTTTTGCTCCACACGCAACAATGGCTCCAACTGTAGCATAAAAAGTATTGCTAACTGTTATAACCTCATCTCCTTTTTTTATACCTAAAGATTTAAGTGATAGTATTAATGCATCAGTTCCATTATTGGTGGCAATACAATATTTGACTCCAATAAAATTAGAAAACTTTTTTTCAAATTCAACCATTTTTTTCCCAAGTGTAAAATCAGTAGTTTTTATAAGCTTTTTCCATTCAATAATAATTTTTTTATTATTGTTAAATTCATACGGTAGATAATTATATGGGACTTTCATTAACTTGAATAAAAATTATTAATTTCTTTACAAATATAACGTATTTGTTTTTCTGTCATATTCTGATGATGAGGTAAGGCCAAAACTTTTTTTGCAAGTTTTTCTGCTACGGGTAATGTCTCATACGTATTTTTATATTTTTTATAAGCCACATGTTTGTGGAGTGGAACTCCATAATATATTAAAGACTGTATCCCCTTTTTGCTTAGGAATTTTTGGAGTTCATTTCTTTTTTCGCACAAACAAACAAATATTGTATATGAGCTAAAATAGTTTCTATCATCGCTTGGTATAACGATCTTATTTGTTTTTATTAATTTCCTATAAAGTTCAATATTTTTTCTTCTTTTTAAAATTACATTTTTTAATTTCTTTAATCTAAAATTTAAAACCTCAGCATTTATTACATCCAATCTAGAATTAACTCCAAAAATATTAACATTATCCCTACTTTTAAGTCCATGATTTCTGTAAAGTTTTATTTTGTTATATAAATTTTTTTTATTAGTAGTAATAAATCCACCGTCTCCCAAGCCATTTAAATTTTTGAGAGGATGCGTAGAAAATGCTGCAATATCACTAAAATTTCCAGCATGTTTTTTTTTATAATATGAGCCCATTCCTTGAGCTGCATCTTCTATTATGTATAGTTTATATTTCTTTGCAATTTTATAAATTTTATCCATTTCGCACATTTTACCAGCCCAATGAACTGGCATTATAGCTTTTGTTTTTTTTGTAATTTTTTTTTCTATTTTCTCTGGATCAATATTTAAGTCATGTCTTATATCAGCAAAGACTGGTTTTGCTCCCACATGCACAATAGCACCAATAGTTGCAACGAATGAAGTTGGAGATGTGATAACTTCGTCATTTTTACCAATTCCTAAAGACCACATTGACATCATTAGCGCGTCTGTTCCAGAATTTAAACCTAAGCAATATTTTGAATTTGTATAACTACATACATTTTTCTCAAAGTTGTATAATTCTTCTGTTAATACGAGGTGTCCTTTTGACAGAACTCTTTTTATTGATGATAAAATCTCTTTACTTTCATCTTTATACCTTTTTTTTAAATCTATAAGTTCTATTTTCATTTATATTAATTATATCTTATTTTTTTCTTAATCCAGGATGGCAAATTAGTTAATTGAATTTTTGGAAAAATAGATTTTAATTTATTATTATTAAATGCTCGATATCCATTGTGCGGCATTGGTCCTTTTCTAGGTATATATTTTATATTTGTATTAGGGTATAAAATTTTTATTATTTTAGCAATTTCATGAAAAGATATTACATTGCCAGAAACAGCGTTTATTATTCCATTAAATCTTTTATTTATTGAAGCTTTTACTATTTCAGCTACATCTTTAACATTTATATGATCTCTTTTTTCCTCTCCTTTTCCAAAAAGCGAAATTTCTTTTTTACTTTGTGCATACCTAATGAATTGGTTTGGTCCATAGCCATTATGTGGATCATTTTCTCCATAAACTAATGTAGGTCTTATTATTGTTTTGGTACAATTTATATTTTGAAGCATATTCTCCCTTATTAGATGCATAAAGCCATGAAGTGAATTTGGTATAGTTAAAGAAGTTTCATCAAGCTTTAATTTATGATCACTATAAACAGCATCTGAACTTATATAAATTAAATGTTTTAAGGAAAAGTTCTCTAGACTTTTCAAAATATTTTCACAAATAACTAGATTCTTATTTAACATTTCTACGTTTTTTACTGGTGCTATGGCAGCAATAAATACCAAAATATCATTCTTTTTGAAAAGTTTTCTCAATTTTAATATTGAACTTTTCTTTTCTAAATCAATTTTTTTTCTGCTAACCAAGATTAAATGATTTTTATGCAACTTTTTAATTATCTCTTTACCAATAAAACTCTTAGATCCTAAAATTATAATTCTTTGTTTTTTTTTTTTAACCAGCATTTTTATTTTGACCCATAGTTATTTGAATTAATCCTTTATTTGCTAATTTAGTACTATCAAATAAACCAAATGGATCAATTATAATTTTTTTTTTAATATTTTTTTTTAAAAAGTCATAATTTATTGTCTTAAATTTTTTCCAAGGAGTTGCGATAATCAAAAAATCACAACCGTATATTGTTTGGCTAATATTTTTACAAAATTTAATATTTTTTGTGTTTTTTATATTTTTTACAACTGGATCATAAGCCTTTAATTTGTATTTTTTTAATTTATTGATTAATTGAATTGATGGAGAGTTTTTAATTGAATGTGTCTCAGCCTTGTAAGTCAAACCCAATACTGATATTTTGGGATTTTTATGTTTTTTAATTAATTTGTTTACAATTGTCGTTATCCAATTTTTTCTTTTTTTTGATATTTCTATAATCTCATTTAAAAATTTAGAATTTAATTTAAAAGAATTTTGTAAATTACTAAGAGTAACAATGTCTCTTTCTAGGTTTCCACCTGAAATTCCTAGACCAGGTTTAAGATAAGCATATTTTCCAATTCTTTTATCTAATTTAAGTGAATTTGAAATATCTTCCCAATTAGCATTAATTTTTTCGCAAATTTCTGATAAAATATTTGTAGTCGTTAAAGTTGAAATCAAAAACATATTTATTGATATTTTTGCTAATTCAGCACTTTCATAATTCATATGAAATATTGGGCATCTAAACAAATTCAAAAAATATTTATAATTTTTATTAATTTTCATTGATTTGGAAACCGAGCCAATAATTATTCTTTCTGGATTTAATGCTCTTTCCATTGCCTGTCCAAAGATTAATGTTTCAACTTGATAATAAAGTTGATTTTTGGGCCATTTAATTTGTCTTGAAAATCCCGGAGGTACCTGACAAAGAATTATTAAATTTGCTTTTTTATTTAATATTCTCAAAGTTTTTTTAATAAGTTCTTTTATTTTAGTGAGATCACTTTTTCCTTTGTTGTCAGTTTTTACATCTAAAGATATAAAAACATTATCACAATTGCTTAAATCGTTTAGTCTATTAGTAAATTTCAACCTGCTAAAGTTATTTTTTAAATTTTTTTCTAAATCTTTTTCATAAACGATACTTTTCTTTTTTTTCAATAAGTTGATATTTATATTGTTTTCATCAAAGCATATAACATTTAATTTTTTTTTAGCAGATGCAACTGCATAATTTAATCCTAAATGAGACATTCCAACAAAACCTACAGTAGGTTTAAACATATTTCTTCTCCATATTTCTTAAAGATTTATAAATCCAAATATCATTTTTAAGGTTGGTTTTTACTCCTCTTTTAATTAATTTAAAAAAATACTTATGTTCTAGATCCCAAGTTGGGTCCTTAATTGACAAAGTTAATTTTCTCTCACTAGGAATGCCTGATGGTAATTTTCTTTTTCTTACAATTATTTGGGTAGGTCCCCATTTACAAAGTGATGTTATGTGCGCAGACCCTTTGCTTCCTATAATATCAGTAGTGTGTGTATTTTTCCACATACACATGGTCATCTCTATTTCTATCCTTAATTTTTTGGAAACAGAATTAATAACTACATGATCTAAAGATTTATTTTCAAATTTATTTGAAGATGTAATTTTATATTTAAATTTTTTTTTAAACCAGATATTTACAATATCTAAAAGATGTGGTCCTAAATCTTGTAAAACACCAAGGCCCTTATCTCTCCAAGGGCTTTTTTTTACCAATCTTGCAGTACCATTACCATAAAATATTCTACAAGAATAAATCTTGCCCAGCTCATTTGATTTTAAAATCTTTTTAATATTTTCGTAATGAGGCTCAAATCTATGATTATAAGCAGTATAACAAAGAACATTTTTTTTATTTGCTAATTTTTGAAGGTTCAGATATTGACTAATTTTTTTAAACCAGAGGGGCTTTTCAACTAAAATATGTTTTCCATTTTCAATGCAATACTTTAATAAAGAATACTTTACTTTGTCTGGTGTACATAAAAAAACAATATCGTATTTTTTTTTTGGAACATCCTTAATACTTTTATAATCTGCTTTTTTATTAACTTTATCAACAGTTAAAACTTTATGGTTATTCAAAAGTTTTTTTCTCTTTAAACCTTGAACTCCTAATCCAACGATAAGTATTTTCATCTATTATTTTATTTATATTGAGTTTTTTTTTCTATTGTATCTATCTTTTGCAATACTAAATCTGCAGTTATAGGTTTATTTCCATCAATTTCACATTCACATCCTGCAGCTATTGATCCAATTATTCCTGCAGCAACTATTGAGTTTGTAGCTTTAAGAACTAGTGAAGAGTATGCCAATAAAGCATCCCCTGATCCCACGGCGTCAACTATGTTTTCAGCAAATGATCCTATTGAAATTATCTCATTATTCATTCTTTTCGAAACGCAAACTATTCCCCTAGATCCCAATTTTAATACTAAATTTGAAGGGTTTGTTTTTTCTATTAAAAGTGCTGCCAAACCTCCAACAGTAGAATCTTGGTCTGCTAAAGAAAATCTTGCTTCTTTTTCGTTAGGAGTTATCAAATCAAATTTTTTAAATTCTGTAATATTGCCCCAGCGACTTGCCACTTGACTATCTGCAACTTTAAATGCTTTTTTTGGAATAAAGTTACAAAATTTTTCTGTGCTATTTCTGTGAAATATACCGTGTCTAAAATCACTAAAAATTACTAAATCAGAAGGAATAGTTTTAATTTTATTTCCAATTTTATTTATCGTATCCTGCGAAATCGGAGAGTTATCTAGTGTGTCAACTTTTAAGAGTCTGTAACCTGACGAAATAAAAGTATTTTTATTAGTTGTTGGTCTCGAATTATCATAAAATGCACTAACAGAAATTTTATTTTTTTTTAATTCTTTTAAAACATTATTACCTAAACTATCCTTTCCTAAAACTGTAGAAAAACTAACCTTACTCCCTGCTGCTCTTAGATGTAGTGCAACTATAGCTGCACCACCAGTATAATCTTCCTTTTTATTAAATAATACACTGAATGTAGGCGTTTTTGTTTGGCCTCCAATAAAACTAGTTCGTGAATAAGAATCAACAATTGTATCTCCAATAACATGGACTGATAATTTATTGATTTTTTTTAAACAATTTTTGAGATCTGAAAAACTTAGATTATTTGTTTTCATAAGTAAAATTAATTTTTCATAATTTAAATTTGGTAAAGACAAATTTAAAAATTTTGATGATGAGTAGACAACATCTCCTGGTGTGAAAATAAGTTCGCCTCCGTAAGATAATAAAGTTTTATTTTCTAATTCAGTAGCTTTGGGTAAGCCTTTTGCAGTATATTCAAAACCTTTTGCAAAATATTCAGGTTTAATATTTTTTAATAGTTTTAAAGGTGTTTGATTTTCATCAATAATTACGTAGTCAACCATTTCAAAAGCTGCTAAGTTTAAAGCTCTCAATTTTTGAGGGACGTGTGGCCTATACGTTCCTTTAGTTATATGTTTGTCTGCTGTAATACTAACTACCAAAATATCTGCTTTTGTTTTCGCATATGCCAAATGTCTTATATGGCCTGGATGAACTACGTCAAAAACACCATGACATAAAATTACTTTTTTTTTTCTAGGAAATTTCTTTATTTTGGACTTTATTGTTTTTTCAGTTTTTATTTTATATTCATATTTTGAAAAAAAATCTTTTGACATATTTTTAAGATAGATATTTAAACCATGTTTTTGTAGCTTTTTTTATATTTTTTTTGTTCCAAAGTGGAGCATTTTTCCAATTTTCAATTTCGTTCAACATTTCTTTTACCCCATTTTCAAAGGTTATTTCTGGTTTCCAACCAATTTGCTTTTTAATTTTTGAGATATTTGCCCAAGTACAGTCTGGTTCTCCTGGTCTTTTTGGTAGTTTAACAATTTTTTTACTTTTAATTAGTTTTATTAATTTTATAATTGTTTTTGGATTTCCTGAACCTAAATTATATATTTCATTAACTTTATTACTTATTGCTGACATATAAAACGCTTTGGCAACATCTTTTACATTGAGAAAATCTCTTCTTTGTAATCCATTTCCAACTAATGTTAATGGTTTATTTTCTAATTTTTGTTTAAAAAATACTCCGAATACTGCTCCGTAAACTCCTGTTGTTTTCACTCTAGTTCCATATGCATTAAAAATCCTAATTGATATTGTTGGGATTTTATAAACTTTTGACCAGTGAAAACATGTTTGTTCACCTAAATATTTACTAAGGGCATAAGGATACTCAGGTGAAATACTATGAGTTTCATCTGTTGGGGTTTTTGCTTTACCGTAACAAGATGAAGATGCCGCATAAACAAACTTTTTTATATTTTTATTCCTGCAATTTTCTATTACTTTTGTAGTACCTATAACATTAGTCATCATGTATTCATATGGATTTTCAATGGATGGAACTATGTCGCCCTTGCCTGCTAGATGAAAAACATATTTTGCATCTTTAAAAATTTTTTCATTCTGACTCATTTTACTAATATCTACATTCTTGAATAATAAATTTTTATTATTTTTATGTTGCTTGAGATTTTCCAACCTTCCGCCAGATAAGTTATCCAAAACCCTAACTAAAAAATTTTTTTTAATAAGCAGATCGACTAAATGACTGCCGATAAAACCTGCTCCTCCGGTTACTATGGCAATTTTTTTACTTTGCATTTAGAAATTTTACTTTTTTAACGTTAAAATAATTAATATCATCAAAGCTGTTAGGTATTTTATTATTTTTAAAAGCTTCACATAACCCCTCAATTGCATCTTCTACTGTTAAATTTGGAGTAAAGCCCAACTCATTTTTAATTTTATCAGAATTGATATGGTAGGAACGGTTGTCATCCGAAGGAGTAGTTTCAATTAAAATATTTTTTTTATCTGGAAAATAATTTTCAACAACTTTTTTTACCTTATTTGCAATATCTGATATCGAAAGATTTTGATAACCTATATTAAAAATTTTATTTTTAATTTTTTCGCTTGGAGCATTTATTAAACAGTCTACTGCTCTACAATAATCATCTATATGCAAATTTGGCCTAAGTTGAGATCCCCCAAAAACAACGATTTTATTTTTATTTACTGCAAAATTAGTAAGTATATTTACAGTTAAATCTAATCTTAATCTTGGGGCATATCCACAAACTGTAGCAGGTCTAAATGTTACTCCTTCAAAATTTTCATCTGTATATTTGTTTAGTATTGGCTCACATAATCCCTTATACTTATTATACAAAGTTAAAGGTAATAAGGGATGATCTTCGGTAACATCTTTTTTTTCAGATACCCCATAAACAGAACTTGAAGATGCATAAATAAATCTTTTAATCCCAGCTTTTTTTGCAGATTTAACCATTGGTTCAAAAGCATCCAAATTTATAGATGTAGACAAAGCCTCGTTTAACTCAAAACTTGCGTCATTTGATATGCAAGCTAAACTAACAAATACATCATGAGATTTACAACTCTCCTCAATTTTTTTTGAATCTCTTATATCTCCTGAAATAATTTTTAAATTTGGATTATTTTTAGGTAAAAAGTTTTGACCAAAATACATTATATCGTAAACTGTTACTTCATAACCTTTTTCTAGTAATTGAGGTACTAATTTACTTCCACAATAGCCCGCTCCACCAGTAATAAAAATT
>MDTA01006609.1_pt1 | contig 19314 bp, 21 predicted proteins | sample 811151 | NCBI WGS metagenome assembly MDTA01 (sample SAMN05326648, study PRJNA326480) | marine metagenome | isolation source: seawater | place: Indian Ocean: South | collected 2010 | reverse complement strand
TTTTTATCTCCTAAAACTTCTAATTTTACCAATTTCCATCCACCTATTTCTCTTGCTAATCGCAAAGTTCTTAGTGCATCATCTGAAGTAAAACATCCTGCTGTGTTAGGTAAGTAAGTTATTTTTTTTGGATCAATATAATCCATTAATAAAGGTTTTTTTTTATTCGAAATATTGACTCTTCTTACGGCTACAGTCACAATTTCTGCACCCGAAAGTCTTATAGCTTTCGCACATTCTGACATGTTCTTATATTTGCCAGTTCCAACAATTAGTCGCGAGTTAAATTTTTTTTTTGCAATTATAAGATTTTTAGATTTCAATTTAACCTCCTCCAATAAAGTGAACTATCTCAATCTTGTCATTTTTTTTTAAAAAAGTTTTATCAAGTTTTTTTTTATCCATGATTTCTTCATTTAATTCAATCGCCACTTTTTTTAAAGGAATTTTCAAGTTTTTTACAAGATTCGATAATTTTAAATTTGAATTAACTGTTCTAAATCTCCCATTTATCTTAATTTTTATTTTTTTTATTTTTTTCATCGTATATAAAAGCTAAATGAATAATAAAATAATTATTATCAATGGTCCAAATCTTAATCTATTAGGCGAAAGAGAACAATCACAATATGGAACAATTACTTTTAAAAAATTAAAAGAGAATTGCATTAATAAATCCAAAGAATTAGGATTGGATCTTGAATTTATACAATCAAATATAGAGGGAGAACTTGTTGAAACTATTCAAAAGGCAAGAAATAAATTTGATGGCCTAATCATAAATGCTGCTGCATTTACTCATACATCAGTAGCAATTAGAGATGCTTTAACTATTTTTCAAAAACCTTCTATAGAATTACATATATCAAATATTTACAAAAGAGAGGAATTTAGACAGAAATCATTAATTAGTGATATAGTCACTGGTGGTATTTTCGGTTTAGGTGATAATGGTTATATTTTAGCCATAATTGCAATGCAAAAGATTTTAAAAAAATGAAAATTGATAAAAAAATAATAAAAGAATTGAGTGATTATTTAGATGAATTCAATCTTACAGAGTTGGAATATACTGAAAAAGACACTAAAATTAAAGTTTCAAAAAACAACATATCAGTAACAAACCAGCCCCAAAGTAGTAAAAATATTTTATCTTCTGAAATTAAACCGACAACACAAAATATTAATAAAGGAATTGAAGTAACCTCACCAATAATAGGTACTGCATACCATGCTCCCGAACCGGGAGCAAAAAAATTTGTTGAGATCGGAAAAAAAATCAAAAAGGGAGATACAGTAATGATAGTTGAAGCAATGAAGACTATGAATCATGTGCCATCTTCTGCAGATGGTACTGTAAAAGAAATTTGCGTTGCTGATGGTCAACCTGTAGAATTTGGTCAAACTATAGTAATTCTAGAATAATGTTTAAAAAAATTTTAGTGGCAAACCGTGGGGAAATTGCGGTTAGAGTTATTAGAGCCTGTAAAGAATGGGGAATTTCAACTGTAGCAGTTCACTCAGATGTTGATAGAGAAAGTATGCATGTCAAATTAGCTGATGAGAGTGTTTGTATTGGTTCTCACCAGCCAGCAAATAGTTATTTAAATATTCCTGCATTATTATCTGCTATTGATCTTACTAATGCAGAAGCTGTTCATCCTGGTTATGGTTTTTTATCTGAAAATGCAAAATTTGCAAAAATATTAGAGGAAAATAAAATAAAATTTATTGGTGCATCATCTAAGCATATAGAGATGATGGGAGATAAAATTCAAGCAAAAAAAATTGCTAAAGAAAATGGGCTGCCTGTAATTGAAGGGTCAGATGGTGGTGTAAAAAATGTTGTGGAAGCTAAAGCACTTTCTAAGAAAATTGGTTTTCCTGTTCTAATAAAAGCTGCTGGAGGTGGAGGAGGAAAAGGTATGAAAATAGTACATAATGAGGATGAATTCGAGACACTTTTTTCTACAGCAAAATCTGAGGCAAAAAAATATTTTGGTAATGATGAAGTATATATTGAAAAGTTTTTTCAAAATCCAAGACATATAGAAGTTCAAATTTTAGCAGGAAAAAATAGAGCGGTTCATTTACATGAAAGAGATTGTTCAGTTCAAAGAAGGCATCAAAAGTTAATCGAGGAGACACCAAGTCCAGTTTTAAATGATGAATTAAGAAAAGATCTTTTTGAAAAAACTTTAAAAATGGTAAGTAAAATTGGTTATGAAGGAGCTGGAACGGTAGAGTTCATATATGAAAATGGTAAATTTTATTTTTTAGAGATGAATACAAGAGTTCAAGTTGAGCATCCTGTCACTGAAATGGTAACTGGAATTGATATCATTAAAGAACAAATTTGGATTGCTTTCTCAGGTGAAACAGCTTTAAATCAATCTGATATTAATCCAAGAGGTCATGCTATTGAATGCAGAATAAATGCAGAAGATCCGAGTAAAAATTTTCAACCCTCTCCTGGCACTATAGGAATGTGTCACCAACCCTCAGGTTTTAGGACTAGGGTCGATGGAGCCATATTTCAAGGATATAAGGTTACTCCATTTTACGACAGTATGATTTGTAAATTAATTTGTCATGGGCGAAATAGAACCGAAGCTATTCAGAGAATGAATAGATCATTAGATGAATTCGTATTAGAGGGAATTGTGACTACGATTCCTTTACATAAAAAGCTTTTAAATCATAAAAAATTTATAGAGTCTGACTTCAATGTAAGTTGGCTAGACAAAGAAAAAATAATTTAATAGCAACCAACAAGCCAAATATCATAAACAGGATGATCAAAAGGAGTTATTGATGGACTTGATGAAAACATCCAACCATTAAAAACAAAAACACCATCTTTATTTTTATTTGTTATATCTCTAACTTGAATATAGGCTGTAATTTCAGGATTATCATCAAATTTTGAATTCTTACACTTTAAGCTTTTTATCAATAGATCTTTGTGTTTAGTCTCTTCACCATTCTTAAGCTTTATTAGAATATTTTTTGAACTAATCTTGTCTAAAACTTTGATATTTGTAAAATTACCTTCTAAATCACTAGCCAAAGCTTTGGGAAAAAAAATAAATATATAAAGGAAAAAGATTCTCAACAAAAATTTAATTTTTCCAAGTTTTGTATTTTTTTTCAGAGACATCTTTATTTTTATTCGGGTAATATGCAGACTGAGTACCTGTTAAATTTGGTTTATGAGGTTTTTGCCAATCATATTTTTCTAAATTGTGATTTTTTTCTATTTTATTTGGCATAAAATGTATCCATGAAAACCATTCCACTGGTATTTTTGATGCATCAATTTCATCCGAATAGATAACCCATCTTTTACCTTTTTTACTCTCATAATATTTATTTCCGAAGTTATCTTTGCCAACAAACTTTCCAAATAAAATTGTTTTGATTCTCGTACCTATGGTATCTTGATTCCACCAGGTAAAAATTTTTTTAAAAATTGTCAACATAAAAAGTTTTGAATATTCAATTTAAAATTGTATAAATTAAATTAGACTAAAATTTGATTTTGTATATAAATAAATTGATTCATTTTTCAAATTAATTTTAATTTAGAGGATATATGGCAAAATATTTAGTTGAAACTTATTATACATGCACATTTAAGGTAAATCATTATCTTGATGAAGTAAATGAAACTGAGCTTAAAAATTTAGAAAAAAGAGATGATGGGAAATTTGAGGTACTTGACGTAAAATTAGATAACCGAAAAACTAAAAGTTTAGAGCCAAATAACCAAAAAAATTCAGAAAATAAAAAAATAGATATTGTTGTAACTGATACAAAATCTACTCCAAAAAATATAGAAAATTTTATTAACAATTCAGCTAAAAATTTAGACAAAAATGGTAAGAGATTTAGTATGCCAGATAGACGAAAAGGTTATATTCAAAAAGCAACGATCGGTGATCATAAAGTTTACTTGCACACAGGAGAATATGAAGATGGTAAAATTGGAGAAATCTTTATTGATACAAGTAAAGAGGGAGAGCTGGTTAAAGCTCTAATGAATAATTTTGCTATAGCTGTCTCACTTGGCCTTCAATACGGTGTACCTTTAGATGAATTTATTAATGCATTTGTCGGAACAAAATTTGAACCATCAGGTAAAGTTTATGGAAATGATAGAATATTAAGTGCATCATCAATATTAGATTATATATTTAGAGAATTGGCTATTTCATATCAAAATAGAGAGGATTTAGCACATACTCCTTCGATAGGTAATGCTGAAAATTCTAATTTAGATGAACAAAATACCGAAGAGCAGAATAACCTTTTGAAAATTGTTAAAGATATTACTAGTAAAGGCTTTGTAAGAAATAACTATAAAAAAAACTTGGTTGATTTATCAGATGTAAAAATTAATCTTAAAGGAAAAAAATAATTTAACTTTTTTTCTTAATTATTAGATTAAGTTCTTTTAATTGATTTTCTTCAATTTCAGATGGAGCATTCATCATTAGATCTTGTGCGTTTTGATTCATTGGAAACATCGTTACTTCTCTAATATTCTTTTCATCTGCTAAGAGCATTACTATCCTGTCAATTCCTGGAGCTATACCACCATGTGGTGGTGCACCATAACTTAAAGCATTAATCATTCCACTAAATTTTTCATCTACTTGAATTTTTTTATAACCTGCTATTGAGAAAAGCTTGTACATTAAGTCTGGTATATGATTTCTAATAGCACCAGATGACAACTCTATTCCATTACAAACTATATCATATTGATAAGCCAATATACTGAGAGGCTCATCAAAATTAATCTTTTCAAATTCACCTTGGGGCATAGAGAAAGGATTATGACTAAACTTTATTTTTTTCGTTTGCTCATCTAATTCAAACATTGGGTAATCTACTATCCAACAAAAAGCAAAAACATTATCGTCAATGAGATTAAGTTCTTTTGCTATCTTATCCCTTGCTAAAGAAGTGATTTTTTCAAGTCCAGTTTTATTTCCACATGATAAAAAAATACTATCTCCAACCTCAGCTTTAGTTACATTCATTATTTCCATCAAAGATTCCTCAGAGAAAAATTTTCCAATAGGACCTTTTGCACTAATTTTCTCATTTTTTTCTAATGTAAAATATGCAAGACCTGAAGCTCCTTGATCTTTTGCCCATTTATCTATTCCATCAAAAAAACTTCTTGGCTGATCCTTAGTTTTTTTAGTAACTATACATCTAACTAGTGAACCAGATTTAACTAATTTTTTAAAAATTTCAAATGAGACATCATCTCTAACAAAAATTTGAGTAATATCCTGAATGAGTAAAGGATTGCGTAAATCAGGCTTGTCTGTTCCATATTTTAACATTGCTTCTGAAAATGAAATTCTTGGAAACTTTTCAAACATAAGTTTCTTTTTTGAAAACTCTTTAAATGTACTTACTAACAAATTTTCAACTACTTTAAAAACATCCTCTTGCTCAACAAAAGACATTTCTAAATCCAATTGATAAAATTCTCCAGGGCTTCTATCAGCTCTAGCGTCTTCATCTCTAAAACATGGAGCGATTTGAAAATATTTATCAAAACCGGAAACCATTATTAATTGTTTAAATTGTTGTGGTGCTTGAGGAAGTGCATAAAACTTTCCAGGATTTAATCTACTTGGAACCAAAAAATCTCTTGCTCCTTCAGGGCTTGATGAGGTTAATATTGGAGTTTGAAACTCTAAAAAACCCTGTTCTCTCATTTTATCTCTTATAAAAGAAATTACTTTTGATCTTAAAATTATATTTTCGTGAATTTTTTTTCTTCTCAAATCTAAAAATCTGTATTTTAATCTTATTTCCTCTGAATACTCTTGATCACTAAAAACAGGCATTGGTAATTCTTTACAAACTCCAAGAGTGTCAAAATATTTAACAGTTACCTCTATTTCTCCTGTATCAATTTCTTTATTTATAGTTTCTTCACTTCTATTAATTACTTCACCATTTATTCTAATAACTGTTTCTAGTTGAATTTTTTCTAATTCTTTGAAAAAAGAATTGCTCTTATCAATAATACACTGTGTAACCCCATAATTATCTCTTAAATCTATAAAGAGAAGATTTCCATGATCCCTCTTTTTATTTACCCAGCCGGATAAAATAACATTTTCTCCAACATTTTTCTTTCTCAATTCATTACATGTATGACTTCTAAATTTATTCAATTATTCTCCTAAAACTTCTTTTATTATTTTTAAATCAATAGATTTATTTTTTTTTAAACTTATTTCGTCGATTTTATATATAAATTCAAAAATTTTGCTATAAGATCTAGATATCCTATTAATTGTGTAATTAATTAACTTTTTTTCGATAGAAATTTGACGATCAGACAAATTTTTCAAAATCAAGGCATAAATTAATTCATCATCAGGTTTATTTATATTTTGTAATAAAAAATTTTTTGATCTAGATTGCAAATCGTTTAATTGAAATTTTAATTCAACGATTGGTTTTAATGAAGAAATAATTAAAAATTTATTCTCTTGATCAATAATATTTATTATTGTGAAAATTAGATTTTCATTTATTTCAATATCTAAATTTTCAATGACTATATTTTTGTGAGATCTAATCTCATTTAAATTTTTATCTATCAAAGAACTAGCATCAAATTTTATCCCTCCAAATTTTTTTAAAAAAATATTAATCAGATGCGTTTTGCCAGAAAATTTTTCACCGCTTATATTTAAAAAATTTCTTTCCCATTTTGGCCAACAGTTTAATAATTCAAATATTTCTTTGTTGCTTTTGGAGACAAAAAAGTCTTCCTGCCTATAATTTTTATCAAAATTAAATTTAAAATTTGTTTGATCAATATCTCTCATTTTAATAGCCATACTTTATTTTGAGTATCAAAATTTTGATTTTTTAACTTCATTTTGTTTAAAAACTCATTAGGTGTTCCATTAAAAATTACTTTGAAATACATAAACTTATTATCGAATTTTGATATTTTATAATCGTAAACTAAATCTGTTTGATCTAAAATTTTTTCAAATTCAGAAATCTTATCATTGTCTGAACCTTTGATCTTTATACTTAGAGTCAGCTTTATTGATGTATTAATTTTATTCATGTCTTTCCAAAAATCTTCATAGATAATTTTTAAACTATTAATTATTTTTTTTATATTAAGATCATTATTAAAATTCGTTTCTTCAAACGATTGATTCTTTAAAATTACATTATCTTTAATTGTGATTCTTGATAATACACGTACCTCTTTTTGATTTTTAAAGATTAAAGCAATAATAGAATCTTTGAGATAATATTTATTTGTAATATCTTTAAAATTATAATTTTCAATATTTTCATAATTTTTTTTAAGAATATTTAGATCTTCTAGATCTGCAGTTGGTAATACATACTCAATCAAATCAGACTTTTCTTTTTTGGTATTCCACTCATCAAAAAATTTATTATTTTCAAAAAGTAATAAGTCTCTTGAATTTTCATCAATTATTATTGGAATTAAAAGAAACTTATTTTTTAAAGGTATAGATGGAAATATATTCATTTTCTCTAAATATTTGAAAAATTTTTTTTTATTAAAAGAGACACCAAAATTAACATTATAAATTTCGTCAATAAACCTCTCCTCTTTTATTGTAAAAGTTTCAATCATTCCCTTAATTTCATTAAGTTTGACTTTGCCAATTTTTTTTTGATCGGATGAATTTACAGTAAGTAAAATTAACTCATCAAAAGCTTTTATAAATCCATTATTAATAACGTCGTTTTTGTTAAAATTTATCTCAAATGGAGAAGATATATCTATGTCATTAATTTCAAAAGCCTTACCTGATGCATTTATTGTGGAAAAAAAAAATAAAAATAAGGATAGGAGAGGAAAAAAAATATATAAAGATTTTAAATGACTTGTTTTATAAATTATTTTCATATCTTATAGTAATGAATAAAAACTTATTAACATATAAAAAAAGTGGCGTTGATATAAAAGCTGCTGATACATTTGTAAATCACCTTGCTAAAATTTTACCAAAAAAAAAAGGCAAAAAAAAGCTGAGTAATATCGGTGGTTTTGGATCAATTACAAACATACCTAGTAAATTTAAAAAACCTAAAATAGTTGCTTGTACTGATGGTGTTGGAACAAAAATCGAAATTGCAAATCTAATAAACAAATATGATACAATTGGTATAGATTTAGTAGCAATGAGTGTAAATGACTTGATTGTTCAAGGAGCAAAACCACTATTATTTTTAGACTACATCTCTATTAACAAAATAGATCTTCAAAAATTGAAATCAATAATTAAAGGCATTGTAAAGGGATGTAAAATTTCTGATTGCGATTTAGTGGGTGGAGAAACAGCTGAAATGCCAGGTACTTATGAAAAGAATAAATTTGATATAGCTGGATTTTCTGTTGGATTAGTAGATGATAAAAATATTCTAAAAAAAGAAAAAATTAAAGAAAATAATCTTATTCTAGCAGTACCCTCAAGTGGTCTTCATTCTAATGGATATTCTTTGGTAAGACATATATTAGATAAAAGAAATATAAATTTATTGAAAAATAAATTTTTAAAAAAAGAATTGATTAGACCCACAAAGATTTATGTGAGAGAAGTATTAGGATTAATTAACAAAAATTTATTAAATGGGTGTGCTAATATTACTGGAGGAGGAATTCAAGATAACATAAAAAGGATAATGCCTGATAAATTATGTGCAGAAATTGACTTGAGTAGGATAAAGCCCTCAAAAATATTTAATTGGATAAAAAAAAATAATATTCAAGATAATGAAATGCTTAAAACTTTTAATTGTGGTGTAGGTTTCTGTTTAATAATAAACCCCAAAAACCTCAAAAAAGTAATAACTTTATTCCCAAAAAATTATAAACCATATACTATAGGGAAAATAGTTCGTGATAAAAAGAAGGTCAAACTATTAAAACAAATAAGATGGGTCTAAAAAAGATTCAAACTGCAGTTTTTATATCTGGAACTGGTAGCAACTTGAAAAATCTTATCAAATTTTCGCGAATTAAGAAATCTCCAATAAATATTAAACTTGTTGTATCAAACAATTTAAAATCAAAAGGTTTGAATTATGCAAAAAGATCAAAGATAAAATATAAAGTTTTTAAGTTTCAGAAAAACAATATATCGGAAAAAAAAGCTCTTCTTTATTTAAATAATAATAGAATTAGGCTAATTTGTCTTGCAGGATTTATGAAAATACTATCAAAAAACTTTATTAAAAAATTTAAAGGAAAAATAATAAATATTCACCCCTCATTGTTGCCAAAATATAAAGGACTTAATACTCACGAAAGAGCAATTAAAAATGGTGAGAAATTTTCTGGTTGTACAGTTCATTATGTCAGTTCTAAATTAGATTCTGGTAAAATAATTAAAAAAAAAAGGGTTAAAATACTTAAAAAAGATACACCAAATTCATTAAAAAAAAGGATACTTAGAGAAGAACATATTTTGTACCCTAAAGCAGTTAAAAAAGTTTGCGCTAATCTTTGAAGAAAAAATCTATCTCAATTTTTGCGTTTTCTGGGCTATCTGAACCATGAACAGAGTTTTTATCTATAGAAATTCCATATTTTTTCCTAATTGTGCCCTCCTCTGCTTCTTTGGGATTTGTTGCACCCATAAGTTCTCTGTTGGCTAAGACTGCATTTTCTTTTTCTAAGATCATTGCTATTATTGGTCCAGATGAGAGATAATTACATAATTCATCATAAAAAGGCTTAGTCTCGTGAACCTTGTAGAATTTTTCAGCTTCAGACTTTTCTATTTTAATCTTTTTTTCTTTAAGTATCCTAAAACCTTTATTCTCAAAAATTTGTTTAATTTCATTATCTAAATTTCTCTCTACAGCATCTGGTTTGATTATCGACAATGTTTTTTCTACATTACTCATAATTATCCTCTATTAATTTATTTAATAGTCTAACTCCAAAACCAGTGGCACCACTTGAATTTAGGGCTCCTCCATATTTTGAAAAAGCCATTCCCGCTATATCTAAATGAGCCCAGGGTGTCTTATTTAATATAAATCTTTGTAAAAATTGTGCTGCAGTAGTTGATCCTGCTCCTCCAACATAGTTAATATTTTGCATATCTGCATTTTTAGAATTAATTAATTTATCATAATTTTTATGTAGAGGCATTCTCCAAACTTTTTCTTCAACCTTTTCACCAGCACTTAAAATTTGGTTTGATAATTTATCATTATTCGAAAATAAACCAGCATATTCAGATCCTAATGAAACGATTATTGCACCTGTGAGAGTTGCTAAATCTATTATAAATTGAGGTTTATATTTTTTTTCTGTAAATGTTAAAGCATCTGCTAAAACTAAACGACCTTCAGCATCGGTATTTAAAATCTCAATCGTTTTACCACTGTAAGATTTTACTATATCTCCTGGTCGTTGAGCATTTCCGCTTACCATATTTTCTACGAGTCCAACAACACCTACAGCATTTATCTTAGCTTTTCTTATTGCTAGATTTCTCATCAACCCAACAACAGTTGCCGATCCTGCCATATCATAAGTCATATCTTCCATAAATTTTGCAGGTTTTAAGGAATAACCACCAGTATCAAAACAGACACCTTTGCCAACAAAAGCTAATGGCTTTGAATTAGTTTTCAAACCTTTCCACTCTATTGTAACAAGATATGATCCTCTTATACTTCCTTGCCCAACACCTAACAAGGCATTCATTCCTAATTTCTTTAATTTCCTTTGATCATAAATATTTACTTTCAATCCATCTTTTTTTAAAGATCTTAATCTTTTGGCATACTCATCTGGGTGTAAAATATTTCCAGGTTCAGAAACAAGATCTCTCGTGTAAAAAGTTCCCTCTTCTAAGGCTTTAAATCTTAAATGATTTTTTAATGAAAATTTTTTTCTAGTCCCAATAACATTAATAATCAAAATTCTTTTCTCTACTTTTGATTTATATCTATTAAACTCATAAGATTTTAATTTAAATCCATGCAAAAAATAATTTATGAAATCCTTATACTTCGCATCTACACTATCGATATTTAGATTATATTCATTTTTTTTTCCATAATTTATTCGACCATGAAACTCAGCACCTAAATTTTCAATATCAAAAGTTTTAAGATCTTTTTTAATTGCTATTAAAACTATTTTCTTTTTTGAGCTCATATCAAAAACTAGTAAATTCTTTTTTAAATCACTGGTTTTAAGCAAATCAGCAATATAATTGAATTCAGATTTTGAAATATATCTTTTTATAGAGCCAGGGCTGAATTTTTCGTCGGTAAATAATACTAGATTTGACGAATTTTTTTTTAAGATGTTATTTTTAAAGTTAATTTTGATAGACATAAATTTTTAAATTCAAAGAATTATAAATGAATGGTATATATTTAGATAATTATTATTTTCAATGAAAAAATTAATATTTCAAAAATTTGCCCAAGATACATTGACTTTTTTTGTAATAATGTGTCTCACTATTGGCCTTATTGTGTGGACTTTACAGGCTGTAAATTATTTTGATTTTGTTACGCAAGATGGGCATGGTCTAAAAACCTATTTTTCATACATCGCGTTCAATTTTCCGAAAATAGTACATCGTATAATTCCATTTATATTTTTTATTTCACTTTTTTATATGTTGATTAATTACGAGATAAGAAATGAACTATCTATATTTTGGATTCATGGCATTAGTAAAATAGAATTTGCTAATAAAGTAATATTTTTATCGATAATTCTCACTATTTTCCAAATAATAATTGGAAGCTTTTTTTCACCATTTGCTCAATACAAAGGTAGAGAATTTTTAAAATACTCTAATATTGATTTTTTTACATCTTTAATAAAACCAGGAAAATTTATAAATGCAGTAGAAGGGTTAACAATTTTTATAGATTCTAAAAATGAAGATGGAACTTTTTCTAATATCTTTCTTGATGATTCAACAAAAATAAATTCTAAAATGATATATGCTAAAAGTGGAAAATTAATTAGCAATGAAAAAAATAAGATATTTAAACTATATAACGGTAAAGTAATCAATAAAGAAAAATTAAAAATTAATGTATTTGAATTTGATTCTATTGATTTTAATTTATCTCAGTTTTCAGCTAACACCATTATTGAACCAAAAATTCAAGAAATTTCCTCTAAGAGTTTAATAGATTGTACATTAAGCATTTATTCAAAAAAAATTAATCCTCTTAATTTTAATTATAATTGCGAGGAAACTATAGTTAATGAAATCAATCAAGAGCTATTTAAAAGATTTTACAAACCGTTATACATTCCAATAATCGCAATTTTATGCTGTTATTTAATTTTAATACCAAAAAATAATATTTCTTATGAAAGAAACAAAAAAATAATTTTTTTGTCAACTTTTTTTATACTTGTATTATCTGAGGGCTCATTAAGATATTCAACAACTTCCAGCATTTCAACAATGATATATATTATTATCCCATGGATTGTTTTTATTCTTTTTTATTTTACGTTTTACAAAAAGGCGGCTCATGTTTAAAACTTACGAAAAGTATATTATCAAAAGTTTTGTTAGCAAATTTATTACAATTAGTATTATATTTTTAAGTTTAGTAATCATTCTTGGAATACTAGAGGAAATTTCATTTTTTAAAAATTTAGAGGTAAATTTTTTGTATCCCTACTTTATCACTTTTTTAGGAGCTCCAATGACTCTTTTTGAAATATTCCCATTTATTTTTTTAATTTCAACTCAATTTGTTTTTTATGATTTTTTCAAAAAGGAAGAGCTTAATCTTTTAAAAGTTAACGGACTAAGTAATTTTAAAATAATAAAAATACTTTTCTATTCATCAATTTCTATTGGTATTATAACTGTATTTTTTTACTATAATGGAGCATCTAAATTAAAATATTTTTATACAGATATAAAAAATAAATTTTCAAATGATAATAAATATCTTGCAGTAGTAACGGATAGCGGTTTATGGCTAAAAGATGAAATTAACGATACAACATTAATAGTCAAAGCTAATTATATAAAAGAAAATTTCTTAATTAATGTCGTAATAAATGAATTTGACAAAAATTTTAATTTAAGAAATACAATTCAATCTGAAAAAATCAATATAGAGAATAAAAAGTGGATTATAAATAATTATACTGTTACAAAAGCTAATATTTCAATAACAAATAAAAAGATTTTAGAGCTTAACACTAATTTTGATAAGGAAAAAATAAATGGCTTATTTTCAAACATATCAACATTAAATCTAATTGAATTATTTGATCTTAAAAAAGATTATGAAAAATTGGGTTATTCCTCTGATGAAATTAAAATCCATCTATTAAAGCTTTTTTCAACGCCACTACTGTATGGAGCTTTAACAATTTTATCCTCGATAATAATGTTTAATTTCAGGAGGGATAGATCGCTCTTTTTTCACATCATACTTGGGATTTTGATGTCGGTAGTAATTTATTATGTAAATTTTATATTTAGTTCACTTGGAAATAGTGGTCGAATACCTATTTCAGCCTCAATTTTATTGCCAATATTATTTATTTCGTTATTTTCAATCATAGGTTTAATAAGAATAAATGAAAAATAAAATATTTTTAATTATTTTTTTTTTTATAATATTTCACAATCAATCTTTAAGCGAACCTTTAAGATTTGAATCAGCTGAAATAGAAATCAAAGAAAATGGAAATAAAGTCTTTGCTAAAAATGGTAAAGCAATTACTCAAAATGATAGCATTGAAATAGAGGCTGCAAATTTTGAGTATTCGAAAATATCAAAAGTGCTTAAGGCCTTTAATGGCTCGGCTCTTTTAAAGTTGGATAATATAAAAATCGATTTTGATAGCTTAATTTATGATGAAAAAAATTTTATAATTAAAGCGAAAGATAATGTAAAAATTTTCGATTTTAAAAAAGATCTAACGATAACAACTAATTTAATCATTTTTGATCAAAAAAAAAGTTTAATCAAATCTGATAAAAGATCTACTCTGATAGACAAAATAGATAATATTTTGAAAACAGAAACTTTTGAATACGATTTAAAAAAGAACATCTTAAAGATTGAAAAAGCTCATTTAAAAGATGTAGAGGGCAATAAGTTTAAAATAGATTTGGCTTATATAAATACAATTTCTAACAAATTATTTGGAAAAGATATATCTGTAGACTTATCGAATAAATCTTTTAATGAAAATAATGAACCAAGGTTAAAAGGGAATAGTATTTCTAAAGATGATGAAATTACAGAAGTAACCAAGGGTGTATTTACCACTTGTAAAAAAAGAGATAATTGCCCTCCATGGCAATTATCAGCGGAAAAGATTCAACACAACAAAAAAAAACAAATTATAAATTATAAGAATGCTTGGTTAAAAGTTTATGACGTTCCAGTGATGTACTTTCCTAAATTCTTTCATCCAGATCCAACTGTAGAGCGTAAATCTGGATTTTTGGCGCCTTCTATCAAAAGTTCAAATTCTTATAGTTATCTTAGTCTTCCATATTTTAAAGTAATAAGTGGAAATAAAGATATGACATTAACCCCAAGATTTTATGGAGATGATAAGATACTTTTTCAGTCTGAATATAGACAAGAAAACTTAGATAGTAGCCACATATCAGATGTAAGTTATTTTAATGATAATGAAGAAAATTCAAAAAGTCATTTCTTTTATAAATTTAACAAAAAAATAAATTTTGCAAGATTTGATAACTCAGATTTATTAATTAAAATCGAGCAAACATCAAATGATACCTATTTAAAGAAAAATAAAATATCTTCCCCTTTGATAGCAGATACTGATATTTTAGAAAACTCTTTAAGTTTCAACGCTTCATCAGCTGACTTAACAGTTGATTCAGAATTAAAAATATACGAAAACTTAAACAATAAAAGCGATAATGATAGGTATGAATATATATTGCCAAGAATTGATTTAGTAAAAAAAATAGATAATAAAACTAATCTTAATGGAAACTTTTCACTTAAATCAAATAATTCTATAAAAAATTATGAAACTAATATATTTGAAAAAATTAATATTAATAATCTAATATTTAATTCGAATCCAAAAATTACTAAGGAAGGTTTTTATAACAATTATGATTTTATAATTAAAAATGTAAATTCTGATTCACAAAATTCAACTAATTTTAAAGAAGATGAAAATTCTTATATATCGGGATTAATTCAGCTAAATTCTTCACTTCCTTTAAAAAAAGAAACAAAAAATGTTCAAAAGATTTTAAAACCAAAAATCGCACTAAAGATGAGTCCTGATTATACAAAGGATATCAGTGAGAAAGAGGATAGGATAGATGTTAACAATTTATTTAACTTAGAACGAATATCATCCCAGGACACAATAGAGGGTGGCGTATCACTGTCTTATGGGAGTGATTTTGCAATTTACCAAAAATCAAATTTAAAAGAAATTTTTAGCTTAAAACTTGGTAATAATCTCAGATATAAAGATAATGAAGATTTACCGAGCTATAATCAACTACATACAAAAACCTCAAATTTTTTAGGAGAAGTGGCTTATAGTCCTAACGAACTTCTGACCACCAAATATAATTTTTCTACTAAAAATAATTTAACTGATGTTACTTATGAAGATTTTTCAGCAGAAATAAGTATAAATAATTTCATTACAACGTTTGATTACATAAATGAAAACCATGGTTTTGAAAATAATTCATATCTAGCAAACAGTACTAAATATGCTTTTAACGATAATAATAGTATTTCATTTACAACGAGAGAAAATAAAACTTCAAACCTCACTGAATATTATAACTTTATGTATCAATACAAGAACGATTGCTTGGCTGCTTCTATTGAATATAACAAAGACTATTACGATGATAGAGACATAAAACCTGAGGAAAATGTGTTTTTAAAATTAACAATTATACCGTTTGGTGAGACAAGCAGTCCAAATATAAAAAATTAATGAATAAAAAAAAATTTTTTTTTCTGATAATTATTTTTTTTGCAAGTTTTAAAGTTTTATTTGCGGAGAAAATTATCATAAAAGCAACAGTTAATGATGAAATAATAACAAATTATGATATTAAAAAAGAAGGCCGATATCTTAAAATCTTAAATCCCCAACTTTCACAGGTCGATGATGAGAAAGTTTTTAAATTGGCAAAACAATCTTTAGTAAATGAAATAATCAAAAGAAAAGAAATAGCAAAAAACTTGAAAACAGATGGCGACAACCCCTTAATTGAAGAATATTTTAAAAATTTATATACGAGACTAAATTTTAAAAATAAACAAGATTTTGAAAGTTCCTTGAAGTCTCAAAATAATTATAGCCCAGAAGATATCAAAAAAAAATTGCAAACAGAGATTATGTGGAATGAATTAATTTATTTGAGATTTAGTCCTCAAGTAAAAATTAATAAACAAGATCTCCTTAATAAGATTAATAAAATGAGTAACAAACAAAGAAAAGAGTATTTATTATCTGAGATTGTATTCCAAAAAAAAAAAGATGAAAATTTAGAGACCTTAAAAAAAAAAATTTCTGAAAGTATATTGGAAATTGGATTTAACAATACAGCAAACATATTTAGTATTTCTGAAAGTGCAAAATTGGGTGGTAAAATTGGATGGATAAATGAAAATAACTTATCAGAAGTTATTCAAAAAAGTATAAAAAATAAAAAAGAAAATGAAATCACAGATGTAATTTTAATTGGGAATAATTACCTAATTATAAAAATTGAAGAAGTAAGGTTAAAACAAATTTCAATTGATAAAGATGAAGAACTTGAAAAAATGGTAAAATTTGAGAGAAATAATCAATTAAATAAATTTTCAAGAATTTATTTTAATAAAGCAAAAATGAATTATTCAATTAATGAAAAGTAAACCAATATTAATTGTTGCGGGCGATCATAAAAGTATTTTTTATGAAATTTTTTTTAAAGCGCTTAAATTTAAAAAATTTAAAAGCCCAATTATCGTAATTGGATCTTTAAAGATTCTTAAATATTTTCAAAAAAAGATTAATTTCAAAAAAAAAATAAGATTATTAAATTTAAAAGATATAAAAAGCTATAGGCTTGATAACAAAGAAATAAATTTAATTGATATTAAATTTTTAAATCCAGTTAATAGTAAAGGTTTAAACTTTCAAACAAAGAGTTACCTTAAAGAATGTTTTGAGGTAGCAATAAAATTACTAAAGTCTGGCTTAACAAATAAATTCATTAATGGCCCTATTAATAAGAATGAATTCTTGAATAAGAAATTTTTAGGAATGACAGAATACATTTCTAAAAAATTTAACAAAAAAAAAACTGCAATGTTAATCTACAACAAAAACTTATCTGTATGTCCTGTAACAACGCATTTACCTATCAAACTTGTAAGTAAAAAAATTAATAAAAAAATTATAAAGGAAAAGGCAGTTTTGATCGATAATTTTTACAAAAAAAATATTGGAGTAAGACCAAAAATAGCTGTTACAGGTTTAAATCCTCATTGTGAAAGTATTTTAAAATTTAATGAAGATGAAAAAATTATAAAACCCTCTATTAATATATTAAAAAAAAGAGGTTTAAAAATTTCTGGACCCTATGCTGCTGATACCGTATTCTTGAAACAAAATAGAGAAAAATTTGACGTTGTGCTTGGAATGTATCATGATCAGGTTTTAGCACCTTTAAAGACTTTAAAAGAATACGATGCAATTAACATCACTTTAGGTTTACCTTTTTTTAGAATTTCCCCAGACCACGGCCCAAATAATTTAATGATAGGTAAAAATTATTCTAATCCATTAAGTCTTATCCAAGCAATAAACTTTTTAGATAAAAGGTGATAAAAGCAAAAAAAAGTTTAGGGCAAAATTTTCTGATTGATAAAAATATTATTAAAAAAATTACTGACATAGTAAATATAGAAAAAAAAGTTATATTAGAAATTGGTCCTGGTACTGGAAATTTAACGTCTGAATTATTGAAAAAAAATCCAAAAAAATTTTTTGTAATTGAAAAAGATAACAATTTAATTGAAGTTTTAAAAAAAAAATTTCATCATCACATTAAAATAATTCATGACGATGTTTTAGATATAGATGAAAACCTTATTGACAAAGAGCCTTTGGTTGTTTTTGGTAATTTGCCTTATAATATTTCTACAGAAATTTTGTGTAAATGGATCCTAAATATTGATGATAAAAATAAATGGTTCAGTAGTTTAGTTTTGATGTTTCAAAAAGAGGTTGCGGATAGAATAATTTCAAAATTTAATTCATCAAATTATGGTAGACTATCTATACTGTCTAATTGGAAGCTTGATATAAAAAAAATAGCTGATGTAAAATCTAACTGTTTTTATCCTAAACCAAAAATTGATAGTACAATATTATTTTTTTCTCCAAAAAAAGATTTTTTACATTTAAATAATGCCAAAAACTTAGAAAAAATAACACGTATTTTTTTTAATCATAGAAGAAAAATGATTAAGAAACCTTACAATCAATTGTTTGGAGGTAATTTTGATGTTTCAAAAAAATTAAAACTTAATCTAAATTTAAGACCACAAAACTTAAACTTTCAAACATATTATAAACTAGCTGATGAATACGAAAAGTTAAGTAGTTAATTTTTCAATATGAGATCTTATAAAGTTAGGATCATAATCTTTTGAACCATTATTAATTTCAGCATTAATCAAATTCTTAATTTTTAAATAACAAGTGCTTAAATCGTCATTAATAACAACATAATCATAGTTTATCCAATGAAGTACATCTCTTTCGAATTGTTGCATTCTCTCCTCAACTATTAATTTATCTTTCATGTCTCTGTTTGATAATCTATCAAACAATATTTTTTTACTCGGAGGTAAAATGAAAAAAGTTATTAATTTGTAGTCTAATTTCTTATTCTTTATTTGATCTGCTCCTTGCCAATCAATATCAAATAATACATTTTTACCTTTATTAAGATTATCAATCACTGGTGTTCTAGTGGTCCCATAATAATTATTAAAAACTTTTGCGTACTCTAAAAATTCCTCGTTATTAATTAACCTTTTAAACTCATCAAAATTTACAAAATAATAATCTTTGTCTGCAAGTTCACCGGGCCTAGGCTTCCTTGTTGTGTGTGAAATTGAAATATTAAAGTTGTCTTGTTGAGATAATAAATTGACAAGCGTCGTTTTTCCTGCTCCAGAAGGAGAAGATAGAATTACCATAATCCCATCTTTATGTGAGGGCATTTAGAA
>MDTA01002237.1_pt1 | contig 19314 bp, 17 predicted proteins | sample 811151 | NCBI WGS metagenome assembly MDTA01 (sample SAMN05326648, study PRJNA326480) | marine metagenome | isolation source: seawater | place: Indian Ocean: South | collected 2010 | reverse complement strand
TTTCAGAAGACAACTACAAGCCCTAGCTAAAAATAACGACTGTTTCATCACATATTCAACTTCCGGAGAAAGTGAAAATATTATCAGGGCTATAAATTATGCGAATTCTTTAGGTATAAAAACCATTTCTTTTACCGGAATCAATGAATCGAGTGTTTCAGAAATATCTTATTATACTTTTAAGGCTCCATCTGAAGAAACAGCAATAATACAAGAATTACATACCATTGTTGGCCATGAAATTTGTTCAATCATTGATAAAGAATTTTCATGATTCCTAACTTAATATCTATATCAAGAATTATTCTTATTCTTCCAATAATCTTTTGCATGATCATAAACAATCTCAATCTTGCTTTTTTTATTTTTCTTGTAGCAAGTTTTACTGATTTTTTAGACGGTTACTTGGCTCGGTATTTAAATCAAGAATCTTTACTAGGTGCAAATTTAGATCTCCTGGCAGATAAAATTTTCATCTGTAGTTTATTAATTTTTGTATCTTTTCACTTTGATAATTTTACTTTCCTTGTAATGACAATTTTAATTGTAGCTAGGGAGCTTTCTATAGGAAATATTCGTCAATACTATTTAGAAACCAAAAAAATAAATAAAGCCAAAGTTAATTTTTTAGGTAAGTTTAAAACTTTTTTCCAAATATTTTCATTAGGGACTGCAATCATCTTTCTTGATAGTGATTATGCATCAATTGTTGAAATTATTATTGTTATCGCAGCTATCTTGTCTTGGTTATCACTTCTGAATTATTCAAATGTCAAAAATTAGAAAAATCCCTTTCATTGATTTGAGTTTGAAGAAATCAGACTCAAATAGAACTGCAAAAGGAATTTCAAAACTTATTGAAAACAAAAATTTTATAGGCGGAGAGGAAGTCTTAAGATTCCAGGATAATTTTTCTAAATTTAACGATAGTAAATATTGTCTTGGGGTTGCCAATGGAACTGATGCCTTAGAGATTGCAATAGAAAGTTTAAACTTACCAAAAAACTCTGAAGTTATTGTTCCTAATTTTACTTTTTTGTCTCCAGCAGAGGCTGTTGTAAGGGCAGGCTTTAAATTGGTTTTGGCAGATATAAATAATGAGGATTTTACTATCTCAATAGAATCTATTAAAAAGTTAACAACAAAAAAAACAAGCGCTCTTATAGTTGTACATTTATTTGGAAATCCATGCGATATGAATGAGATTAAAAAATTTGCCAAAGATAAAGATATTAAAATCATAGAAGACTGCTCTCAAGCACATGGAGCAAAATTCAAGGGGAAAAATGTTGGAAATTTTGGAGACATTGGAACCTTTAGCTTTTACCCCACAAAAAATCTTGGAGCATTTGGAGATGCTGGGGCAATTGTGACCAACAATAAAAGTCTTTTTGAAAAAGCTCAGAAAATAGCCAATCATGGGAGAGTCGATACATATGATCACATTTTAGTTGGAAGAAACTCAAGGCTGGATACATTCCAAGCTTTGGTGTTAAACCTTAAGCTAAAAAAGCTTGAAGAAAACAACGAACAAAGACAGCAACAAGCTGATTATCTCTTTAAATCTATTAAAGGATCTTTTGTTGATACTATGAAATTGTCAAGATATCAATCTTCGGTGTTTCATCAATTTCCTATTTTATGTAAGGAAAGGGATTATTTAATGAAATTTCTTAAAAAGAGGGGGATAGCTTGTGGTATTTATTACCCAAAACCTCTATCAAAAATGAAAGCATTTTCAAAAAAGGTAAGTAAAAATCAAATACAAAGTATTAACTCTGAATTAGCATCAAAAAGAATCTTAAGTTTACCAATAGGTCCGCATCTAAATTTTAAAGATTCAGAATATATAGCTAATGCTATACAATCATTCAGAAATTAATGGCTGAGTGGCAGAGTGGTTATGCAGCGGACTGCAAATCCGTGGACGCCGGTTCGATTCCGACCTCAGCCTCCATAAATTTTTTGTGTGCCCAGGTGGTGGAATTGGTAGACACAAGGGACTTAAAATCCCTCGAAGGCAACTTCGTGCCGGTTCAAGTCCGGCCCTGGGTACCACTTAAGTATCTATGAGATAATCTTTTTCAGATGTATTCCAAGTCTCAGGAATGATATTTGTCTCAATGACTTTTTCTATACCTTTCTCGAGTTTTGTTCTCACCTTGTAATCAAGGATTCTTTCAGCCAGCGACGTATCACAATATCTATAATTTATCTCCCTAGAATCTTCTCTATCCGTATTAGAAAAATTTTTATTCATAGAAGGAAATATTTTGTTTTCTTTACCGCATTTCTTAATTATTAGATTTGCAAGATCAATGAGATTGATTGGTTCCGAACTATTTCCAATGTTTAGAGTTCTATTATTTGCCTTGGATGAAAAAAGGGCGTCAACTGTAGCCCTAGCCGTGTCCTGTGAAAAGTTATATGACCTTTCTTGGCTTCCATCTCCATTAATTATAGGTGGTAAATTTCTTTGAACTCTAAAAATAAATTTAGGAATTACAAACTGGGCCACTTGAAAGGGCCCATAAGTATTGAAGTATCTTAATATACTAAAATTAAATGACTTATATTCATATTGGTATGCTTTCACAAGTTCTTCACCAGCAAGTTTACTAACAGCATACAAGGTTTTCCCTTGAGTAATATCAGTCTCTTCAATAGGATTTTTTATCGGCTCTCCATAAACTTCAGAAGATGAGGCAAAAACTATTTTTTTAATATTTTTATTGTTTGCAATTAAATCAAGGATATTTTTTGTTCCTTCAATATTTATTTCTAAACATCTTAATTTATTTTTCTCAGTTCTCTGAACTCCTAGATGAGCTGCTAAATGAATTACGCCATCACATTCTTTTATCGCATCTCTAAGAGATGTTTTATCCATTATTGAGCCAGAAATAAAATTAATTTTTTTGCTTAAAAATGGCCTCGTTAGATTTATCTGTTCAGATAAATCATAGAGGATAACTTCTTTTTTTCTTCGGACTAATTCATTACAAACTGGCACCCCAATACAACCAGCTCCTCCAGTTACAAGTATTTTTTCTATTTTACTCGACATCTACAATCCTTTTCTGAATAAATTGCTTTGTAATTTTTGTTTCTTCAATAAACTTAACTATTCTTTTTGCAGCCTTCCCATCTCCGTAAGGATTTTTTAAATTTTTTATTTTGAGAATAAATTTTTTGTCATTTAAAACCTTTTGTATAGCTTTTTTTATCTCATATCTATCGTGTTTTACATCTAAAACATTGGATGCTCTCAATCTTCCATTCTGTCTAGTTCCAATATTTATTACAGGAAGTCCAAAACTAGGAGCCTCTCTTATTCCAGCTGAAGAATTCCCTATCATAAAGGATGCATATTTCATTAGACTCAAAAAATCTTTACTATCCATATTTGGGATGAAGGTAAATTTTTTATTATCCTTCAGTAATTTTGAAATTCTCTTGCCACCAGCATCAGGATTAGATGATAAATTAATAACATTGAAGTCATTGAAATCATCTAAAGCCTTTAAAGTTTCTAATATTTGATAAGACTCTTCACCATACTCAGTCGTAACAGGATGTTGAGTAAAAATACAAAATCTCTTATCAAAAGGTAATTTGTATTTTCTTTCAAGTTCCTTTTTAGATGTTGGTTTTAAGTTATTTATTTCATCAATATAAGGACATCCAACTTTTTTTACATATTTTGTTGGCTCTCCCATTTTTATAATTCTTTTTTTTGCATCTGAAGTCGCTGGAAAATGAAAGTGAGATAACTTTGTCACTGCATGTCTGATTGATTCATCAATAGTTCCAGTTACTTCTCCACCTTGAATATGAAATATAGGAAAGTTCATCAGACTTGCTGCAGTTGCTGCGGAAAGAGTTTCTACTCTATCAACGGTTAATAATACAACATCAGGTTTTAAACTATCCAGAGCATCTGCTATTCCGGCAGTGCATTTAGCTGTAGCAAGAGTCATGCCTAGAGGTGAGTCATACTCACCATCATACATTTTTACCTTTTTATTAATTTTAAATCCATCGTTTAAAATTTCTTTGTAGGAAAAACCATGAGATTTCAGTAAGTGGGATCCTGTTACGATAATTTGAAGATCTAAATTTTTATTTTTTTCTATGAGTTTTAAGACTGACTTAACTCTTGGATAATCTGCCCTTGTTCCTGTTATGCAACAAACTTTCTTCTTTTTCACTGAAGATCTTCCTTTTGAATATGCTGATCCTTCTTAATATCTCTAACAGCTTTTTTTCCTAAAATACTTTCAAAATCTTTCGCAAAAAAGGGTCCATCTCCTGGTCTTTTAACCCATATATTTTTCATATCAAAAATTTCACCTTTTTTTATATCTTTAATAGATACAACAGAAGCATATGCAAAATTTATGACATCTCTTTCTTCTTCTATGGGACCTTTTTTTCCTCCTCTAGCTAATGCTAATTTTTTTGATCCTTCAACAAGTTCTTTTGCGGCTTTAGGATCCATTGAGTTCTCTATATCTGGACCCTCTCTCTTCATATCATCAGTAAAATGCCTCTCTAAAACTGAAGCGCCTAAAGCAACTCCACCAAAACAAGCTAAGTTATCAGTGGTATGATCTGAAAGTCCTACAACAGCTCTTGGAAAGTTATCATAAAGCTCTTTAATCGAACCCAACCTTACTAAATGATGCGGAGTAGGATAGATATTTGTAGTATGCAGCAAGGCATAGTCAATATTAAACGATTCCATGATATCCACACTGGTCTTTACTGAATCAATATCATTCATACCAGTACTCAAAATAATAGGCTTACCAAATGAACATATATGTTTTATCAAGGGATAATTATTGCATTCCCCAGATCCTATCTTAAAAGCCGGCACATCAATTTCGTTTAAAAAATTTGAAGCTGCCCTAGAGAATGGTGTACTCATGTAGATACAACCTTTATCCTCAACGAATTTCTTAAGTTCGATTTCTTCATCTTGACTTAATGCACAATCTTCCATCAATTCATATATGCTCTTTCCGATGTATGAAATTTTTTCCTTCTTGGCTTGAGAGGACATCTCATCCTCAACTATGTGAGTTTGATGTTTTACAACATCAACACCAGAATCAATGGCTTTTTTTGCCATATTTTTTGCAACTTCTAAACTTCCACCATGATTTATTCCAATTTCAGCAATTACAAGTGGGTCATGACTCAAACCTATTTTTCTATTAGATATTATAATTTCTCTATTCATTTTTTAACTTAAATATAGCTTTCAGCTTTCTTGATATCATTTATCAGATCAATATCAATGCTATCTCTAGCAGACATTATATATGGCAAAGAATTATTGGAAGGAAATATCTTTTTCCTTTTGAAATTATTTTTAGTGAATATATAAATAGCTCCATTAGCTTGGAAAGTTGATGGTAGATCTTGGCGTCTATAGTTAGTCTTTTCTTCATTGAATAAGGATTTAAGAAGACCATTTTTATTTAATTTAAAGCTTTTAAAAGGAATTTCCTTTGACTTTACAACACTAACTGATGATAACTTATTAAATTGTTTCATTGCTTCAAAACTTTCATTGATATGTTTATGTGTTCTCAAAGGAGAGGTTGGCTGAAGATAGATAATGATAAAATCTTTTTTGAAATCTTTCTCAATTTCATAAATAAAGTGATTCACAACATCTTTAGCAGGGGAATTATCTTTACAATATTTTTCTGGTCTATCTATCGATAAAATATCTTCATATTTACTTGTTATTTTTTTAACTTTTTTGCAATTAGTTGAAACAAATATCTCATCAATAAATTTACTTTTTAAAGCAGAAACAATTGTATGCTCAATTAAGGGCTTACCTTTAATCATGAAGATATTTTTATCTTTTAAACCTTTTGATCCCTTTCTAGCAGGGATTAGGGCAAAAACCTTTTTCTCTAAAAAAGCCATTTCCTTAATTTTTCTAAATTTGATGTAGTATACGCAAACATAACCATGTTTAATTAAATTTTGAATATAATTTTTTCAGCTCAGTCGCTTGCAATAAAGCCTTTTTTTGATGTTGCAAGTAAAATCACATCAAAAGATAACATCGGAATTCTTCTATCTGACCATAAATATTCTCTTAACTTGTTAAAAGAAAAGAGAATAATGCAAAAGAATTTCTATGGTGACTGGAACCTTTCAAGAAATTTCAATTACAAAAAAAGCCTTGATATTATTAATAAGTATCAGTCTATTAATCCTTCAATAAATTTAATGAACGGAATAAATTACGATAGACGCATTATTTTCCATCCAAGCGCACAGTTTTCACATTCTTATAAAAAATCCAACCTTTCTCACCAGGAAAAATTATCTATGTTGGCTGATGCATGCCAAAAAGTTGATGTTCTTTTTGAAAGAATTAATCCAGATCTATGTTACGGATTTTTGATGAACACAATTTTTGATTTTCTTTTGGCTTATTTTTCTAATGTTAAAAATATAAATTACCTAAATTTAAGACCTTCAAGAATAGAAAACTATTTCTTTTTTGAAAGCTCAGTTTTTGATCCTCCTCTAAGGATACAAAAAAAGTATGATTTAGATGAAAATTTAGAAGAATTTTTTGAATCTAAAAAAGATCAAATTAACGAAAACACAGAATTCAGAAAATACGAGGGAGTAGAAAAGGTTGATTTTAAAATAAAATTTAAATTGTTTAATCAAATACGCAACACTTACCAAAATTTAATATCCAAAGATTCATCCTCTCCAAATTTGTTAATGCAACAAATTAACAAGAAATTGCTACAGCCCCTAAGAAAAACTTATCAAACTTATATTTTCAATTTTGTAAGTCCTAAAGATTTAGATGATAAAACCACATATATCCTTTTTCCTTTGCACTACGAACCAGAAGTTCAACTTTTATCATATTCTGCACCATACTCAGATCAGTTAGACGTTATAAAGAAAATATCTTTATCCCTACCCATCGGATGCAAGCTTTTAGTGAAAGAGCACCCTTTGATGATTGGAAGAAGAAAATCAAACTTTTTAAATGAAATAATTCAATTAGGTAACACACTACTGGTTGATCCTTCTCATAATGTAAATAAATATCTAAAATACTCTAATCTAGTTGTAACTTTAGGTAGTTCCGTTTCAATTGATGCTCTGATGAAGAATATTCCAGTCATAACAATAGGCTCAACTCTTGCAAATATATTTGATGACCAATTAGTAACTAAACTAGATTCATTTCATAATCTTTATCAACATATAAAACAAGCTCTCTCAAAAGATCTTGTTAGCTCTAATGCAGAACTGAAAATACTTAAAATGATAAATGTTGTAAAAACCCACTGCTTAGGTGTAGATTTTTATTCAAAGGTCTTAGGAAGAAAGGGAGCTCACGAGGTTAATTCCTCAGATTATGAAAGCGAAATAAATAAAATATATCTTCATATACTTGAACTCGTTAAAGAAAATGACATCCAACCAGCTATTTTTAATAAATAAATTATCATGAGAGTTTTAATTACTGGGGGTGCAGGTTTTGTGGGGCGTCACTTAGTTAAAAGAAGTCTTGAAGAGGGCTTGGAAGTTGATTGTGTTGATCCAATTATTCCTCTTACTGGAGGATTAGAACTTGATAAATGGTTTGATTTTGATCCAAGAGATTTTTCAGCATTTAATTTTTATAAAGTTGATTGTAGAGAATTTTTTCTAGCTAATATGAATGAAAAATATGACATCGTTTTTCATGCTGCTGCTATGGTTGGAGGGAGACTAATGATTGAAGACTTTCCTTTATCTGTAGCTGATGATTTATCAATAGATTCACATTTCTGGCAATGGGCCGCTAGTTCAAAACCTGATAATTCGATATGTTTCAGCTCTAGCGCAGCTTATCCAATTAATCTGCAAACCTATGATAACTATAGATTACTCAAAGAAGATGATATTGATTTATCAGGAGATATCGGAATGCCGGATTTATCATATGGATGGGCAAAATTGACTCATGAATATCTTTCTAAACTTGCATATGAAAAACATGGGATAAAATCGGTAATTTTCAGACCATTTTCTGGATACGGAGAAGATCAGGATCAAAGCTATCCTTTTCCCAGCATCTGTAAAAGGGTTTTGGAGCAAAAAGGGTCAAGAAGTATCAAAGTCTGGGGGTCAGGAAATCAAATGAGAGACTTTATTCACATAGATGATTGTATAGATGGAATTTTTTCTATGATGAAAATTATGAAGCCTAATGACGCAGTAAACCTTTCTACTGGAAAATTAACAAGCTTCAAAGAATTTGCCTCTCTAGCTTCGAATCTAGCCGGGTTTAATCCTGAAGTTTCGGGAACATCGAGCAAGCCTGAAGGAGTTTTTGCTAGAGGAGGAGACACAACTCTACAACTCGAGATGAAATTTAAACCCAAAATTTCTTTTGAAGATGGAGTTAAAAGAGCCTTGAATTATTTTGAAAAAAAAATTTGATATTCTTGTCCTAGAACCCAAGTCAATTCATTGGACAACTGTTGAGCCATATTTAAGAAACTTAGATAAAAGGATTGTATTATTTGCGCCTGAGAAATCTATTGAAATATCTTTTAATTCAAACCCTAAAATATATTTTTTACATTTTTCTATTTTAAATTTCTTAAAACTATTTTTATTTGATTTTGAAACCGTAGTAGTCGCAGACAGAGTATTTCAATTGAAATTTCTAAAGAATTCTATAGGAGAGTATTTTAAAGAAACTTTGTATCTATTGATAAGATTTTTCTTTTTCTTCCTGAAGTTAAGGCATAAGAAAATTTATATTACGACTCATTTCGTTAATGGATTTAAGTATCACTCTCCCTATACCTTACTCCAAAAAGTTGATCGGTTACTATGGAGAAAGTTATTGGGTCGCTCAAAGGGATTTTTTGTTTTCTCCACCCTCGTAAAAAAAGAACTGGAAAAAGAGACAGACAAGGAAGTTTATTTTGCTCCAAATGCAACTTTTAACTTGAAAGAATCTCAAAGAGATAAAAGAAATAGGATAACAAAAGTAATAATTCCTGGAAGGGTTGATCTAAGAAGAAGAGACTATAACTGGATTACAGGGCTAGAAAAATTTGATAATCTCGATATTAATTTTCTGGGTAGACCTTACGACAAAAATTCATTCCTTTCTGCAATAAAAATCGAAGAAAAGGGCTATGCTCAAAATTTTTTGAATAGTGATCATTTTATTCCTACTGATAAATTTAATGAAGAGATAGAAAATTGCGATATTCTTTTTGCTCCTATTAAAAAATTAAAAAACAGTCAGAGAGCCATAGATAGAAATCTTGGTGCACTTTTCGATGCGATTAGATATGGCAAGCCTCTTATTTTGCCCTCACATCAACCTATTCCAGATGAAATAAAGGGAAGTGCCATTATTTATGACGATACCGAATCACTTAATGAACTTCTGAATAAATTATCAGATAAAGAGTATCTAGAAGGAATTAAGAATAAAGCAATAGAGAATTCAAAATCATTTAACAAAAATTTTGAGGAATTTTGGGGATTATTTAATTAATCAAATCTGATGGAAAACTTTTCATTAGATTATTCTTATAAGCTTGAATATTAAAAACTTTGTGAGAACCTAAATTTATGCATTCATTTATGGAAGAACCTGAGGATTCCTCCATTCTACCCGTCCCTTGAAAATAGTCTTCATATTTAAATGAGGACTCATAGATCCCCGACATGTATTTCTCACTAAAAAGCCATCTGCATGGAATTCCAAGGCTTTCTGAAAATATTATCCCATGCAAAGAAGTTGAAATTATAAATTCGGAGCTGATTATGAATTTAGCTATATCAAGCGGTAAGTTCCTTGAATCTACCGTCTCAAAATTTTTGAAATCTTCATGCCCAGCATCTCTCCATTGAGTTATTATTCCTAATTCCCTCTTTTTAAAATTTTCTTTTAATAAGTCTTGATAGACATTTTTGCAAAAAATTCCTGGATCTCCGTAAACTTCTGGGCATTTAATTTTTCTCTCCAGCAAGAAACCCCTTGTAAGAGGGCCCCTTACAGCCCTAACATCAAGATTCTCTGGAAAATTTGCTTTCACTCTCATAGGGATTATTCCAGTTCCCCATATAACATCTCTATTGTTTGCAAGATGTAAAATAGATCCGAGACCAACTATCCTTCCAGTTTTATTAGTTGAGAATCTTTTTAAATTTAGAAAAATAAGTTTTGAAAGATATTTATCATTTATGTCAGGTAAATTAGTTTTTACACTTTTTTTCGAAATAAAATCAACAACTATTGGAGAAAAGGCATCTCCAAAATTATAGTTAGAATTTTTATTATAGAATTCTGACCAATAAAATAGAGAGACTACTTTGAAATATCTATTTAGGATTTCATAGATTTTTGAAAATAACCTATAAAAAAGTCTTTTAAAACTAAGCATCTTTATTTAAAAGAGTATTTTTAATCATCCTTATAAAGTCTATAGAATCTGAAATGAAACCTTTAATCATAAAAATACCTAACATCAAAAAAAATAAAGAAAAATAGTAAAGATTAATATTCAAAATTTCATGTTCGAAAAGAGATAAAGAACATAAACCTATAATCAGGAAAAATGATGGAAGAAGATTATTCAAAATATTAACTGAATTTAAGGCCTTAACTAAAAATATAAATGAAATAATTAACTTAAATAGCGAGATGACCACAAGGGAGTAGCAAATATGATAAAAATTAATTTCATTCCCAAGAAAAACAAGAAAAAAGACATTAAGCATATAGATAAAAAAACAAAGAAAGAATAAATTTCTAATATCTTGAAAAAGGTTTCTAGCAAACAAAAATAAAATTATATTTTGGTTCATCAATCTAAGATAACTCATTAATCCTGAGAGAAGAACGAGGTGAGAATAATCTTTAAAATTTTCAATAAAAAAGAACACGAATAAGCCATAAACAACGGATATGGTTATGGAAACAAAGAAATATCCAATTGACTGAAAACCAAGAGAATTTTTAAGATCAGCTAGTACAAACTTATTCTTAGTCAAAGAAACTAATGAGTGGCTTATTTTCTTATTTATCGTATTTCCCGCTAGCTTTACAATTGAATCTGAAGTTCTGGTAATAAAAACTAAAATTGCACTTTCGGTTACAGAAATAAAATTTGTTAAAAAGAAGAAGATAAAAATCTCAAAAAATGCTGATAGTCTGGAATTTAAATCAAGGAAAAAAGAATTTCTTAAAATTTGATATAACTTTTTTATAGAGAATAATTTTAAATCAATTAAAAAAAATTCCTTTTTAGCAACTCTCAATAGGTATAAAAGATTTATAATTTGAAATATTATCGAATAGATTATCCAACCGCTAAAATCAAAAAATGTTCCAAATCCATAAACAAGAGCCGGGCTAAAGACTGTAATTATAGATTGGGCATTAATAAAATAATGAACCTTGTCCTGAAGATATGAGAGATTATTGAAATAATTTGCAAGAATTCCGAGAAATAGCAATATTCCTATAAGAACGTAATCAATAATTCTTAGATTTAAATCTTGATAGAAAAATAACGATAAAACTAAAACTGAGTAAGTTGTAATTTTTAAAATTAAAAAATTTGAAATTAAGCTTCTATCTAATTCGCCTTTTATTCCTTGAGTAGCTAAGTATTTGGAAGCTCCAAAATTAAGAATGACTGGAAGCCTCAGAAATAATTCAGCTCTCTTGATTAAAAGTAGAGCAGTTGGGCTAAAAATATAGTAAAAAATGAAATTAGATAAGATGCCGAATGAAAATCTTATGCCCAAATAGACGGCACTTGATGAGATAACTTTTTTCCAAACGTTCATAACGGACGCATTATATTATTTTTACAGTTAAATATTTTATTTTTTACAGACTAGATTTTGGTGAAAACTTTTATACAAATGTTAATATGCCGTTTAATTTTTTAGATGAAGGAAAAAGATGATCAAAAATATAGGAATTATAGGAAGGGGATTTGTAGGTTCGGCAGTAGCTTTTGGTTTTGGGCACGGTTGCGGAGCTGACTACAATATTTACATTTTTGATAAAGATCCAAAAAAATCTGAAAATTCCTTAGAAGAGGTAATTACTTCTTCAGACGTTATCTTTGTTTCAGTTCCAACTCCATCTAGAGTCGATGGATCAATTGATCTCTCAATTGTTGATAACTGCCTAGAGGAGATAAACCTTGAACTAAAAAAAACAAATAACAATCCAATTGTTCTACTAAGATCCACTATAGTCCCCGGAACAACTGCAAATTATCAAAAAAAATATCCTGATCTTAGATTAGTTTTTAATCCTGAATTCTTGACTGAAAGAAGCGCAAATTTTGATTTTATAAATCAAACAAGATTTATTCTTGGGGGAAAAAAAGATAATACACAAGAAGTTGCTGAACTTTTCAAACATCGATTTGGTGAGTCCATGCCTGTAATTGAAACAGATTTTTCTTCTGCTGAACTAATCAAGTATGTGGCAAACATTTATTTCGCAACTAAGGTTTCATTTCTAAACGAGATGAAATTAATTTCTGACAAAGTCAATGCAGATTGGGATACCGTTATCGATGGTTTTTTAAGAGATGGAAGAGTTGGCCATTCTCACTGCCAAGTTCCAGGACCTGATGGAAAAAATGGTTATGGTGGATCATGTTTTCCTAAAGACGTACAGGCTTTAATTCATTTTTCAAAGGAAATAGGGGTGAACTTGAACGTTGTTGAAGGATCTTGGCAAACAAACTTAGAAGTAAGACCTGAAAGAGACTGGGAAAAATTAAAGGGCAGAGCAGTTTCAGATACATAGTTTGTGAAAAAAGTACTTACAATAAAAGATAATTCGACTTTAAGAGATTCTCTTAAAAGAATAAAAAGAAATTCTAAATCTAATTTCCTGCCTAATTTTTTTGCAATCATTGATAAAAATGAAAAGCTCATAGGAGCTTTAACTGATGGCGATTTGAGAAGATATTTTGCTGAAAATGATTCTATGGATGAATCAATTAAGCTTTGCATGAATAAAAATCCTGTTTTTTTGACTATTAAGCAGCTTAAAAATAGACAATTTGAATCATTGAAAGAAAACTTAAGAAAAAGGAAAAGAAACATCGAAGATATTTTTATAACAGATGAAAACAAAAAAATTATTGGTGCAATTTCCTATAAGGAGATCTTCAATTCCGATGTTGATCAAAAAACCATTGTATCTGTAATAGGCATGGGATTTGTTGGCCTCACAGTTGCATGTCATATTGCAAGTAAAGATTTCAAAGTTCATGCAATAGATAAAGATAAAAAAATAATTGGCGATCTTAAGCGAGGCAAGCCCCACTTTTATGAGCCTCATTTACAAGAAAATATCAAAATTAATTCCAAAGAAAAAAGACTTATCTTTTCAAATGAATTAAAGAAATCTTCTTATTATATTGTTTCAGTTGGAACTCCATTAACAAAAAAAAATAAACCCGATCTTAGTCATATCTATGAAGTATTAGATAACATCATTTGCGCAGGATTAAATAATTCGGTGGTAGTAATCAGATCGACCATTCCTCTTGGCTCCTCTGCATCATCAATTATTCCTTACCTAGAGAAAAAATCTAATTTGAAATGTGGAGTTGATTGGTCATACTGTTTTGCTCCTGAAAGAACAGTTGAAGGTAATGCATTGGATGAACTTAAAACTTTACCTCAGCTCTTCTCTGGTTTTTCTAAAAATTGTAACGAAATTTCAAGAACTTTCCTTAACTTAGTCTTTGATAATTTAGTATTGATGGATTCTATTGAAGCTGCAGAATTATCAAAATTAGCTTGTAATACCTACAGAGATTTAAGTTTTGCTTTTGCGAATGAAATATCAAATATGTGTGAGGATTTAGAAGTTGATTCAAAAAGATTAATTGAGCAGGTAAATTATGAATATCCAAGATCAAATATCGCTTTACCATCTCCAGGAGTTGGCGGATATTGCTTAACAAAAGATCCAATTATTTATTCTAATCCTTCTAAGAAACTTAGTTCAAAACCTAAGTCTGGTTCTTTCTCCAGAGAAATAAATGAACATGCAGCAAAATCGCCCTACAGATCATTAATTAAATTCTCTAGAAGCAATAAATTAAAATTATCTGATCTAAATATCTTGGTCATCGGTATAGCTTTTAAAGGATTCCCAAAAACAGATGACCACAGATTTTCAACTGGAGTAGATTTTTGTGATTCAATTCAAAACAAAGTAAAAAACTTATGGGTAAAAGATTTCGAGATCGGTTCAAAAAAAGTAAACCAGTTAGGTTATAAAAATTTAGTTTCCATTGAAAAAGCTGACGCTATATTTATTTTAAATAATCATGAGAAAAATTCTGATATTATCCTTTTAGATTGGCTTCAAAAAAAATCAAAGAAACTTTTGTATGATGGTTGGGGACAAAAAACAAATTTAAAAAGTTATGATGATAAAAACTTTTTTTATTCTACCCTAGGAAAAATATAAATGAATTTTTTAGAAGAAAATGAATCAATTATTACCTCTGAACAAGGATTAAATTTATTTTCATTATTCAAGTTATTTTGGCTCAATAAAATCTTCATTTTACTTGTAGTTTTTTGTTTTAGTTTAATTTCTATTTTTTATTCATACACGAGAGAAAATATATACCTTTCCAATGCTTTAGTTGAAATAGGCAATTCTGAAGAACAACTGAGCCAAAATTCTCAGGCCTTAGAGTTCCTCGGTATAAATCAAAACGTTCAGTCTCCAGAAAAAGAACTTTTAGCCAAACTAGAATCAATAGCGTATTTTAATTTCCTGGCAATTGATGACGGAGTGATCGAAGCTATTTCGGTAAATAACCATAAATTGATCCCAGTATATGAAAAAAAGAATTTTAATCTTGAAAAAGGAATAAATTTGAATACAGATATTCCGGAAGAATTTTATAATGCATATGAAACTTTTTTTGGGAATCTTCATGTTGCAAAAAAATCCAATACCTCTTTCCTTGAGCTAGGCTATAAAAGTCCTTCTCCTGAATTATCAAAGAAAATGACTGACTTAATTTTTCAAACATTTAATGAATATGAAAGAGCAAAAACGCTTTTAAATTCGGAAAGATATATCGAGTATCTTTATGGTGAAGCCAAACTGGCCCCCGATGCAGATGTAAAAAAGTTATTATTTTCACTCATCGAATCTGAATACAAGAAAATTGCAATTGTAAATGTCAATCAAGATTACGCTTTAAAAGAGGTAAGTCCAGCCATCATAGAAAAAATAAGAATTTCTCCCAATCGTTACGTTCACCTAGGGTACGGACTCTTTTTAGGTCTTTTCTTCAGCTTATTTTACATTTTGTATAGCTACTACGTCAGAAAACCATAAGCAATTTCATTATGAAAACATCATGTGTAATTCTTTGCGGCGGCTCTGGAGAAAGGTTATGGCCCATATCTTCAAAAGATGAGCCAAAACAATTTTTGCAAATAAATAAGGTTTCCCTTATTGAGAATGCAATCTTAAGAGCTAAGGAAATTGATTCTGAAATTCAAATTGTTTTTGTTTGCAATCTTTCCTCTAAAGAAGTGATTAAAAAAATTGCTAAGAAGCAGAAGTTAAAAAAACCATTTTTTATTATTGAACCTTCAAGAAAAGATACAGGTCCAGCGATAATTCTCGCAACTAAACTAATTGAAGATAAGTTTGGAAGCACAAGGGTTTTAGTTCTGCCCTCAGATCAATTTGTTAAAAAAATAAACAAATTTAAATATGATTTCAACAAAGCAGAAAAAAAGTTAGATGATGAAAGTATTTTAATATTTGGAAAAAGACCTGATCATCCTAGTACTGAATTTGGATATTTCAAAATACAGAAAAATACAAATAAAGTTCTTGAATTCAAGGAGAAACCAAAAATTAATATTGCAAAAAGGTATTTTAAAAATGATATCTTTTTTTGGAATTGTGGGATGTTTTTTTTTAAAAGTCATTATGTTTTAGAGGCGTATCAAGAACATAACAGAAAAAATTACTTTCAGATCATAAAAGCATATGAAAGCTCATCGCTACTAAGAAGAGAATTAATTCTCGATGAAGCAAGCTTTAGAAAAATTAAACCAGAGAGTTTTGATTATTCGCTTATGGAAAAAATTCACAATATTAAGTACCAAAAGATAAGTTTTGATTGGTCAGATATAGGAAACTGGAATGAGCTAAAAAATCATGCATTGAAATCACATAAAAACAATTATCTAAATATAGTCGATGGAAATATAGTTATGGAAGATTCTGAAAGAAATATAATCTTTAAAGATGGATCAGAAAAACAATTTATCATTCTTGGCGTGGATAATTTAATAATCGCAGAAAAAAATAATAAATTTCTTATTTCCAAAAGAGATAATACTCATAAAATAAAAAATTCTTTAAAAAAATTAGAAAATAATTCTCACCTAAATTCATTAGGCGAGGAAGTCCACAGGCCATGGGGAAAATATAAAACAATATCCTTAGGTAAAGGTTTTCAGGTCAAGGTAATAGAAGTTCATCCGGGTCAGTCATTAAGTTTACAAATGCATCAAAAAAGGGAAGAGCATTGGCAAGTTCTAGAAGGTAAAGCCGAAGTATATTTAGATAACAAGATTTATGATCTTCAAAAAGGTGAAAAAATATTCATTCCAAAAAAAAGCAAGCATCGGTTAACTAATAAATCAAAAAATAATTTAGTCCTATTAGAAACTCAATTTGGATCATATTTAGGTGAGGACGACATAAAAAGGTTTGAAGATATTTATGGCAGGAAATAGAAAAAAAGTTCTCATAACTGGTGCTGCTGGATTTATTGGAATGCATCTTTCTGAAAAGTTGCTGCAAAAAAATTTTGTTGTTGTAGGTATAGATAACCTTAATGATTACTATGACGTTCGTCTCAAAAAAGAAAGAATAAAAAATTTAAAAAACTATAAAAATTTTCATTTCCATAAGGTTGATCTTCTTCAAGTCAAAAAACTAGAGGATCTTATGATCAATAATTCATTTGAATATGTTATAAATCTTGCAGCTCAAGCTGGCGTTAGGTATTCGATAGAAAATCCTTCTACCTATATAGAAAACAACATTAAAGGATTCTTAAACCTATTAGAGATTTTAAAATCTCATGATTCTTTGAAGACTTTATTCTATGCATCGAGTTCTAGTATTTACGGCTCTAATGAAAAAATGCCTTTCAAAGAAATACACAATACAGATAATCCACTTGCTATTTATGGTGTCTCAAAAAAAACAAATGAACTTATGGCATCTGCATACTCTTACTTATACAAGATGAATATTGTTGGTTTAAGATTCTTTACTGTTTATGGGCCATGGGGACGTCCTGATATGGCTCTTTTTAAATTTATTGAAGCCATAAAGTTAGGTAAAAATATTGAGGTTTTTAATTCGGGAAAGATGACTAGAGATTTTACTTATATTGACGATATTGTTGAGGCAATTTATCGATTAATTAATTCTAAAAATACCAGTCATGAGATATATAATATTGGAAGGGGAAAGCCAGAGAAACTAATGGACTTTATTTCATCAATAGAGAAACATTTAGGTCTAGATGCTAATATAAAGTTTCTACCAATGCAGAAGGGAGATGTACCGAATACTCACTCATCTGTGCAGAAGCTATTTTTGAAAACTGGTTACAAACCAATAATTTCAATAGACGAGGGTGTAAAAAAATTTGTTCAGTGGTACAACACCTTTTACTCTTAAAATGAATAATATGTCTTTAAAACTTATTGCAGAACTTTGTCAAAACCACAATGGTAACGAGAAAGTTCTTTTTGAGATGCTTGAAGCTGCAGCCTCTCACGGAGCATCTCATGTGAAAGTGCAACACATCTTTGCAGAGAATGTTACCTATAGATCAGCTTTTGAGAAAGGGGTTAAGGATGATGTCTCTGGAGTAAGTTGCTTTAAGAGGCCTTATAAAGAAGAGGTAAAAAGGCTAAAGAAACTTGAGATTCCCAACAAAACAGTCAAAAAATTTATAAAAGAAGCACGAAGGCTAAATGTAATTCCTCTTTCAACATGCTTTGCTTCACAGCATGTTAGAGAACTTAAAGAGCTTGGTTTTGAAGAAATAAAAATTGCTAGTTATGATTGTGCAAGCTTTTCAATGCTAAAAAAAATATCCTCTCATTTCAACAAAATTTATGTCTCTACAGGTGCAACCTTTGATTCAGAAATTAAAGAAGCATCCAAAATTCTAGGCAAAAAAGCTTCTTTCCTTCATTGTGTAACTAGATATCCAACTCCTATTAATAATCTTAATTTATCTAGAATTAAATTTTTAAAAAATTTTTCTAAAGAAGTGGGGTATAGCGATCATTCAGAAACAGAAATTAATGGGAATCTTGCTTCTTTTGCTGCCATTTATAATGGAGCATCTATTATAGAAAGACACTTTACGATATTGGGTAAAGAAGAAACGAAAGATGGAAAAGTATCTATAAATCCTACTCAGCTTGAAGAGCTTAATCAATTTCATGGGTTAAATCGTAAAAAACAATTAAGTATTTTAGAAGGGTTGGGTTATAAAAAAGATAAGTTCTTGGGTAAAGGCAAATTCAAAATGTCAAAAGAGGAATATCAAAATAGACTTTACTATAGAGGTAGATTTGCTTCTTTGGTTTCAGAAAATGGAATCAAAAGACATATTTATAATTGGGAATAAACTTTCTCAAAATTTCATTTGATACTGCTTTAAAGAATGAAAAGAATCTTAGTAATATCTGAAAATATATTCTCTGACAGATTAATTTGGCAAATGGGCTTCGAAAATTCTGAGGAGTTGGAATTTACTTATATTCTCTCAAATGAATTTAATGAGCTTGAAGAAAAATATAATGAGTATTGTTCTAAGAACTTTTTTTATAATTTCCGCTTCAAAATTTTTAAAATAATCAAGGCTGTTTATAAATATATTTCTCCACTTAATGAGAATTATATTTCTCTAAGAAATACATTTGAGGTGGATTCTTATTATTGGCATCCATTCAAGAAATATTTATTCAAAATTATAATATTCTCAATAAGAAATGTGAGACTTTTCAAGATCTTCACAGATTTTATCTTAAGGCGAATACTGCCTTATGAGAACAAATTAAATTTAAGATCCTATGACTTGATTTTTACATTTAGTTTAGGAAATCTAAAATCAAATTTTATTTCAAGTATCATTTATGAAGCTAAGGACAAAAAACTAAAATCTATTTCTTATA
>MDTA01040117.1_pt1 | contig 19318 bp, 19 predicted proteins | sample 811151 | NCBI WGS metagenome assembly MDTA01 (sample SAMN05326648, study PRJNA326480) | marine metagenome | isolation source: seawater | place: Indian Ocean: South | collected 2010 | reverse complement strand
CCTTATAAAAAAGCTTTTTGGTGAAAAAATGACTTATTATAATAAAATTATTTCAAGTTCCTTAATTATATTCGCAATCCTATCTTATTTTATAGGTTTTTCTGTGGATGAGGTTTCGATGGGTGCTGGTGGATATAATGGTGATTTTAAGTTTGTTAAAAACAGTATCCAAATATTTGACCAAAATTCTATTATGGAAGCGATCCTATTATTTAGTGAGTCGAGCAATCGTACTCCCTTGATATACATTTTACATAAAACATTAAATCCCTATTTTACTGATGAAAAAAGTTTTAGAAATGTAGTTTTAATAATTTCCTCAAGTATACCATTGTTATTCTTTTTTTGTTTAAAAGAGAGATTTAAGCATGCAGATAATTTGACGTTAATCTTACTTTCCTCAATTCTCTTCTTCAATCCCTTTTTTAGAACAAGTTCATTCTGGGGACTTGAGGAAAATTACGCAATAATTTGTGCTCTTATATCAATATTCTTTCTGCTAAAAATATCAAATCTGGAAAGTACAAAAAATTTTAAATTATATTTTTATTTATTATTGTTAACTTTATTTAGTTCTTTATGTATTTATTTTGATCAAAAATTTTTAATAATCCCTTTAATTTGTTTTGTTAAAATTATCTTTGGAAAATATTTGCTAAGATTTAAAATATTTACTACCTTTTCATATTTAATATTTTCTATTCCTTTTTTATTTTTAATAAAATTATGGGGAGGTATTTTTCCTTCGAATATTTATAATTTAGGTAACGAATTTTATATCCACCATTTAGGTTTTGCTTTAACAGTAATTGCTTTTATTTTTTTTCCTTTTTTGTTACTAAAAGAAAAAAATTTAAAAAATCAGCTAAAAATTTTTTTAAGTAATAAAAGAATAATCATTTCTTTATTCATAATAATTTTTTATCTTATTTTTGTATTTTTTTTTCATAGTAACGATTATTTAAATAATAGGAATGATGGCGGTGGTATTGTCAAAAAATTGTCCTTTATTTTTTTTAACGATCTTACTTTAAGAGAATTTTTTGTTTTATTTTGCTTTTTAATTTCTTGGGTATTTATAATTTTTTTTCTTGAAAACAATTACACAAATCTATTACTAACTTCTTATTTTCTTATTATTGCTGTAGTAACGAGACCTTTTTATCAAGAATATTTTGATCCGATAATTTTTATTTTAGTTTTTTTTATATATAAATTTAGTTTCAATCTTAATTTAAAAAAAATTTATTTAATTTATTTTTATTTTTTGATATTTTTAATAGGAACAAATATTTATTATAATTAATACTTATCTCAATACTTTAGTTTAATATAAAAAAGTTTTATAAAAGTTTTAATAGAATCTTGAATGATATTAACTTTACTGTGATCTACGTGTTTCCAGGAAACTGGAAGTTCTTTAATTTTAATATTTTGTTTTTTTAATAACAATACTATTTCAATGTCGTGTTCGTAGCCTAAGAATTTAAGTTTTGAAAACAAATTTTTTGCAATATTTTTTTTGTATAATTTGTATCCGCATTGAGTATCACTAATTTTTATTCCTAAAATAAATGAAATAAAAACTCTCATTAATATTCCCACAAATTTTCGATAAAATTTTGATTTTACTAATGATTTATTATGTGATCTTGATCCAAAATAAACCTTAATTGAATTCTCAATGTATTTTTTTTTTAACCAATTATCTAATTCAAACAATGATACAGAAAAATCAATATCAGAAGTAAGTATCCAATCACATGAGCAAATTCGTACACCTTTTTTTAAAGCTCCTCCTTTACCAATGTTTTTATATAATTTGATAACTTTAAAACTAGTTTTTGTAAAACTACGATTTTTATTTATGAATTCTTTTATTAATTTAAATGAATTATCATTGCTTCCATCATCAACAAAAATAAACTCTTTAAAATTAATTTTATTTTTTTTAATAAACAAAATTATTTTTTTGAAAGTTTGTTTTAGTCTCATTTCCTCGTTGTAAAGCGGTAAGATTACTGACAAAGATTTTATCATAAAAATTTACTATTATTTTAATTTCAATTTTAGTATATATTTTAATTTAAAGACTAATCTTAAATATGATTAATTTAATACTACAATATCCATTATTTTATAGATTGTATCAAAAAACTATAAGAAAAAATAATCATGAATATGATTTATTTAAATTTATATTTTCAGAAATAAGTAAAGATCAAAAGATAAAAATGCTTGATTTATGTAGTGGAGATAGTTTTGTATTAAAATATGTTGGTGAATATATCGATGATTATGTTGGAGTTGACAATAATGAAAAATATTTAAAAAGCTTAAAAAAGGAGTGGCCTAAATTTTCATTTTTAAAAGCAGATATTTCAAATTTGGATAATTTAATAGAAATTAAAAATTTTTCTCCTAATCTAATTTTTATGAACGGTGCAATTCATCATTTAGATGACAGCATTATGAAGTCTATAAACTCTTTTGTTTCAAAATTTCAAAATTCGATATTTTTATCTGTGGACCCAATAAAGTATCAAAATAAATTTTTAAACAGAATAATGATTTTTTTTGATAGAGGAAAATTTATTAGGAGGAAAGAGGAATATAATTCGTTAATGAAAAATTATGAACAATTTATTACTGATGATTTTTATCAAATGAGTTTTCAAAATGTATTTCATTTTAAAAATATTAATATTTTAAAATTATATAATTCGTGGAAAAAAATAATTAATTAATTTAAATTGTAATTAGTATAATACTAATATTTTACATCTAACAAGTATAATCCGCAGGCTGGTGCAGGAGGAGCGCATAGGCTCCTTTTTTTTAATTTAAATACTTGAATAAATTTTTGTAAATTCCATTTTTTTTTGCCTAAATATTCTAAGCAACCAACCATTGATCTAACTTGATTTTGCAAAAAAGACTGTGATTTAAATATGATAGTAATTGTTTCTTCTTTTTTTTTTACACTAACATAATTCATATCTTTAACAGCAGATTTTGCTGAGCATGAAGAGGATCTGTAAGTTGAAAAATCATGCTTTCCTATAAATTCTTTAGCACCTCTTTTCATTAATTTTATATCAAGTTTCTTTCTAACGTGCCAGGCTCTATTATTTTCAAGAGATAAATTACTTGGTCTATTTATTATTATATATTTATAAATTCTCTCTTTAGCAAAATATCTTGAATGAAATTTTTGATTTTTTTTTTTTATAGATATAATTGATATTAATTTTTTACTTAAAAAGAAATTTATTGAGCATAAAAATTTATTTAGATCTTTAATTTTCTCATTAATTTTAAAATGAGCGAACTGTCCTTTTGCATGAACTCCCTTATCTGTTCTTCCAGCACCAATTATTTTTACATTTTTTTTTAGTATCTTTTTGAAAACTTTCTCAATTTCTCCTTGTATTGTCTTACCTTTTTTTTGATGTTGCCATCCTACGAAATTGGTCCCATCATATTCCACCTTAATTAGATAATTAAATTTCATTTATTTATATTTTTGCCAATTTTAATCTTTGTTCCTTTAAGAAATTCGCTAATATTCATTTTTTTTTTACCCTCTTTTTTTAGTTCAATTATTTTTATTGCATTTTTCCCACACGCAACAACAAACTCACTTGATAAAATTTCTCCAGGATTACCTTTTTCTTGGACCTCTGCAGCTTTAAAGACTTTTATTCTTGATCCATCCAAATCGAACCAAGATCCTGGTGTTGGATTAAACGCTCTGATTTTTGCAAGAATTGTTTCAGCACTTTCTTTCCAATTAATTTTTGTTTCAATCTTCTCAATTTTTTTAGCATATGTTGCTTCTTGATCAGTTTGAGGTACAAATTTTTCTTCTTTATTTTCAATTAATTTTAGTGCATCTAAAATCTTATTTGCACTTAAAATTGATAATTTGTTATATAAATTTTCGTAATTCGAATTGGAGTCAATCTTAATTTTCGATTGCATCATTATTGGACCAGCATCTAACTTTGGAATAATTTTCATAATTGAAATTCCAGTTTCTTGATCTAGATTTATCAAAGATCTTTGTATAGGTGCGGCGCCCCTCCATTTTGGCAAAAGCGATGCATGAATATTTATAAATTGTATCTCTTTTTTTTCTAGCATTTGATTAGGGATTATTTTTCCATATGCAACTACAATCACTACATCCGGTTTGAGACTTTCTAAATAAAAAAGTTCCTCATTATTTAACTCCTCAGGACACCTGTATTGAAGACCTGTTTTTTCACAATATATTTGAATTGGTGAAGAATTGATTTTTAATCCCCTATCTTTTTTTTTTGCTGGTTGAGTATAGACACATAAAATTTCGTGCTCTGAGTTTTGTATTGATTTCAATATGGGTACAGCAAATTCAGGGGTTCCCATAAAAATTATTTTCAATGGCATTTTTTTAAAAAACTATTTGATCTAGTTCTTTTTTATGTTTGATTAATTTTTTTATAATCATATCTTTTTTAAGTTTAGATAAATAATCAACAAAAAGAACACCGTTCAAGTGGTCAATCTCATGTTGTATGCATGTAGCTAATAGTCCGTCGGCTTTAAGTTCTTTTTCTTTACCATGATAATTAATATAATTAATATGACACTCTGAGGGTCTTTCAATTTCAGCAAAATGTCCAGGTAAAGATAAACAACCCTCTTCATGAATTGACGTATTTTTTGATTTAAAGGTAATCTCTGGGTTTACTAAAAATAAAGGATTTTTTTTTTCATTATCTTTAGATAAATCAATGACCACCACTCTTTTTAAAATTCCAATTTGAACAGCTGCTAAACCAATGCCCGGAGCGGAATACATTGTTTCCAACATATCATCCATTAACTTTCTTACCTCATCATTTACTCCTTCAAGCAGTTGGCTTTCTTTTCGCAAAATGGGGTCAGGCTCAATTACTATTTTTTTCTTAGACATTATTAATTATATTATAATTAAACTCTCAGAGGTAGAGCGGATATTAATACTTTGTTTCTAATATTTATTAAATCCATATCATTCAATAAACTAGTTATAAAATAAATTGTCTCAGGATCTAGCTGATAAGGCTCATCTTCTCCAATAATTTCAACAATCTTAAGCGCTAGGAAGGCATTTTGTTCGTTTTTAATAAGTTGAATTAGGTTTTTAGGAACTTCATATTTTTGTGATATTTCTTTATAATCAAAATTTGATGGCAACTTAAAACCATCCTTAACCAAACTCTCAATCAATGCAACATCTTTTGCTGAAATGAAATATTTCTTGTTTTTGATTATTTTTTTTAAAATTTTATCAACATCCTTTTGAATTTTTTTTGGATTTTCGTTTTCTAAGTAAAATTTCAAAACTTTGGATTGGTGTAAAATTTTATCATTATATTTTACTTTCCCTAACTGCAATTCAGCTCTTGTGAGAATTTTACTGTTAGCAATTTCTTTATAATTTTCAGGAATATTTTCTAAACCGATTTCATTAAGTTTTTCACTTAAAAAATTGGTGTATAGGCTCTGTAAATTTGCCTTTTTAAATAATTCATCTAGTAAAAAAAGGTATTCAACTTTTGAGCTTACATTTTCTGCTAATAGGTATTTTTGATATATTAGTGCTCGTGAATCACTGTCCTCCAAAGTTTGATAAATATTTTTTGCATTTAAGAGAGTATTAAAATTGAAAGGAATTTGTTTATAAAAATTAAATATAATTTTTTTATCTATTCTTTCTTCACTGGCAGCTAGTTCAAGATTTTTTAGTTTTTCTTTATCATTAATATCGAGCTTAATCAAATTTGATGAGTTAAGATATTTCCATATTTCATCTTTAGTTTTTGGTGAGGGCTCATAGTTAAAGTCTTTAATAGTTATACTTGAAAAGTAAAAGTAGAGTAAATTTTTTTCATTTATTTTTTGTGATGTTTTATTTGTAATTCCTAATAAAAAATTTATTTTATCATCAAAAAATTTATCGGATAAATTTTGTTCCCTTAAAAGATCTAGAAGAAGTCTAGCTTCACTTTTTTTATTGTTAAATACTAGACAATAAATTTTAAATTTTTCTAAATATGAATCTTTTATTTGACTATCAATAAATTTAATTTTTTCACATCCTTTTTTTATATTAGCTTTAGAAATGTTATGATCAACTAAATATTGTATTGCTCTTTTTTTGCCATCAAATTCATTATTTTGTTTTAAAAATTTTTCAATTAAATCTGTTCTTTCATTTTCGATAATCCAATTAATTTTTAATTCAACAAATTCTTTTTCTGTCATACCATTAGGTGGGTAAGAAATTGAAAGTAAAATATTTTCCAGGATTTCGTTAGATGTTTTTGATAACTTTATTTTTTTTATTCTACTAAGACTCGCTTTTACATCTTCTGATTTAGTTGTAGACCACATATTTAAATTAAAATTAAAATCTGATGGATCATAAACACCGAAGACTTTAGTTTCATCAAGTTTATTAATTTCTCCCTCTTGTATTGAAATATTGGTGTTTATTGAAAGAGTTTGTGGAGACTTTATTTTGCTCTCAGTTTTTGGCTGATTAAATTGTTTTGTTTCTGAATCTTTTTCTTTTTTGTTATTTTTCCAAATATCTATTTTTTCCTCGGCAAAAGTTGGAGAGAAAATTAAAAAAATTTGAAATATTACAAATGCTTTCTTAAAGTTTTTTAATATCATTTGTAATATCGATCTCATAATTTTTTTTGGGGCTTGGAAAATTAATTTTTTCGATTAAAAAAATTACTAGCACAAAAAAAATAATCAAAAAAAACAACTTTATAATTGTTTTTATTAAAGAACTGCCAATACTTGGTCTTCGATTGTATTTAAGTTGCATAGTTTTAGAATTTATTTAAACTCAATAAATAAGACATATTTATGGAAAATCAAATTTAAAAATGGAAGGTAAATTGGAAAAAAACCTTGTTTTAACTGGAATGATGGGTGTTGGTAAATCAACAGTCGGCAGAAATTTAGCTGAAAAGCTATCTTATGATTTTGTAGATATTGACGAAGTTATTGAATCAAGGGAGAGAGCATCAATTAATAACATTTTTAAAATTAAAGGTGAGTCTTACTTCAGAAAAATTGAGACAAAAATTACCCTAGAGAAATTAAATAAAAGTAAAGTTGTAATTTCATTAGGAGGTGGGGCATTTTTGAATAAATTTATAAGAAATAAAGTAAAGTCATCTTGTATAAGTTTTTGGCTTGATATTAGTTTAGATAAATTGATTTCGAGATTAAATAAATCAAAAAAAAGACCACTTTTAATGAAAAATTTAAATCAAACTATCAATAAAATTTACTTAAAAAGAAAGAAAACTTATAATGAAGCTGACTATAAAATTGTATGTGGTTCATTGAAAACTTACGAAATTGTAAATAAAATTAGTAAAATATATGAAAAAACACGAAATTAAATTTCGGGGTGAAGATAATTCTTACTCTGTAATTATCGGAAAAAATGTTATTAATTTATTGCCAAAAAAACTTAAATTAATATGTCCTAAAACTCAGAAGGTTGCTTTATTTTTAGATAGAAAAGTTCCCGAGAGGTTTAAGAAAACTTTAACTTATTTATTAAGAAAATATAAAATACATATTTTTAGATTTGACTCCTCTGAAAAAAATAAATCTTTTAAAACTGTTAATAAATATCTAGAAAAGTTATTAATTAAAAATTTTAATAGATCAGACTGTATAATAAGTGTGGGAGGAGGAGTTTCGGGTGATGTTGTTGGTTTTATAGCAAGCATATACAAAAGAGGTATAAACTTTATTAATATGCCAACAACTTTATTAGCTCAAGTTGACGCTTCAATAGGAGGAAAAACAGCCGTCAATTCTAATCAAGGAAAAAATTTAATTGGATCATTTCATCAACCCAAATTAGTTTTAACTGATACGTTATTTTTAAATTCTTTACCAAAAAAAGAAATAGTTTGTGGTTATGCTGAAATATTAAAACACTCAATTATAAAAGATAAAAAATTTTTTAATTGGCTGAAAGAAAATACAAAACATATTCTTAATAAAAAACTTGACACATTAATTTATGCAATAAAAAAAAGTTGTGAAATAAAGATGTTTTTTGTTAATAAAGACGTAAAAGAAAAAAATTTAAGAATGATTTTAAATTTTGGTCATACATTCGCTCATGCTATAGAAATAAAAAATAATTATTCCAAAATGACCACCCACGGTGAAGCAGTGTTGTCGGGTATGATACTAGCTACGAAACTCTCTGTTGCAAAAAAATTTTGTAAATCAGAATACTTAAACGAACTTCTTAAAATATACGACGATAATAATCTTTCATACACCTACAAAAAATTTTCAAATAAAAAATCATTGGATGGACTTTTACCATTTTTAAAAAATGATAAAAAAAATGATGATGAAAAAATTAATTTTATTTTATTAAATAAAATAGGAAAAACGTCTATGCCTAACAAATTCAAAATTTCAATTAAAGAACTAAAGAAATATACAAAAAAAATTATTTAATACTAATTTCAAGTGCATGTACTTTTGATTTTAAATCATCTTTTAAAATACTCATAATTAATTTATGGGCTTGAACTCTTGGCATAGATTTGAGGTACGCTGATTTAATATTTAGACATAAATGTAATTTTTCAGGATTAAAAAACTTATGACCTTTGTGTTTCTCAGAATTATCAACAATTTCAAATTTCTCAAATTGTATTTGCTTTTTTAATTTGTTTTCAATTTTTTGAAAATAAGATTTCATTATTTAACTTTTACTATATAGAATCGAATTATGAAAATTATATGTGATTGGAAAAACTGCACACAACCTGGTATTTATAAAGCACCTGTAGAAAGGGACAATAGTAAAAAATACAGATTATTATGTCTTAATCATATTAAGATATTCAATAAAAACTGGAACTATTTTGATAATATGAATGATCAAGAAATAGAATACTTTATAAAATCTGACTTAACTTGGCATAAAGCTACAAAAAAATTTAGCTCATCAGAAAATTTTTTCAATATACTTTGGAACAATGCTCTTGATGATAAATTAAATATATTCAAAACCTCAAATTTTAGGGATTTTAAAAAAACAAAACTTTCTCAAACAGATAAAGACGCTTTACACGTAATGGAGCTTAATGTAGGAGCAAAATGGAAAGAAATTCAATCAAAATTTAAAGAGCTTGTAAAAAAATATCATCCTGATAAAAACCGTGGTAGTAAAAAATTTGAAGATAAATTAAAAAAAATTACATTAGCATATAGTCAATTAAAACAAACTTTAGGAAAAAAATGAGTTCAGAACAACTTTTACAAAAACCAGATATCAAATTATCTGTAAAACAAACCTTTGGATTTGATAGCGACTTAAAAGTAGGAGCATTTTCAAAAAAAAATGAGTTTGTTCCTAAAATTGACTCAGATTATAAGTTTGATAAAGACACAACTTTATCAATTTTAGCTGGATTTGCATTTAATAAAAGAGTTTTAATACAAGGATATCATGGTACAGGAAAATCTACACACATTGAGCAGGTTGCAGCAAGATTAAACTGGCCATGTATTAGAGTAAATTTAGATAGTCACATAAGCAGAATAGATTTAATCGGTAAAGATGCAATTGTTTTAAAAGAAGGAAAACAAGTGACTGAATTTAAGGAAGGAATACTTCCCTGGTCAATTCAAAATCCTGTTGCATTGGTTTTTGATGAATATGATGCAGGAAGACCAGATGTAATGTTTGTAATACAAAGAGTTTTAGAAAGTGAAGGAAATTTTACTTTGTTAGATAAAAATAAAGTTTTAGAACAACATGATTTCTTTAGAATATTTGCTACAACTAATACCGTTGGTCTAGGAGATACAACTGGCCTTTATCATGGGACTCAACAAATCAACCAAGGTCAAATGGACAGATGGAATATTGTTTCAACTTTAAATTATCTTCCCTTTGATAAAGAATTAGAAATAATCTTAGCAAAAAATCAAAGTTTTAATAATAAAGAAGGTAAGGAAATATTATCCAATATGGTAAAAGTTGCTGATTTAACTAGAAAAGGATTTGTAAACGGGGATATATCTACTGTAATGAGTCCAAGAACTGTCCTACATTGGGCTGAGAATGTAGAAATTTTTAAAGATAAAGGTTATGCTTTTAGAATCACTTTCTTAAATAAATGTGATGATTTAGAAAAAAAGATCATTTCCGAATATTACCAAAGATGTTTTGGTGAGGATTTACCTGAGTCTTCGATAAACGTTTCAATTTAAAGTGAATACGAAAAAAGAAAAGTTAGAGGACTTCAAGACTGCAATCAGCTCGACTGTAAAGTCTTTATCTAATTCTCAAAAAATTCAAGTCTCATTTGGAACCCAGTCATCTAATATGGAAAAAAATTCCATCAAATTACCAGATTTGAGTCGCACTAATAATAAGTTTAATTACGAAGAGATAAGAGCAATAGCAGATTCTAAATCATTAAATTTAAGATTTTCAAACGAACAAACTTTGAAACAATACGAACCAAATGGAAATATATCAAAAAAACTTTATCATATTTCAGAGAAAATTAGATGTGAAAAAATAGGAACGAGTTATTTTAAAGGTGTAAAAAATAATATAGAAAAATTTTATCAAAAAAGAATCTCTGGATTAGATCTCAAAAGTAGTGAAGATAAAATAATTGAGTCTTTCGAAAACTTTTTAAGAGTAAAGTTTTTAGACTTTAAAAATGAAGGTCAAATTGATAAAAAATTAAAATCTTATAAAAAAGATCTCAACAGTCAATTTAAAAATAAAATAAATGAGCTTAAAGATTTAACATTAGATCAGGAAAAATTTAATTCTTTAATTTCTAAACTTATATCTAATATGAGTTTGGATGAAAATATTGATGAGGAAGAAAAAAGAGAAGAAGAAAATAATAATGATGAAAAACAGTCAAAACCACAAAACCAAGAACAAAAAACCAAAAATAAAGAGCAAGAACACGAAGAGATGTCGATAGAAACAAATGTGCCAGATTTGGAAAATCAAGCTAAAGAAACAGATGAAAATGAGCGGGAGTTGGAAATTGAAGATAACACACGATCAGATCTAAAAAAAAGAGTTAATAATAATTTTGGTGATTTAAAATACAAAACTTATACGGAGGAATATGACGAAATTATAAAGGCTGAAGATCTAGAAAGTTCAGAAGAGCTATCTAGACTTAGAAAAAATTTAGATCAACAGTTATTACAGCTTAAAAATTTTATATCTAAATTAGCAAATAAATTACAAAGAAAACTTTTAGCTAAGCAAAATAGATCTTGGAACTTTGATTTAGAGGAAGGTTTATTAGATACTTCAAAACTACCTAGAATTATTATGGATCCTTTTAATTCTCTCTCATTTAAAAAAGAAAAAGATATAGAATTTAAGGATACTCTTGTGACAATACTTATTGATAATTCAGGATCAATGAGAGGTAAACCTATTTCAGTTGCAGCAATTTGTGCTGACATACTTGCACGAACATTAGAGAGATGTATGGTCAAAGTAGAGATTTTAGGTTTTACTACAAAACATTGGAAAGGTGGATTATCCCGTGAAAAATGGATGAAAAACGAAAAACCGAATTTACCTGGAAGATTAAATGACCTAAGACATATTATTTATAAATCAGCTGATGCCCAATGGAGACAAGCTAAAAATAACATGGGTTTAATGTTAAAAGAGGGACTATTAAAAGAAAATATTGATGGAGAAGCACTAAAATGGGCCTTTAATAAAATGATGAAAAGAAAAGAAGATAGAAAAATTTTAATGGTTATTTCAGATGGTGCCCCTGTAGACGACTCCACCCTATCAACCAATACGAGTGATTACTTAGAAACAAATTTAAAAAAAACTGTCAAATGGATTGAGAGTAAGTCCGATATAGAATTATTGGCTATTGGAATCGGTCATGATGTAACTAGATATTATAATAGAGCTGTCAAAATTACAGATGTTCAAGATTTAGGTGATGTTATGATAAACCAATTGACTGATTTATTTGTCGAAAAAAATAAAAAAACTTTTCATTAGTATCTTTTTTTAAGGGCTGTTATACTCGAATAGTCTTTAATCTTATTCAGTAAAAGTCTAAAAGGTATCAGCATTAGTAAAGTTATAAACATTTTTACTAATAGATCACCAATCGCTAATGTGAACCAAGCAATTCCAGTCGCGTAAAATGCTATTGAAAAAAACAAAAATGTATCTACAACTGAACCGATTGTAGACGATGTTAAAGGAGCAATGTACCAGTTTTTTTTTCTTAATCTATCAAATATTTGAATATCTAAGTTTTGAGCAATAAAAAAAGCTACTCCTGATCCAATTGCAATTCTAATAGAAATTATATCTGAAAAATTTGTTGATACAAATAATGTCAATAATACTCCAATTATAAAACCAGTTAAAACAACTTTTCTTGCAACAATTTTTCCATATGCACGATTTGCTAAATCAGTTATTAAAAAAGTAATTGGATAACTAAAAGCACCGTAGGTTAATACTTCATTTAAACCAAAATGTTGTATTGGAAATTGAACTAAATAATTTGAAATTACAACTACAACACCCATCAAAATTGACAGTTTGTAATATAAATTCATTTTATAATTTAGCAGATATGGAGGCTTTAATTTTTCTTACTTTTTTTGATAAATTTGTTTTTTTTGTAGAAATTAAAAATTTATCAAGTCCGCCTTTATAATCCACAGTTCTTAAAGCAGCATTAGCTACGTTCAATTTTATATCTTTTTTTAAAATATCACTTCTAAAGATTACCTTTTTTAAATTAGGCAAAAACCTTCTTTTAGTTTTATTTTTTGCGTGGCTTACATTGTGACCTTTTAAAGGTGATTTTCCAGTTAATTCGCATTTTTTTGACATATCAATTTCCTAGAGTTTTATAGTTATAGCGCAAAGTTCGGTCAAGCATTAATTCCTATTGCCTCGCTGATATTTTTAATATTTTCCTTTTTTAGAATTGAAACTAACTCCTTTTTCATATTTTTTACTACTCCGGGACCTTTATAAACCATTCCTGTGTAAAGTTGAACAGCATTCGCTCCTGCACAAATTTTTTCAAACGCTGTTTTTCCCGAGTCCACTCCTCCAACACCAATAATTTGAATTTTTCCTTTAGTTTCTCTGTAAAACTTTTTAATCAGGTTCGTAGATATATCCTTTAGAGGTTGGCCAGAAAGACCCCCTTTTTCACTCTTTTTTGGGTCTACTAAATTTTTTCGATAACTATCTGTCGTATTAGAAACTATAATTCCTTCGATATTAAATTTTAAAATTAATTCAACAATTTTACTAATTTCGTCATTATTTATATCGGGTGAAAGTTTTACTACTAATGGCTTTAAAATATTTTGTTTTTTTTTGACTGTATTTATTCCTGAAAGTAATTTCTCAAGTTCGTGTTGATCATGAAAGTCTCTTAAACCCTCTGTATTAGGTGAAGATATATTTATTGTTAAGTAGCCTGCATTTTTTGAAAGTTTGGTTAAACACAGGAAATAATCCTCCTCTTTATTTTTCGTATCTTTGTTTGGCCCAACATTAATTCCTAGAAATCCGCTTGGGGGATCATCAGATATTCTTTGGGAAACAACTTCAGATCCATGATTATTAAAGCCCAGCCGATTAATAAGAGCTTTATCTTTTTCCAATCTAAAGACTCTTGGTTTAGGATTACCAAGTTGTCTTTTAGGAGTAATTGTTCCAACCTCAACAAAACCGTACCCAAGTTTAAATAGTGAGTTATAAACTTCTGCACTTTTGTCAAATCCAGCTGCTAGTCCTATTGGATTTGGAAGTTTCTCGTTTAATAAATTAGTTTGTAACATTTCTTCATTATCAACAGAAAAGATACTGTTAGGCAAAAAATTGAGTTTTAAAGATTTAATAGCTAAATCATGTGCTACCTCCGGGTCTAAATAAAAAATATATGGTTTAAAAATTGAAAACATTATTTAATTTTTTTATTTATTAACTCAATTGTTTCGTTAAGTCCAAAAAAACTTATGAAAAATCCTATTCTAGGTCCATTCTCCTCACCAAAAACCACTTCGTAAATGAGTTTAAACCAATCCCTTAAATTTTTTTCGTAACCATTTTCTTTTCCTACAGTATACACTTGTGTTTGGATTTCCTCTGGTCTTAATGATTGATCTAGTTTTTTTAGTTTTATGATCAAATTTTCTAAAGCTTTTTTTTCCTCTAAATTAGGTTTTTTAAATTTTTTTTTTGGTTCAACTTTATCTTTAAAGTAATTTATTGCATATTCCGTAAGCTCATCAAGTATTTTATGTTCTTTAGGATTAATTTCTTTATGAAATCTATTAATAAATTTCCAAAGGATTGATTTATTATCTGCATTACTTGAGCCAACTAAATTAAGTAGCATCGAAAAAGGCATGACAATTTTTTCAGTGGGTGGATTACCGTTATGAACATGCCACACAGGATTTAATATTTTATCTTTCAACTCTTGAGTAGGATATTTTTCAATATATGAAAGGTATTCGTCGACAGTTTTGGGGACTACTTCAGAATAAAGTTTTTTTGCTCTTTTGGGATTAGGATACATGTATAGTGATAGACTCTCCGGTGAAGCATATCTTAACCACTGCTCAATTGAAATCCCGTTACCTTTTGATTTAGAAATCTTTTCACCTTTTTCGTCTAAGAATAATTCATATGCAAATCCATTAGGAGGACTTTTTCCCAAAATACGACATATCTTGTTTGATAATATTGCACTTTCAGTTAAATCTTTTCCATACATTTCAAAATCAACGTCAAAAGTGAACCACCGCATTGCCCAATCTACCTTCCATTGAAGTTTACAATTTCCATTAAAAATATCTGTTTCAATTTTATCATCTCCATTTTTAAAAATGACTTTTCCAGTTTTTTTATCCATGCTTAATAAAGGGACTTCAAGAACCTTTCCAGAAATCGGGCATAAAGGTAAAAAAGGAGAATAACTCTTGCGCCTCTCCTCTCTTAAAGTAGGTAAAATTATATTCATAATCTCGTCATATTTTTCTAACACTCGCATAAGAGTATTGTTAAAAATACCTTTTTTATAATTTTCAGTAGAACTTTTAAATTTAAAATCAAAGTTAAATTTATTTAAAAATTCTTTTAACATTTCATTATTATGTTCTCCAAAACTATTATACTTTTTGAAAGGATCAGGGATTGATGTTAATGGTTTGCCTAAATTTTGTTTTAAAATTTCTTCGTTAGGAATATTATCAGGAACTTTTCTTAAACCATCCATATCATCAGAAAATGTAATCAATTCATGACTAATCTTTTTTATGTTATTTAAAGCATTTACCATCATAGTAGTTCTAGCGACTTCACCAAAAGTACCTATGTGGGGTAATCCGCTCGGACCATAACCTGTTTGGAAAGTGATCTTGCCTTTTTTTTTAATAATTTCTTTTCTATCTTTTAAAAGCTTTCTCACTTCGACAAAAGGCCAAGAAGAGGTAGATTGAATTAAGTCGTTATCAAGCATTACTATGGTTTATTAAATTTTATGCTCAAAATACAGATATTATTACACTATATTAAGTTGAATTTTAGTACTATTTAAATAATCTCAATTTTAATGGCCGCAAACAAAACTGTTTTTTTTTTAATAGGGATCTTATTAGTTGTTTTAGGTGCTTCAATGTTAGCGCCTTATGCACTACAAATTATTTTAAATGAGGGTAGCCATAGTTTCATATCTGCATCATTTGTAACAATTTTTATTGGTATTTTATTTATTCTAGCGAATCTTGAAAAGGAATTTAGATTAAATTTGAGACAAACTTTTCTCTTTTCATCTTCAGCTTGGATAATGGTAGCAATTTTTGGAAGTTTACCATTTTTGCTTTCTCCACAAAATTTTAGTATTAGTGAGGCCTTTTTTGAGAGCATGTCTGGAATTACTACAACTGGAGCAACAATTATCTCAGATTTAGATAAAAGTCCCAAAAGTATATTACTTTGGAGAGCAATTATGCAATGGCTTGGTGGTATTGGAATAGTGGTAATGGCAATTACAATTTTACCACTATTAAAAGTTGGAGGAATGCAACTTTTTAAAATGGAAGGACCTGACAAAACTGAAAAAATTCTACCTCGTACTATCGAAGTAGCAGCAATAATTATTTCTACTTATATAATTCTTACTTTGATATGTGGTTTTTTCTACTGGGTATTTGGGATGACAGTTTTTGATAGCGTAAGCCATGCGATGACAACTATCGCAACAGGTGGTTTTTCAACCCATAATCAGTCAATTGGTTTTTTTCAAAACTCTAATATTGAAATAGTTGCAAGTATTTTCATAATATTAGGTAGTATACCATTCATATCATATTTAAAATTTGCTCAAGGAAATAAAAAAATTTTCTTTAAAGATGTTCAGATTAGAGGTCTGATCTATTTATTGTTTATCTCTATAGTAATTATGTTTATATATCTTTTATTTATAAATGACGAAAGTAGCTTATTTGATAAGATTAGGATTTCTTCTTTTAACGTGATCTCGATACTATCTGGAACAGGTTATGTGACTGACGATTTTGGATTATGGGGAAAATTTTCTTTAATTTTTTTCTTACTTCTGATGTTCATAGGTGGATGTGCAGGCTCAACAGCATGTGGAATAAAAATTTTTAGACTTCAAATGTTACTAATATTTTTAAAAAATCAAATTAAGAAACTAATTTCCCCTAATAGTGTAATAGTAACTAAATATAACAATCAAAAGATCTCAGATGACTTTATTAATTCTGTCATAATATTTATTTTTACTTTTTTGTTTATATTTTTAATAATCGCTATGCTACTTTCTATAAGTGGATTAGATTTTATTACCTCGATCTCAGGAGCGGCAAGTTCAATTTCAAATGTAGGCCCTGGGTTGGGAGATATTATTGGTCCAAATGGAAACTACAAAGATATACCTGACATATCAAAATGGATTTTATCAGCTGGTATGTTATTAGGAAGATTGGAACTATTTGCAGTTCTAGTTTTATTTTTTCCTTCATTTTGGAGAAATTAGCTTATGGAGATTTATAAAAAACAATCATTGTCTGAAACTTTTAAGGTTTATTTTGATAAAAGAATGATCAAAATATTACTTCTTGGAGCCATAAGTGGTTTTCCTTGGGTAATTATTGGTAGCAGTCTGAGTCTTTGGTTAAAAGAAGAGGGTTTAAGTAGAAGCACAATTGGCTGGGCGGGTTTGATATTCGCAGTTTATGCTTTCAATTATCTATGGGCACCAATTATAGACAGAATAAAAATTCCCTGGTTGACTGAAAAAGTTGGTCATAGGCGTGGATGGATTATTACAATGCAGACCTCAATTTTAATTTGTCTAATTTGTTGGAGTTTAATAAATCCAACAACTAACTTAGCATTGGTAATAAGTATAGGTCTTATAATAGCTATTGCTTCAGCTACTCAGGATATAACTGTTGATGCTCTTAGAATTGAGCAAATTGGTGAACATGAAGGTAGTTCGATGCAGGCAGGCGCTGCAATGGCGGTAGTTGGTTGGTGGACTGGATATAAATTAGGCGGAGTTGTAGCACTTAATTCAGCTGAATTTTTCCAACAGGTAGGCTTTGAAAACTACTGGCAAATAACTTTTTTAGTTTTGGGAATAATTGTAATTGGTTGCAACATTGGTCTGATGTTTGTGAATGAAGGGCAACCTCTCGATAGAACTGAAAACCAAAGAAAAACTGACAAAATGATTGAAGATAAATTAGGTTCATCAAACATTTTATCAAAAATAGTTGCTTGGTTAACCGGTACAGTAGTTGGCCCTATAATTAGTTTTTTTAAAAAGAATGGTTTTAACATTGCTATTGCAATTTTAGGCTTTGTTTTTCTTTTCAAAATTGGTGAGGCTTTCTTAGGAAGGATGTCTGTAATCTTTTACAAAGAAATAGGATTTACTAAATCAGATATTGCTCTTTATTCAAAGGGTCTTGGTTGGGTCACAACTGTAATTTTTACTTTACTTGGTGGATTATTTGCAATTCGATCAGGGGTAATTAAAGCAATGTTTGTATCTGGAATATTGATGGCTTCAACAAATCTTTTATTTTCTTTACTAGCTTGGTCAGGAAAGTCTGAATTGTTATTTGCTATTGCAGTAATATTTGATGATATGGCTGCAGCTTTTGCAACTGTTGCATTTGTTGCTTTTATTTCGATGCTTGTAGACAGAACTTATACTGCAACTCAATATGCTCTTCTAGCTTCTATTGGAACAGCTGGTAGAACTACGCTTGCAGCATCTTCTGGGGCTTTAGTAGATTGGTTAAATGGAGATTGGGGTGTTTTCTTTATTATTACAGCAGTTATGGTTATTCCGTCACTAATATTTCTTTATATGATCAAGGATAAACTAAAATTAAATGACTGAGTATTTTACAAATAATTTTACAACTACAAATCTTCACAAAAAACCTTCGATTAAATCTGAGATTGTAACACAGATGATTTATGGAGACAGTTTTTCAATATTAAAAACAAGTAAAAAATGGTTAAAAATTAAAATCAAAGAAGATGGTTACAAAGGGTTTGTCAAAAGAAGGAATTTCTCTAAATTTTCAAAACCTACTCACAAGGTAAATAAACTTAAGTCCAAAATTTTTAAATTTCCTAACAAGAATAGTAAGATTAACGAGATTTCATTCGGTTCAAAAATAAAAGTTGTAGAAAATAAAAAAAATTTTTTAAAGTTTTCAAAGGGATGGATAAGTAAAAATGACGTAAAGCCTATTTCATATAAGGAAAAAAATCCTTTTAAAAAAATATCTATTTTTAAAAACATAAAATATAAATGGGGTGGGAAGTCTTTTAAAGGAATTGATTGTTCAGCATTAATACAAATTTTTTTAAATTTTAACAATAAATTTTGCCCAAGAGATGCAAAGGACCAGGTCAAATTTTTCAAAAAGAATATAAAATTAAAAAAAATAAAGAAAAATGATATTATATATTGGAAGGGTCACGTGGCTTTAGCACTCTCTGATAAAAAACTTATTCATGCCTATGGCCCAATGAAAAAGACAGTTGTAATGGGAATAAATCAAACTATTACAAAAATTAAGCAAACTGCAAAATTAAAGATAATAGGAATTAAGAGGCTTTAAAAAGCAAAGGCAGCTTCAGTCTCCCTCCACTGCCCTTAAAATGAATTTAACTGAT
>MDTA01200605.1_pt1 | contig 19333 bp, 20 predicted proteins | sample 811151 | NCBI WGS metagenome assembly MDTA01 (sample SAMN05326648, study PRJNA326480) | marine metagenome | isolation source: seawater | place: Indian Ocean: South | collected 2010 | reverse complement strand
TAAATAAATATAAGTATTTATACTTGTTTCCATATTTTCTAATGCAATTAAATTTTATACTCAAACTAAATGATAAAGTTTTAATAAAGATACATCAAGTTAAAAAAAAAAACCTTTTAAGTATGATTGCCAATAACTTTAAAAACGAAATTCAACTAATAAAATCTTTTTTATAAATGAAAATTTCACTAATTTTTGCTGACACTTTAAGATCTAAAGAATATTTAAAACATCTTTTCAAAAACAATATTTGCCTACATAAAGTTTTATTATACTCTAATAAAAAAAAACATTCCCTTGAGAAATTTATTATAGCTAATGGAATAAAAGTTAAGTTTTTTAAGTCAAAAAGTATAAATAATATTAAGATTTTTGACGAAATTAGAAAGACATTAAGTAAATACTTTGTTTATAGTGGATATCCAGGAGAAATTGTAAAAAAAAATTTGTTGAAATCAAAAAAAATAATTCACTTACACCCTGGTTTTTTGCCAAATTTTAAAGGAAGCACCACAATGTATTATAGCTTACTTCTAACCAATAAAATATATTGTACATGTATAAGATTGAATGAAAAAATCGATGAAGGAAAAATAATGTATATAAAAAAATTTAAAAAACCTAAGGATTTAAAACTGCTTGAGAGCAAATATGATAATGAAATAAGAGCTAAAACTTTAATTGAATTTTTATTAAAAGGGAAAAAAAAGAAATATTCACAAAGAAATAATAGATATGAAAGTTATTATATTGCTCATCCTATTATAAGAAGCCTGGTGATAAATAAAAAAAAACTAAATACCCTTTTTTAGTCAAAACTGGATATTAATTTGAGTTCAAACATTTATTACAAAAATGAACTTTTTTGGTAAATTATGATAAAATTTCATAAGTTATTTTTTAGAACTGTTGACTTAAAATTTTTGTATATTTTTAATCCCTCAATACCACTTCTTTCTGGATGAAACTGTACTGCGGATATATTGTTTTTAGAAATTGAGGAACAAAAATTTTCTTCTCCATACAATGTTTTAGTTAAAATTATGTCTTCATCTTCAGGAATTACAAAAAATGAATGTACAAAATACATATACTCCATATTTTTTATATTTTTGAATAAATTATTTTTTGAATTAAAATTATCTTTATTAATATTTATATTATTCCATCCCACATGAGGCACTGGATATCTTAAATTATTTTTTTTTATAAATTTAAATTTTTTAACTTTACCATTAAACACTGATAATCCTTTAGTTTTTCCAAACTCACTGCTTTCAGAAAACAATAATTGCATTCCAAGACAAATTCCTAGAAATGGCTTGTTATCTTGTATTGACTTTTTTATTACATCTTCCAATTTGAGAGCTTTTAATCGACTCATTGCCTCAGAAAAAGAACCAACACCTGGTAAAATTATTGACTCAGCATCAGATATTATTTTTTTGTCTGAGGTTATTTGAGATTGAAGGTTAATTCTTTTACATGCAGAATTTACACTATGTAAATTGCTAATATTTAAATCAACTATAGCTACTTGTGTCATTAAATTCTTGTTGATATGCCATTTCTAAGCAAATTTTTTTTTAATAAATTTATAGAAGTATTTTCAAATTTTTTGTATTTAATTTTTTTATTAATAAATTCTGTGTTTCCCTCTTTAAAGTTTACATTTTTTTTTGTCAGTTTATATAATGAATTATAATGAACTAAAGATGCTAGAGCTACCGCGTCTGCACCTGCTTTATTAATTACATTTACAACATCCTGAGATTTGCCTGCACCCCCATGTGCAATTATGGGAATGGATAAACTTTCACTTATTTTTGAAATTATATCAATTTCAAAACCTTCGCCCGTACCATCTTTATCTATTGAAGTGAGCAATATCTCACCAGCACCACGATCTTCAATTTCTTTTGACCATTTAAGTATTTCAATCCCAGTATATTCCCGTCCATTATCAGTAAATGCCAAATGCTGACCCTCCTCATTTTTTGAGTGCTCTACTGCAATGATTATTGTTGAAGACCCAAATTTTTTTGCTGCCTTATCGATTAATTTAGGATCTTTAATAACACTTGTATTCAGTGATACTTTGTCAGCACCGCTATCTAATAATTTTGAAATATCATCCAAACTTTTAATTCCTCCGCCAACTGTAAGAGGAATTGAAATTGCATTAGCAGTTTTTTCAACTAATTCCAATAGACTGTTTCTCTGATACAAGCTTGCAACAACATCTTGATAAAATAGCTCGTCAGCTCCATTTTTATAATAATAATCTGCAAATCTCTCTGAAGTTCCTAATACTCTCAAGCCCTCCATATGAATGCCTTTTACTAAATTTGGACCTTTGATATCCATCCTAGCAATTAACCTTACATTTTTCATACTAGATGTTTTGATCTTTTAAATAATTTTTCTTAGCTTTTTTACCTAAGAAAATATCCCATTTGTTTGGAGATGTACCAAAACCAGGTCTTTTTGTTGTCAGATTTTTTTCAGTAAATATTTCTCCTTTACGTATGTTTATTTTTGCAACAATCGATTTTCTTACTAAATTTTTATTCTTTATTTCACTTCTTGTTATTGTTTTTTTTGATGAACCCAAAGCATATTCTATATTTCTTATAGATTTAACCATTTTTGACAATTCTTTAAAATCAATACTCGCCCTATGATCTGGTCCAATTAGATTTTTATTTAAAGTAACATGTTTTTCAATAATCCTTGCTCCCATTGCTACAGCAGCTATTGGAACCTCTATTCCAACTGAATGATCAGATAAACCAACATTAACATTAAATTTTTTTGCAATAGTATTCATGGCTCTTAAATTGATATCCTTAAAAGGTGACGGATACTCAGAATTACATTGCAATACACAGATATCTTTTTTTTTTGCTCCATTTTTTGTTAATTGTTTTAAACAATCTTTAATTTCAGTTAAATCAGACATACCTGTCGAAAAAATAATTTTTTTTTTTGATTTTCCAATTAACCTCAAAAGTGGGAAATTGTTAATTTCTCCTGAAGGTATCTTTATATATTTTACTTTTAATTTTTTAATTATATCAAAACTCTCATTATCAAATGGTGATGACATAAACTCAATATCGTATTTTTTACAATAATCTTTCAAAGATTGAAAATTTTTTTTTGTAAGTTCAAGTTGTTTCAAAATTTGAAATTGTGATTTTTTTTTTATTAATTTTTTTATATAATTTGGCTTTTTTGTATTTTTTCTTAAAAGTGAGTCTGCTTTAAAAGTTTGAAATTTTATTATATCTGCACCTGCTTTCGAGGCAGCTTTTATCATTTTTTTTGCTAAACTTATCTTTCCATTGTGATTTACTCCAGCTTCAGCAATCACTAATGTTTTAGATATTTTTTTTTTATTCATTTTTTTATTTTACTAAACATTGGTATTAATGAATTTTTTTTTACTTTAGTTGACTGAATAATTACACTACCACTGCCTATAAATGAATTTTCTCCAACCTCAACATTTCCATTTATAGTAATTGAAGTTGATATATTGCAATGATTAGATATTTTGACATCATGTTCTATAATTGTACCAGAATTTATTACACAATTTTTTCCTATTGAGGCTCCAGCGTTAATAATACATTTATTAAATATAATAGACCCATCACATATTCTTGCGTGTTTAGAAACATAGGATGTTGGTGAAATAACTTTAGGAAAATTGAAGCCTAATAGTTTTAATTTTAAAAATTTTTTTTTTCTTAATTCATTTTTTTTTATTGGGCCAATAGCTAATATAATATTTTTTGTAATTTTACGTAATTTTAATAAATCTTTATCTGTACCGATAACTTTATATCCAAGTACTTTTTTATTTAACTCATCTATTTTACCTATCAATCCGACGATTTTGTATTTTTTTTGATTTTCAATTATATCAATGCAAGATTTCGCATGTCCTCCTGCACCATATAGTATCAATTTTTTTTTAATCATTTGAGCTTTAAATGTGAACTACTTGGAATATTTATAATTCGATTGTAAATATCCTCTGAATTTTTTAAATTCATCTTAGGATATTTTCTTAAGTGTTTTAAAGTGTGTAAAGGTTTCCAACAAGGTCTCATTCCAATATTATTTTCATTTCCTTTTTTAATAATTATATTTTTAAATTTCTCAAATTTTTTATCTAAAACTAACGTTTGTAGCCAATAATTACTTTTACAATTCTTAGGCTCTTTAAATAATTGAATGCCAGCTTCATCTTTGAAATATTTTTCATATTTTTGATAAATCTTTCTCTTATTTTTTATTATTTCGTTCAACTTTTTGAGTTGAGCAACACCAAGTGCAGCATTTATATTGGGTAGTCTGTAATTATATCCTGTCTCGTTAAATATATATTCAAAGTTATGAGGTAATTTTGCCGTTGTTGTTATGTGTTTTGCTCTTTTAGCAAGATGATTTGAGTTAGTTAACAAAATACCACCCCCACCAGTTGTTATAACTTTATTTCCATTAAAACTTATTACTCCAAAATCACCAAAAGTTCCGAGATGCTTACCTTTATAAAAAGAACCCAATGCTTCAGCTGCATCTTCAATAATCTTTATTTTAAATTTTTTTGATATCTTTTTTAATGTGATAATTTTTGCGGAATGTCCAAAAACATGAACTACAATAATTGCTTTAATAAATCTTTTAGTTTTTTTATTATAACATTGATTATTTTTTAAAATACAGTTTTTATTTAAATATTTTTCAAGTTTTTTTGGATCTGCACCAAGTGTATCTAGTTCTGAGTCTATAAAATTTGGAATTGCATTATTATAAATTATTGAATTTACAGTACCAATAAATGTTATACTTGGGACTAAAACCTCATCATTTTTTTTAACTCCAGAAAGATTTAGGGCAATTTGTAAGGCAGATGTTCCATTAACAACAGCTACAGAATTCTTAGACCCAGTAAAATTTTTAATTACATTTTCAAATTGATTAACAAATCTTCCTACAGACGAAACGTAGCCTTCTTCGATACACAAATTTAAAAGAGATTTTTCATATTTACTAAATGTTGGCTCATGTAAAGGCAAAAATACTTTTGGAAAATTCAATGCTTTTTTTAATTTTAGTAACACATTTTGTGGTTTAAATTTTTTGTTTTTATTTAATCTCATAATTTCCATAGAGTTTTTTATCTTTAAAATTATTCTTATTAATAAACTCAATTAAATTTTCAATTTCATCTTTAACATTATGTTTTATATAAAATCCAATTTTTGATAACTTTTTAAAATTAACTCTATAATTTCTTGGATCAACATCTCCCTCTTTAAAATTTATTTTTGAACCAGGGATTTTTTTTGATAGCATTTCAGCAATCTGTCTTTTGGTAAAATTATTTTCATCACTCCCAGCATTGAAAACTTCAAAAGATAAATTATTTTTTGTGTATTTTATGACTTGAAATATTAATCGAGAAAAATCATTAACATGACAGTAAGGTCTCCAAGTGTCCGCGTCATATACAGTTAATTCATTTCCTTTTAAGAGTTCATAAGCAAATTCATTAATAGTAAGGTCAAATCTCATTCTAGGCGAGTCCCCAAATGCTGTGGCAAATCTTAATATTACAGGTTCAAAATTAATATTTTTATTTCTATAAGATAGAATTAAGTTTTCTATATCGACTTTAGCTTTTGCATAAAGAGATAATGGTTTTAGAGCAAAACTTTCATCTGCAATTTCCTGGTTGGAAATTAACCCGTAATTTGAGCAAGTTGATATAAAAATAAGTTTATCAAAAGAATTTCTTTCTAAAGTTGATAAACAATTTTTCATACCATCAACATTTATTTTTTTATGCAATTTAGGATATTTTTTGGTTATTGGATCTCCTACTAAGCCACCTAAAATTACAACGTCTGTTATATCTTGAATCGATTTTTTTATATCTGCCTCGTGAGCAAAATTACCTTCAAAAAATGAAAAATTTTTTATACCTTTTAAATCTTTAATAGCATTAAAATTTTGATATATAAAATTATCTAAAATTCTGACCTTGCATCCACTATCTAATAAATATTTTGAAACTACAGTGCCTATATAACCACCACCTCCAATCAATAAAACATGTTTATTCATACTTTTTATTTTCTTGCATTTTGTACTTTGCAAAAAGAAGATCTTCTGGATTATCAATATCAATTGCAAAATTATTGTTATTTTTTATAAATTTAGTTTTATTTTTTGTTATTAAAGATTTGTATTTTTTTAAAAAATTTATTGAATTGATATAGATAGATCCATCTATAAAATAATAATTTTCACTGTATTTCTGAGAAACAAAAATTTTTTTTTTTGGTTGATCTAAATATTTCCATTTATTTTTTTTTATTTTAACACACTCAAATGGATGTTCTCTCATTTTTGAAATTGAAGCTAAACTTGATAATTTTTTTTCCAAAAAAAAATTCATAGATTTTTTAATTTCCTCAAATGTTCGTAAAGGGGAGGTTGGTTGTAACAAAACTATATTTTTATATTTGATAATTTTTTTTTTAGACAAATATTCTATATAATTAAGAATGACATCTATCATTGATGTGTTATCTTTCGATAAATTATTTGGTCTAGAATAAACATTCGTAACTCCATGCTTAATACAATAATCTCTGATTTTTTTATTTTCAGTTGATACGATTGTATCAATATTTTTGAATTTCTTGCAGACATCTAAAGTATATTTAATTAATGGTTTATTATTTAATTTAATTAAATTTTTATTTTTAATTCTTTTTGATCCTCCTCTTGCTGGTATGAAAAATAAGAAACTCATTTATATTTGACAATCTTATTTGCAAGTTTTTTGTATTGATCCAAATCTTTATTCTTTAAAACTGGAATTGCGATACAGTTTTTTAAAATATTAAAACTTTTTTTTGATCTAGTTACTTGTTTTGAGGGTAAAGCATGGTTCCAAAAATAACTACAATGCCATTCCATAGCATCAGGTAAATTTTTTGTACCAAATTTTTCTTTAGAGAGAATCTCAATTATTTTTTTTCTTTTTAAACTATTTTTTTGAATTAATATAAATGTATCGTAAATACCGTTAGTATTTCGAGGAACTTTTCTAATTGTAAAATGTGGTTCTAAAATTTTTTTCAAAATATTAAATCTTTTTTGATTTGAGATAATTATTTGTTTAAGTTTTTTTAATTGTTCGTTTGCAATTGCACCTTGCAGCTCTGTCATCCTATAATTAAATCCAAAAATTTCTCTTGTATCTTTACCTCTAGAAAATAGTTTATTATTTTGATGACCATGATCATGATATTCTCTCACATATCTTCCAAGTCTATTTATATCAGTTAAAATCATACCTCCTTCACCAGATGTTATTATTTTACCGTGGTCAAAACTAAAGACTCCAACATCGCCTATCGTTCCTAAAAATTTTTTATTATATTTTCCACCAACAGCCTCACAATTGTCCTCAATTATTGGTATCTTAAATTTTTTTGAGTATTGTAAAATTTTTTTCATTTCACATGAGACACCAAGCATATGTACTGGTATTATGGCTTTAGTTTTTTTGGTTATCAATTTTGGTATCTCTTCAGGATCAATATTAAGGGTGTCATCAATATTTGCTATTACTGGGATTGCTCCACAATCTAATATTGCTTCCACAGTAGCAATAAAGTTGAATGATTGGGTTATTACTTCATCTCCTGGTTTTATGCCTACTGATTTTAATGCAATTTTTAAAGCTGCAGTACCTGACGAAACTGCTAAACAATATTTTGAATTAAAAAAAACTTGAGAATTTTTCTCAAAATTTCTCACATAAAATTTTTTTCTTATTTTTTCAAAACCGTGTGCGATAAGAATACCTCCTTCTTTAAATATTTTTTTAACTGCTTTTAATTCCTTATCGTCAATCCATTCAAATCCGGGCATTTACATCCTACTTTTTATTTGCTTTTTTAAACTTTTTTCATAATATTTTTTATTTTTGTTTAAAACTTTTGATTTAAATGGAAGGAACCTTAGCGTAATTCCTCTTCTACTAATTTTGCTCTTATTTTTTTTACTTCCATGCACAACTAATGAATTATGAATAATACAATCTCCGGGATTTAAAGTTGGAGTTATAATTTTACATTTATTTAATTTTTTTAATGATTTAACTGTTTGAGAACTTCCTGGAAAAAAAGAGGGTTTGTGTTCCAAAAGACCTAATTTATGGCTTCCTGAATAATAATACACTCCTCCATTTTTTTTTTCTGCTTTATCCAAAGAAATCCAAACCGTAATACCCTTGTCATTATCTATACACCAATAGAAGTTATCTTGATGAGGAGGTGACTCTAATCCATATTTTGATGGTTTTGCAAAATACTCAGATCCAAAATTTTTTATTTTTGGGCCAATAATTTGATTAAGAAAAAGTTTTTTTTTAAACTTTTTTCTTAATTTTTTTACCCAAACCCAACTATCAAGGTCATGAATTGAATTAATAGTATTATTTTTAGTATAATTAATTTTTCTATTTTTTTTTGGTTTGTACTTTTTGGCATAACTTATTAAACTTTTTGAGCAATTTTTTATTTCATCTTTACTTAAAAAATTTTTTAATACAAAAAATCCTTTATTTTGATATTCTTGAACTATTTCTTTATTGTTCATATAAGTTTTAATCCTGATTTGCTAAGTTCATATACTTTATCACATTTTGATAGCGTAGTTAATTTATGAGAAATCATTATAATTGTTTTTTTATTTAAGTTGCTAATTTGACCTAGTATTTTATCTTCAGTTGAAGAGTCCAAAGCATTTGTAAATTCATCAAGAACTAAAACTTGAGGATCATTATATAATGATCTAGCTATACCTATTCTTTGTTTTTGTCCTCCTGAAAGTCTGGATCCTAGCTCACCCACGTAAGTATCTAACTTTTTCTTATCTTGAACAAAATTCTCTAACTGAGCCTCTTTGATACATTTTGCAATTTTAGATTCCTCAATATCTATTTCTTCTACTCCAAGAGCAATATTGTTTTTAAGTTTACTATCAATTAAAGTAATATTTTGAGGAACATAACCAATATTATTTTGCCAAGAGTTTAAATTTTTATAAATATCAACTCCATCAACAAATATTGTTCCGCTTGATGGTCTCAACAAACCTAAAATTATGTTAATTAGGGTTGTTTTACCTACTCCACTAGGTCCCATTATCCCAACAGAACTACCCTGATCAATTTTCAAGTTTATATTATCTAAAATTTTTATATCTGAATTTTCATACTTAAAAGATATATCCTTTAAATGTATCTCTTTTGTAATTAAGATTTTTTTATTCAAATTAATTCTATCAAAATCATTTTTATTATTCTTAACATCAAATTCATCTAATAAGTTATTTAGTACAGGTAAACAGTAATGAATATTCTGAATGCTGTTAATTGATTTAATTATTGATGGAAGTAATCTAAATGTAGCAGCAGCAAAAAGACCTAGAATAACTAGAATATTTTTTGAACTATCATCAAAGTAAGTTAGAACTAAAATTAAAATTGTAAAACCAAATATTGCTAATAATTCGAACCAATGTTTTGGAAGTGATTGTACAAATTGATGTTTAAATTGATTTATAGCAGAAAGATTGTTAGAGAATACAAATTTAGAAACAAAATATTTACTTAATTTCAAAATTTTTATTTCTTGAATTAATCTAAAACTTTCCTGCATTGAATTTTGTTTTAAGCCATCCGCATTTCTTCTTTGTTCTCCCCAGAATTCTGCTTTTTTTTTTAATTTACTAGAAAATAAGAAACCAAAAAAACCAATTATCAAAATTGAGGTAATTGATCCAACTGGTTCATAAAAAACTAATAATAATGAAATACCAACTAATATAAAAATTTCAGTAATCAGAGTTAATAGTGAATTTAATAAAGTTAAAAAAATTTGTACGTCATTAATGTTTCTAATTAATTCATATGAATTATTATTTAAAAAAAATTGATAAGGTCTGTTAAGATATATTGCAAATAGTTTTTCAGAAACATCTCTTTTAATATCTGTTAAAAATTTTCCCTGTTTGTATGAAATAAAGGTAAGAAAGATGGTTTTGAATATGTAAATAATCAACAAAATACTTAGACTTAATAGGACTAAGGTAAATCTATCATATTGATTTAGATTATAATCATTTAAAAATATAAATTTAGTGAAAGTTATTTGGTCTTGTGAAAGTATTTTTACTATTGGGATTATTAATCCAATCCCAAGCATTTCTAGAAACATTGAAATAATTGAAAAAAAAATAAATAAATTCAAATTTATAAATTGTGACTTTGACAAATGTTGTTTAATCTTAAAGTAGATATTATTTTTTAAAATCATCAATATATTTATTCAATTTTAGAATTTTTTTTTTTTGATATCTCTGCTTTTAACTCATCATATTCTTTCATCTTTTGTCGCATGAAGCTAATCGTTAGTTTTGTTTTTTCTGAAATACCTTTTGGGGTAATTAAATAACTATATGAAAGTTTATTTGGATTATTTTTAAAATTTTGAAATTTAACTAAACCTTTTTTATTTAAAGCTTTTAAACAGTAATTTATTTTACCTAAACTTAAATTTAAATCTTTAGCCAATTCTCTTTGAGTGCTACTTGGCTTTTTTACAAGTTTTCTCAATACATTAAATTCATCAATTTTTTTAAACATGTTCAATTTTTGAACATAAATAACATGTATGTGACTATATTTGCAAGTTAAATTGAATTATCGAAACCTTTAATTTTTAAGAATAATTTTTAATATTTAGTAATTCATTTTTATAAACTTTATATTCTAGTGAATTTATAAATTTTGTTCCAGATTTTGATATAGATAATCACTTTTTATGATCTCTAGGATCATTAAAATGTTTTTACTCCCTTATTAAATTTTACAAAATATTATTTAATCTTATTAGAGGAAAATCAGATTACTTTTTTATTTCTTAAAATTTTAACAAAAGTTGAATTACCTCTATCATATGGAATAAGTTTTTTTGAATATAAATCCGCTATTTTAAACCAATCATTCTTTTTAGATTTAAGTACTCTTAAAATTATTCTATCTAAATTTTTTTGATCGAGTTTTTGAGTCCAAAAAAATCCTTCTTTTTTTAATTTAATTGGCCATCCAAATCTACGCGTTTTTAACATTTTATTTTTAGATTTTAGATCAAAAAAAACTACTTTTAATTTTCTTTGAAGAGCTTCATATCCAAGAGAAGAGTCTGTAGATACTATCAATTTACATTCATCAATAAAATTATAGGTTTTTTTGTTTTTATTATAATCATTATTAAAACTCTGACTTTTACATAGATATTTCCAATTTTTTTTTCCTAAAGAACTTTCAAAAAAAAATTTTTCTGTTGTGTTGTTCTTTCCATAGATAAAAAAATTCATTTTATTCTTTTTTGCAAAATTAATAAGATGATTTGCTAACTCAATTTGTATGGAATTGACATCATGTTTTTCATCAATATTTTTAAATAAAGGATTTTCTCTGTATGTAGAAATAAAAACCAAATCATATTTTTTTTTAGTATTTTTTTTTAACGGAAACAAATTTGATCTAAATGAGCCAATTGATTTATATTTTCCATTAATAAAATTAGAATATCTTTTTCCAATCTGATCATTAAAAACAAGCATATAATCAACTGAAAAATTTTTGTTTTTTTTTTTTAATTTCTAATTTTGGGTCATTGTCTGCTGTTCGCCAAGCATTTTGAATAAAGATTTTAGTTTGGCCATATTTTTTTTTTAGTTTATAAAATAAAACATTATTATCAGTAAATGTTACTATTACTTTTGGATTTACCTGGTTGATAAATACTTCATAGTATTTTTGAACTGAAAATTTAAAAGTCAATAATGCTTTAAATAATATATATAAATTTACTTTTTCACCACGTGCATGCAAAATAATAGATTCATTTTTTTTAAAATATTCAAAAAAACAATCTGAAAGATTTTCGTCCCATATAAGAATTTTTCTTTTTGGTGGAATTTTGAAACTAATATTTCCTAAAATTATAGCTTTAATTAATTTGTAGATCTTTGAAAACATTAAAATTTTATTTGTAAAATTTTAGTTGATTAGAATTAATTTTTCCTAATGGCTTTTCATTTAAATAAAATATATTTTGATCATTGGCTGTGTCTTGCCTATATAGCCATTTTCTTTGAAAATTATTTTTTAGAAATCTAGAATTTGCTGTTCTTCCATCTGCTACAATAATAGTTCCGGGTGTTAAAAAGTGCTCATAATTTAAAATATCACAAGCCATTGGCATCATATCTTGATGTTTTACTGTAAAATTATTAATTTTACCCTTAACTAAATCTAGAGATGGTCCATCTAAGTATATAAAATCAGGATTTATTAGTGGATGTTTTATATATTCAGTAGCATATTTAAAATTAAATTTTACCATTTTAGTTTGGGAGAAATTAAACTTAACATTTTGTTTTTTACCAAAAAAATACTCAAATCTTTTTTTAGAAATGTTTAAATATTTTTTACTATCGTCTAAAACTGTTAAAGAAAATGGATTTTTAAAACGAATTATATTTTTAATATTTAATTTAAGTTTATTAATTTTTAAAGCATGACTCATTATCATAGTTGACCAACCAGTTCCGTATTCTAAAGCACATATTCTTTTGTTTAAAATTATAAATCTATGTATTCGATACAAATCTACCAGATTTGGTTTAAAACTATCCTTAGTAAATAATTTTGAGGAAAAAATATTAGATAATTTATAAGAATTAAAATATTTTTTGATTTCGTTAACATTTTTTTTTTCTGGAAATTTGATCATAATTTATATCTTCTTGCTATTTTTAAGTCTTCTTTGTCATCAAGATCAAAACTTGAAAATTTATCGATAATAATTCCTTTTGAAGGTTTACAGAAAAAATCCTTCTTTTTTAAAAAATTTTTTACCCTACATGCAATCAAATTACCAAAAGTGTAAGTTATTGGTTTTTTTTGTTTATTAGTTTTACTTTGCCTCTCTTTTAAAAATTTAAAATTTAATTCTCCACTTTTGGACATAACTCTTGTATTCAAATAATGATAATTATGTGGCGTTTTATGAACTGTTTGACATGATTTAAACTTTTTATCCCTAATCATAGTTTTAATAACATTATTTACAACTTTTGTTTCAACAAAAGGCGATGTTGCTTGTGCTAAAATCAATATATCAAAATTTAAACCTAATTTTTGAAAAAATTCTAAACAATGTTTTGCTGTAAAGAATACATCTGAATTATCTTGTGATAAGTGTAGTGGCCTTTTTACGAAATCTAAATTGATTTTTTTACAATGATTAATAATTTGTCTATCTTCAGATGAACACACAATTTTATCAATATATTTTGATCTCTTCAAAGATAAAAACATTCTTTGAATTAAAGATTGATTTTTTATATTTTGTAAATTTTTTTTTTTTTATAGTTTTTGACAATCCTCTTGCTGGAATTAAAGCTAAGATTTTTTGTTTTTTTAACATAAAATAAATTTAATGATTCCACATAATTTTTGGGGAAATAATCTTTTTATCGATATTTTTTTTAGAATTTAATATTCTATTAAGATTTTCTATAATAAATTTAGTGTTAATTTTTCTTGGCTTTAGACCTATTTTCAAAAAACTCTTATTAGAGGGCTTAAAATAATGTTTGGGCATTTCATTTCTTGGATTATTAATAAATTTGATTGAAGTACTTAAACCGATTTTTTTTGCTGATTTTTGAACTAAAAGTGCTAAATTTTTAATACTAAATACTTCTGTAAATTGATTTCTTACTTTATATTCTCCTACCTTTGCCGAATTTTTAATTGCTAGCTCTACACATTGTAAAGTGTCATTAATATTTAAGAATGTTCTTACCTGATTTCCATTACCATATACCAATAAAGGTTCTCCTATTGCAGCTTGAACAATAAATCGATTAATAACTGTTCCAAAAATATGATCATAATGAAAACTAGTATTTAATTTTTTATCTAATTTAGTTTCTGGAGTATCAATACCATAAACAACTCCTTGATTTAAATCTGTAGCCCTTAAGCCCCAGACTCTGGAAGCAAAATACAGATTTACTGAGTCTGCAGCCTTTGAACAATGATAATAGCTTAGGGGTTTCATTGGAAACTGCATTCTATCTGATCTTCCTTTGTGTTTTACATTTAAAAAACCTTCTTCAATATCAATATTTGGAGTACCATATACGCCCATTGTTCCTAACTTTATTAAGTGGGCTTTTGGACAAACCTTTTTAATTCCAAACAACAAATTTAAAGATCCAATAATATTATTGCTTTGAGTAAATACTGCTTGCGACCTACCTGCCATAGAGTACGGAGCCGAAGGTTGCTCCCCATAATGAATTATATGATCAGGTTTAAATTTTTTTAATTCCTCATAAATAAATCTATGATTGATTAAGTCTCCAAAAGAAAAGCTAATTTTATTACCTAATTTTAGTGAATTCCAAGCATACACTCTATTCTCCATAGTTTCAATTTTTTCAAAGGGCTTTACACTATTTTCGTTTTCAATTGTTCTTTTTGAAAAATTATCAATTAAATGAATTTTATATTTTTTTTTAGATAAGTGCATAGCAGTTGGCCAGCCTAAGTATCCATCGCCTCCTATTATTAAAATCTTCATAAAATCTTTTTTAATTTTTTAATTACTTGAAATTCAGTAAGTTTCCAAGCATCTTTTGTAGAACCACCTATATGAGGTGTTATTATGATATTGTAATTTCTTCTATTTTTAAAAATTATATTTTCCTTAAGTTTAAATTTTGGCAAAAACTCTTGATACAAGACATCAGTCGCATATCCTAACATTTTTCCTGATTTTAAAAACTTGATTATCATTTTTTCATCAACCACATCTCCTCTAGATGTGTTTATTAAAAAAAAAGGTTTTTTAATTAACTTTTCAATGGTTTTACCAAAAAACTTAAAGTTTTGTTTAGACGGAATGTGTAAAGTAATAATATCGGATTGAGATATAACTTTTTTTAGTAAAGATTTGTAATTTTTCATTTTTATATCACAAATATAAAACTTCATTTGAAAACCTTGAGATATTTTTTTTACTATTTTTCCTAACCTGCCATATCCAATAATTCCAATTTTTAGTTTTGATAACATTGCATACCCTCCAAATGGTCTTCTATTAAAAACTCCTTTATCTAAAGATTTAATAGCTTGGTAATAATTTCTTGTAATGAGTAAAATCAATCCAAAAACATGTTCAGCTGTTGGAGTTATTTTTGTTAAAAATTTTTTTTCATTTTCCAGACAAATAATAATGATTTTTTTTAGCTCGCAATATTTATTATCTATAAAACCTTTGCTAGTAGTTGAAGAAACCAAGTATTTTAAATTTTTAAAATTTTTCAAATAACTAGCAGAATAATAATTACTAGGATCACAATAAATTAATGAAATTTTTTTTTTTTTTAAAGTATCTAATTTATTTGAAGTATCGAAATTATTTGTTTCTATAACATTAAAATTTTTTTTAAGATAAGATAGATTTTCTTTATGCATACTAATATTTTTGAAATATAATAATGTTTTCTTACTCATAGAAATTTTTATGTTGAGAAAGCGAGTTTATATTTGATTTTAAAATGCTATATGCTTTTTCATAAGATTTTCCATTTCCATATAATAAATCTGCTTTCTGAAGATGGTTATTTTTAAAATTTTTTGATTGAGAAATTTTAATTTTTTTTTGAATTTCTTTTACATTGAAGGATGAATGTAAAATATTTTTGGAACAAAGTCTTCCTTTCTGTCTATTTCCTAAGTTAATGAAAGGTATTTTTAAATATGCACTTTCAATTATTCCTGAAGATGAATTTCCAATAAAGAATTTTGAATTTTTGAGCAATTCAATGAACTCCTCATGTGGAATGTATTTGTGTACATGAAATCTTTTATACTTAATCGAAATTTTTTTTAACTGGTTGATAATACTTTCATGACCAATATCTGAGCACGGATATATACAAATAATATCTAAATCTAAATTTTTGAGTGCAGATAATGAATTTTTACAATAAATCTCATTTTTTTTTGCAGAAATTCCGTCTGGATGCAACATGAATACAGCATAATTATCACCGATTAAATATTTTTTTTTTAAAAATTTTATTTTATTATTTTTAAATTTAATTTTTTTTATTGAATCAATATGATTATCACCAATATTAAATGAAATCTTTTTACCTTCTCCCATTTTTCTTACACGATATAAGCTTTTTTTATTTGATGTTAAATGAAGATTAGAGAGTTTCGTTATTGCATGTCTGATTTTTTCATCTAAATTGCCTGATAAATCCCCACCTTGAAAATGACAAATTGGTATACCAAAATTTATAGAAACTATAGATGCAACTAAACTTTCCATTCGGTCACCATAAACTATTAATAAATTGGGTTTTAATTTAGTAAAAAGTTTTGAAAGTTTATTCAATAAAGTTGACATTGCCATTGATCTGGAAAGTGAGTCGTCTTTTTTTGCAATTAACTTTAATTTAATTACTGATTTTGAGCCTATTTCTTTTTTACATTGTAAATAAGTGTTTCCAAATTTTTTATTTAAATGCTGATCAGTCATCAGCACTTTTAAATTAAAATCATTTTTTTTTTTTACTAATTTCAAAAAAGGCAACATCGCATCAAAGCCCCCTTTCTTACCAGATAAAAAAACTATTTTTTTTTTAGAAATCATTAAATCTTAATGCAATGTTAGCTTTAATATTTTTCTTTAATTTTTTTTTAACGATTTTTTCAAAATCTGAACAATTTAAGTAGTTGCCTGGTCTTAAAAAATTTATATCTGATTTGGCTATTTTTTTTCCTTTTTTAATATCTTTTTTAGCAAAAATACTTTTACTTGCCCAAATTCTTGATTTTTTCTCTTTATTAGATAATTTTAATTTCTCTAAACCAAGTATTTTTTCAAGTTTTCTTATCTTTTTTATCATTTCACTTAATCTAGTTTTATCAAAACTCACCTTCCAATCTTGTGCATTTTTTACGTTAAAATCTAATGAAATATGTTTTTCAACAACTTTCGCTTCAAGCATGATTGAACCAAGAATTGCTAAATCGTGATCGGTATGGTCTGAATATCCAACAAAAAAATCTTTAAAAATTTTTTTAAATGTTTTGAAATTTTTTAGATTAATGTCTTCATCAGGGGTGGGATATTGAGTATTACATTTTAAAAAGATGACTTTTTTGAACTTACTTCTAATAAAAAAATTTCTTAATTCAACTAGATCTTTTTGTTCATGCATTCCGGTTGATATAATAATTGGTTTATTTAAACGAATAATACTTTTTAAAAATTCAAAATTACCAATTTCTCCAGAACCAATTTTAATTGCTTCTAAATCTAATCTATCTATCCATTTCACAGCTGTAGGTGAATGTGGTGTGCATAGGAAAATAATTTTTTTTTTTTTTGAATATTCTTTTATATTTTTAAAAAAATCAAAATTTACCTCTTTTTGTTTCATTCTATCAAACCATTTTTTATAATCACGGTGTATTAGTTCTTCTGTAATATATGCCTGAAATTTTACAGCGTCTGCCCCTGAAGCTTTGGCTAAATCAATTAATTTTTTTGCTTTTTCTAAAGATCCAAAATGTGAGACGCCGGCCTCTGCTATAACAAAAACTTTATTATTTTTTTGTGATATTTTAAACTTACTAATGAAAATGCTATTAACCATACTTTAAGTATATCGTATTTTGTAAAAAATTTAAGAAATAAAAAAATGATTTAATTTATTTCAAGAGAATTTAAATAATTACTTGACTTTTGTTCAAAGTTTGAACATTAATCGCTTAAAATAAATTTTATGAAAAAAAACCCTAAAGGTCTTCCACTTGAGGTAAAGTTTTGCATAGAATGTAATATCTCCAATCAACAACCAACTTCGACTAACGAACACTTTCACACCGAAAATACAATACAGGATACTATAAAATTTGATGAAAATGGTGTTTGTGCAGCTTGTAATTTTAATAAAACAAAATGGAGTGATAAAATTGATTGGGTTTCAAGAGAAAAAGAATTAGCTGAACTTTGTAATAAATATAGAAAAAATAATGGTGAATACGATTGTATAGTTGGAGGCAGTGGTGGAAAAGATAGTGTTTTTCAGTCCCATATCCTTAAATATAAATACAAGATGAATCCTCTCACTGTTACATGGGCTCCACACTTATACACCGACATAGGCTGGAAAAATTTTCAAAGCTGGATACATGAAGGAGGTTTTGATAATTATCTTTATTTTTCAAATCCTAAAATCATGAAACTCGTAACAAGGGAAGCAACCACTAGACTTTTTCATCCTTTTCAACCATTTATCATTGGTCAAAAAACATTTGTAATAAAAATGGCTGCTAGATTTAATATCCCTTTAATATTTTTTGGGGAAAACCCAGGAGAAGGCGGTAAAAATATTTCCATTAATTCTAAAGGTGTTTCGTTTGACAATCCAATTGAAAATCAAAAAGGATACACTTTAGATCCTTTAGAAGGTAAAAATTTTAAAGAATCTTTCCTGGGTGGAAAACAGGTCCAAGAATATTTAGATGATGGTGTGAGATTATCTGATCTACAAAGTTTTGCTCCTTTGGATTTTAACTTAGTAAAAGAAAAAAATATTTCAATTTATTGGTTAGGTTATTATTTAAGATGGATACCTCAAGAAAATTATTATTATGCTGTAGAAAATACAAAGTTTGAAGCAAATAAAGAACGAATAGAAGGTTCGTTTCAGAAATACTCTAGTATGGATGATAAAACTGACGGGTTTTTTTATTATACTAGGTTTATAAAGTATGGAATTGGGAGAACAACACTTGATGCTGCACAAGAAATAAGAAATAAGCATATAACTAAAGAAGAAGGTAAAAGACTTATCTTGAGATATGATGGTGAATACCCAAGCAAATACGAAAATGAATTTTATGACTATATATCAATGACAAAAAATGAGTTTTTAGATTTAGCTGATAAATTTAGACCAGATCATATTTGGGAAAAAAAATCTAACTCTTGGGAATTGAAAAATCAAATATAATTAAATTTCAATTAGGAACTTGATAAATTTATATTTATGTAATAAATCTATTACAATACTGAAATGCATGGTGGGAAATCAGTGTGAAATTCATTGGCTGTACCTGCAACCGTAAAGT
>MDTA01002476.1_pt1 | contig 19343 bp, 15 predicted proteins | sample 811151 | NCBI WGS metagenome assembly MDTA01 (sample SAMN05326648, study PRJNA326480) | marine metagenome | isolation source: seawater | place: Indian Ocean: South | collected 2010 | reverse complement strand
GATGCCGCTTGCGGCAAGACAGATCAACCCAGAATCATTGCCGAAAACTATTGTTTTGGACGAATCAATGGCAATGGTTGATGGCGTGGGGTTAACTAATTTTGATGAAGTCGTAGTTTTAGCCCGGTTATCTCAGTCGGGAATAGCTGCCCGTAAAATTGGAGATTATGAAGCGATTTCAGGGGTCATTAATTTAAAGAAAGATCGTGAAATAATTAACTTAACTATAAGAGATATCGTCTCGGAGTGAACCGCTCTTTAAATCGGCCACTATTATAAAAGTTGCTACTGCTATGAACCGCGTCGGACTTAGCAGCTACCTTTCTTCACGAATCAAGAATCTTTTAATTGCCGATTGCCTTTTAGGCTTGTATTGTTTGCTTTCATAAAAAAAAGGGCGATCAGATGAGCGCAGATGGAACATGGAGTTGCAAAATAAACTCGCCAATGGGTTCTCAGGAAGGGAAAATTACACTAGTAACCGATGGGGATAGTTTGTCAGGGAAGATGGAGGGACCGCAAGGCACCCAAGAATTTGATGGAGGGTCAGTTGTGGGTGATAACCTTTCTTGGAAAATGGAGATGACGTCTCCGATGCCTATGACATTAGAGGTCTCTGCTAGCGTGCTTGGGGATGAGATCAGTGGGAATATAAAGCTCGGAGCTTTTGGAGACGCGTCGTTTACTGGATCAAGAGAGTAAATTTACTGGTACATCGATCACGTGAAGTTTGAATTTGATAAAAATATTTTTTTTTGAAAGAGAAATTTGGAATGTATGACGTCATCATCAAAAATGGGCTTGTCGTAGATGGCCTTGGTAACGAACCTCGAGAGACTGACATAGTTATAGACCGAGGCAAAATAGTATCGGTTGGTAGCTCAAGTAAAAAAGCAAAAAAGGAGATAGACGCAAAAAATCATCTTGTCACACCGGGATTTGTTGATTTACATACCCATTTGGATGCTCAAGTCGGCTGGGACCCATTGTTGACTCCTATCAGTTGGCATGGGGTTACCACAGCCCTTTTGGGGAACTGCGGAGTTACTTTCGCTCCTTGCAAGCCTGATGATCGCGAATTCTTAGCATCAATGATGGAAACGGTAGAGGACATTCCGAAAGAGGCAATAATGAAGGGGCTCTCATGGAACTGGGAGCACTACGGAGAATATCTAAACGAAGTGGAGAAGTTAGAGCCGGCAATAAACGTGGCTGGCATGATTGGGCATTGCGCACTGCGCTATTATGTGATGGGCGAAAGAAGCATAGAAGAACAAGCGACTGAAGAAGAGAAGCAGAAAATGGCTAGCATTGCTGGTCAGGCTATTGAAGACGGAGCAGTCGGTTTTTCAACCTCTCGGTTCTTGGGCCACTATATCCCTGATGGTCGACATGTTCCGGGGACCCATGCCGAGCATTCGGAATTGGTGGAAATAGCAAAGGAAGTGGGTGCGAGAGGTGCCTTGATGCAAAATGTCACAAATTTTGCGGGTGATTTCGATGGTGAAATGGATCTTGTCCGTAAGCAGGCAGAAGAAGCTCGAGTCCTTTTTAGTCATGGAACCGGGCGGACAACGAGTTATGGCGACAAAGTTGAGGCAGTAGTTTCGGGAATGAGGTCTGATGGCCTTGATGTAAATGCGATATGCATCCCAAGAGCTTCTGGTTTCGTTTCGGGTATTCAAGCCACGCTCCCTTGGCGCGGAGGAGTTTGGGATGATTTAGCTAGATTGTCGTTTTCGGAACGGGTTGCGAAGCTAGAGGAAGTTGAGTTTGTGAATAGCCTACTTAAGTGGGCTGAAGAGCACAGACCCCTCATAAGTCCGAATCAGATTTATTATCTTGGTTCTGGGAGCAAACCAAATTACATAGGAACTTTAGAGGAGAGCTTGGGTGCTCAGTCTAAGCGTATGGAGGAAAGCCCGGCTGAGACTTTTATAAGGATATCGAGAGAAACTCAAGGGAAAGCTTTGTTCACGTTGAGATTTTTTAATCAAAATATAGACGCCGTTGCCAAAGCCATATCGAGCGAGTTTTGTTTGCCAAGCCTAGGGGATGCTGGGGCTCATGTCGGACAGGTCATGGATTCTGGTTGGGCAACTTTTGTTTTGACTCATTGGCACAGAGAAAAAGCGCTGTTCACACTGGAAGAAGCGGTCCGTCGTTTGACCTCCGCCCCTGCTCGAATTCTGGGGCTTAGAGATAGGGGTGTTCTGAGAGAGGGCTTTCGCGCTGACATTAACGTTATCGATTTAGATAACCTTTCCGAAAGAATGCCTGAAATGGTTTCGGATTTTCCCGGCGGAACTTCGCGATTTATTCAACGAGCTGAAGGCTATGTTGCAACTTTGGTTAATGGAGAAGCCATCTTAGAGGATGACGTTCATACTGGCGTTCGGGCTGGGATGGTTTTGCGGAGTCATTAGAAGCGATCGGCTATAATAAATTTTCTTTTCGGTTTAACCTAAATTGCAACATTCTATTGCATTACCATTTAGAATTTGAATCGAAAAAACCCTGAAATTTTAGAAATATGAAACCACAATTTATTCACTTGCGAGTTCATACAGAGTATTCGTTAAGCGACGGTATTGTTCGGATTCCAAAGTTGGTAGAAAAATGTGTCGCGGACGAAATGCCGGCTGTTGCTGTCACAGATCTGAATAACCTTTTTGGTTTAATAAAATTCTACAACAATGCAGAAGCCAGTGGAGTCAAACCTATCGTAGCCAGTGATGTGTGGATAGCTGACTCCGAAGGTACGGGAGTGACTCCGTTAGTTCTTATAGCCAAAAACAACATAGGCTACCTCAACCTTTGCCAATTGATCTCCGCTACGTACTCAAGTCAATCTGGCAAATTTACTCCATCGATTTCACGCCACGACCTGAAAAAAAAATCGGATGGGCTTATCGCTTTGTCGGGCGGGAAAGAAGGGGATATTGGTAAAGCCCTTTTGGTAGGTAATTGGGAAGGAGCAATTAAACGGCTTGCTTACTGGTCCTCGATCTTTCCAAGCGCCTTTTATATCGAAATTCAAAGGACGGGCCGAGAGTATGAGAAAGAATACAACGCATCAGCGATAGAATTAGCGGCCCAAGAAGGAATTCCAGTGGTCGCTACAAACGATGTGCGTTTTCTAGCGCGAGAGGAATTTGAAGCCCATGAAGCGAGAGTTTGTATCTACCAAGGTCGTGTGCTTGATGACTCCAGAAGACAGAGGGTTTATAGCGAAGAACAATATCTTAAATCTTCGGAGGAAATGCATAATCTTTTTTCGGATGTTCCCGAGGCTATTGAAAATTGTCTGGAAATCGGAAAACGGTGCAGCGTTAACATCGAGTTAGGAAAGTATTATTTTCCAGATTACGGTGTTCCCTCCGGAGAGACATCAGAAACCTTTTTAGATAAAACAGCAAAAAGTGGATTAACGGCGAGACTCAAAAAATTTGGAGAGAAAAAAATCTCTACGAATTATCTGGACAGTGACTATCAGAAACGACTCGAATTCGAATTATCCGTTATTAACAAGATGGGTTTCGCGGATTATTTCCTTATTGTCATGGAGTTCATAAGCTGGGCTAAAGCCAATCAAATCCCCGTTGGGCCTGGGCGCGGTTCGGGCGCTGGCTCCTTAGTTGCTTACGCACTAGAAATAACCGATATTGATCCCCTCCAATACGATCTACTATTTGAAAGGTTTTTAAATCCTGAGCGAGTTTCTTTACCTGATTTTGATATAGACTTCTGCATTGAGGGCCGAGATCGGGTAATTCAGCACGTTATAGAACGCTACGGGAAAAACTCCGTGTCTCAGATTATTACTTTTGGCACTATGGCTGCCAAAGCGGTAGTGAGAGATGTCGCTAGGGTGCAGGGAAAGCCATACGCGCTGGCAGACAAGCTCTCAAAAATGATCCCCTTTGAACCCGGGATGACTCTGACTGATGCATTAAGGCAGGAACCACTGTTAGATGCTTTTGTTGCAGCAGATGAGGATGCGCAGGAAATTATGGAAATGGCGCTGAAGCTTGAGGGTTTGACGAGGAATGTGGGTCGTCACGCAGGCGGCGTGGTTATTGCGCCATGTGATCTAACAAATTTCACTCCCACGTATTGCGATGAGCCCGGGGCTGGGCTCATGACTCAATTTGATATGATTGATGTTGAAAAAGCTGGTCTTGTAAAATTTGATTTTCTTGGTTTACGGACGTTAACGATTGTTGACAATACCGTAAGAAATGTAAATCAGGATTTAATGAAAAAGGGCCAGCCTCCGATAATCTTAAGCGACCTCGACCTTGAATCTAAAGAGGTATACAAGAACCTTCAACAATCTAAAACCACCGCTGTTTTCCAGTTAGAATCAAGAGGCATGAAAGATTTGATGAGAAAGGTGAGGCCAAATTGTTTTAATGACATCGTGGCTCTTGTCGCGCTTTTTAGACCCGGACCTATGCAACTCGCTGAGGATTTTATCAATCGTAAGCATGGGAAAGAGAAAGTTGATTTTTTGCACCCCAGTTTGAAGCACGTTTTAGAAGACACATATGGCGTGATGCTATACCAAGAACAAGTAATGCAAATTGCCCAAGTTTTGGCTGGCTATAGTCTAGCTGATGCTGACCTTTTACGAAGGGCGATGGGAAAGAAAAAACCTGAGGAAATGGCCCAACAGAGAGCTAACTTTGTTGCCGGCGCCCAAATGAACGGAGTTGACGATAATCAAGCAAACTATATTTTTGGCCTAATGGAAAAATTCGCTGGATATGGGTTCAATAAACCTCACTCGGTCGCTTATGCGTTGATTGCCTATCAAACGGCCTGGTTAAAACACTTTCATACTTCACATTTTATGGCTGCGGTGTTGTCTTCTGAAATGCAAAATACTGACAAGATTCTTCTCAACATTGAAGAATGCAGAAGGCTTGAAATTGAGATCAAATCCCCCGATGTAAATGAAGGAGATTACAGGTTCAAGGCAGAAACGGATGGAAGCATTCGATATGGATTAGGGGCCATCAAAGGATTGGGCGAAGGTTCAATAGAGTCTTTGGTTAATTCGAGAGAAAAGGAAGGGAAATTTGTTGATCTGTTTGATTTTTTCCAACGAGTTGATAACAGAAAAGTAAATAAACGATCAATAGAGGCCTTAATTTCGTCCGGTGGGCTCGATAGTCTGATCTCCGAGTTGCCCGAAGGAGTCATTGATCACATTGGGTATAAGCGTGCACTTCTACTAATGGTTCAAGAAGATGCAATCAAGCTCTCAGAGCAACAATCTTTGGATGAGGCAGCAGGAAACACGGATCTGTTTGCCAGCGATGAAACCTCAAGCGGTAGAGCTGTCTATGCTCTAGACCCAGAAGATGTGAAAAACTCAATTTCAGTGAAAATACGCCTTGAGAAAGAGAAAGAAAGTCTGGGGCTGTTTTTGAGCGGACATCCGGTTGATCAGTATGAAGAGGAATTCTCGACCTTTGTGGGTGAAAAAATCTGCGATCTGCGTGCTAAAAATACTGAGGTTATGATTGGAGGACAGATAACAGAAAAAAGAATAACGAAGAACAAGAGGGGTGAGACTCAGGCGTTTATAATGCTTGATGATAAAACTGCTAGAATCGAAATCTCGATCTTCGCTGATCTTTTTATGAATAACAGCCAGAAAATCGATCAAGACCGTGTCGTGTTCGTTAAGGGAACCGTCTCTGAGGATTCTTTTTCTGGAGGTTTGCGCGTCAGGGGATCCGAGGTTTTGACTATCCAAGAGGTGCGAAATCGATTTGCTAGAAGTATGCTGTTGGATATCGAAGGCGGTCTTAGCTCGAGCTGTTCTATTAGTGATTTGAAAAGTATCTTGTCAGAATATAGGCTCGACTCTGTGGAGGCTTGTGCAGTCAGGTTAAGAGTATCTCTTGAAGAAGCCCGGGGAGAAATCGCCCTTGGAAAAACTTGGAAGGTCAGATTGGAAGATTCTCTGCTCGAAGTGCTAAGAAAAAAACTTGGCCAAGATGCGATTCATCTAAACTACAGATAAGCAGGTTCCTCTTCGTGTTGGATAGAGTTTCGATAGAAAAGATTAATGATCCGAAGTACGCCAATATCTATATAGCGCTCAGCGGTGGAGTCGATTCGGTAGTTATGCTGGATCTGGTCCACAAAATTTGTGGTAAATCTATTTTCGCAATCCATGTGAACCATAATTTGAGTGAAGAATCTGGGAAGGCCCAATCATTTTGTGTCAAGTTTGCTGGTTCCTACTCCATTAAATGTTTTGTCGCTGAGATAAGTATTCAAGCGAGCGGGAGTATTGAGACCGCGGCTAGAAAATCTCGATATGAGGCATTTGAAAAATTTCTTGGTCCACATGATCTTATTTTGCTTGCGCACCACTCGGGCGATCAAGTTGAGACCGCACTGTTCAAGTTGTTTCGCGGCGGAGGTAGTTTTGGCTTAGTTGGAATGCCGAGAGAGCGAGCTATTGGCGTGGCTACTTTGTACCGACCAATGCTGACTTTAACTAAGCTTCAGATCTTGAATTATGCAAGAGAAAATCGCTTGCGTTGGATAGAGGACCCGACCAATGTCGAGGATACTTTTGACCGCAATTATATTCGACATCATTTAGTGCCAGCTATTATAGGCCGTTTCGCTAATGCTGAGAGCGCGATTCTCGAAAAAATAGAGAGGGACGGTCGTTGGCGCTCAGAAATAGAGTTCCAAGCCCAAAAAGAGCTGTTGGGGCTCCGAACTGATAGAGATTCCATAGAGTTAGCGAATTTAAAAAGCCTAGAAAGAGAAAAACTGCAAAATCTCCTTATTTTTTGGTTGATAGAATTAGGAGTTCCGATTCCTAGAAAGCCTTTCCTCAAAGATCTCGCGACAAGAATTTTGTCTGAATCGGGGATCAATATGAAGTTTTCTTGGTTAACTTTCAAAAAATTTAAAGGACGTCTATACATTGGAAAACAAGTGCCAGACTTTTCCGAAAACACCTCGTTGCTTTTGAAAGGTCAGAGTGATGTGGCAGGGGGGCAGGTTGTAAGGAAATTGGTGTGGGGTCAAGGTCTGAAGGTAATGGAGGGGTACCATTTGCGGTTTCGCAAGGGAGGAGAGATCTTCAAGCTGCGTGGGAAGAAAAGCCTGAAGAAGTTGTTACAAGACCTAAAGGTTCCCCCATGGCACCGTTTCAGATTGCCCCTTATCTACGCTGGCAACGAACTAGTTGCCCTGAGCGCAATGTCGGAGTGGGATATACCGATGTTGATAGCCGATGATTGGGTGGCAAGCCCGAATTCCAGAGGATTTGAAATTGATTTCGTTTTGAGTGATCGGTTTGTTTGAGTCAATGGTTCGGTAGATTAAATTCATTGTGGGTAGTAGCTTTGCGTGATAACCTCTAGCTCCATCTTGATCAATATTCGATCATCCCTTAAAAAGATGGAATTTGCATGTCTCGGTATATATTTGTCACTGGTGGGGTTGTATCCTCTTTGGGAAAGGGGATAGCTGCTGCTTCACTAGGAGCTGTACTTGAAGCCCGTGGTCTAAAAGTAACAATGCTTAAACTTGACCCTTATATTAATGTTGATCCGGGTACTATGAGTCCGCTTCAACATGGTGAAGTCTTCGTAACTGCTGATGGAACAGAAACGGATCTTGATTTAGGGCACTACGAGAGGTTTGTTAGATCCTGCAATAATCTAACTAGGAACAACAACTTTACCACTGGGAGAATTTACGCGGATGTGATCGCCAAAGAGCGGCGGGGAGATTACTTGGGCGCGACTGTACAGGTTATCCCGCACATTACTGATGAAATAAAGCTGAGAATTGTCGAAGCTAGCAAGGGCTTCGATGTTACTCTGGTGGAAATAGGTGGGACAGTCGGTGATATAGAATCTCAACCTTTTTTAGAGGCGGCGAGGCAGCTGAAATTTGAATTAGGAAGTTCCCGTGCGCTTTTGATGCATTTGACTTTGGTTCCCTTCATTGCGACTGCAGGCGAATCCAAGACGAAACCCACGCAGCACTCGGTAAAAGAACTTCGATCAATAGGACTCCAACCCGATATTCTTGTCGTGCGATCCGATCACGAAATCCCCAGAAGCGCCATTAAGAAAATCGCTCTTTTTACAAATGTAGAGCCAAGTGCTGTTATTCCCCTTACCGATTCAGACACTATTTATAAGATACCGGTTCTATTGAACGAAGAGGGGCTGGACGAGATTATTTTGAAAAAGTTTAGTTTAGATGCCGAGCCAGCAGACCTTGGTGACTGGAAGAGCGTGGTGGAGAGCCAACTTAGAGCAAAAAACATGGTCAGGTTGAAAATGGTAGGAAAATATATGGATCTCTCCGACGCTTATAAGTCCTTGAATGAGGCATTGATTCATGCTGGTATTCGGACCTTTACGCAGGTCGATGTAGAATTTGTAGATTCAGTGAATATTGAAGCTGATGGCGTTAGCGTTCTAGAGGATGCCGATGCTATTCTTGTTCCTGGTGGCTTTGGTGAGAGGGGTTTTGAAGGGAAAGTCTTAGCCGCTGGATTTGCACGAGAAAAGAATATTCCTTACCTAGGTATATGCTATGGCCTTCATGCGGCGGTTGTGGATATTGCAAGAAATAAAGCTAATTTGAGTAAAGCCGACACTACAGAGAACAACGCAGACACGCCGCATCCTGTAATAGGTTTAGTTACGGAATGGGTTGACCAAGACGGTCTGAAAAACGAGCGAGATAAAAATTCAGATCTAGGAGGAACTATGCGAATGGGAGCGCAATCTTGTCATCTTGAAAAGGGCTCAAAGGCTTTCCAAATTTATAAAAAGCAGGAGATATTGGAACGACATAGGCATCGTTACGAGGTTAATAACCACTACATAGAGATTTTGGAGGATGCGGGCTTAAAGGTTGCTGGTAGGAGTGCAGATAAATCTTTGGTAGAGATGATCGAGTACACAGATCATCCTTGGTTTGTTGCCAGCCAGTTCCATCCGGAGTTCACCTCCTCTCCAAGAGATGGACACCCGTTATTTACGAGTTTCATCGAGGCAGCGCTTATTTACCAAACTGGAAAGTAACTACTTTTGCTTTCTTAATGCGAGGAAACATTAATGTATCTCTGCGGATATGAAGTAACTGAGAGTAGCCCTTTTTTTTTGATTGCGGGGCCATGCGTTTTGGAATCTGAGGCACTAGCCATGGAGAGCTCTTCCTATCTAAAAAAAGTATGCGATGAACTGAAAATCCCTTTGATCTTTAAATCCTCGTTTGACAAAGCCAACCGAAGCTCTCACGACAGTTTCAGGGGCCTGGGAATCGAAGAGGGATTGCGAATTCTGGAAAAAGTAAAAGTTGAGGTGGGTGTCCATACCCTTACTGATGTGCACGAAGATACTCCTCTCGATCAGGTTAAGGACGTAGTTTCTGTTATACAGACTCCGGCTTTCCTATGTCGTCAAACTAATTACATCCAACGAGTTGCTAGGACTGGGTTGCCGATTAATATAAAAAAAGGCCAGTTTCTTGCACCATCGGATATGAGAAACGTTGTTGAAAAAGCTAGAGCAGTTGGCAATTCAAACATTTTAGTCTGTGAGAGAGGAGTCAGTTTTGGATACAATAATTTGGTATCAGATATGAGGGCTCTGCCAATTTTGCGAGAAACTGGATGTCCGGTTGTTTTTGACGCAACTCATAGTGTTCAATTTCCTGGTGGCAGAGGTGCCTCTTCGGGGGGAGATCGGCGAATGGTGCCAGTCCTTAGCCGCGCAGCGATAGCGACTGGTGTTCATGGTCTGTTCATAGAGACTCATCCCGATCCTGAACAAGCAAAGAGTGATGGGCCCAATAGTTGGCCGATGCATGATATGAGGGGCCTTCTAGAAATTCTTCACGAACTCGATTTGATAGTAAAGGATAAGATAGCTTCAGGAGACATTTGATATCGTTATGGAAATTACGGGGATAAGTGCAAGAGAAATATTAGATTCGAGGGGTAGCCCGACACTCGAAGCAGAGATTGAAATAGATAAAGTTTTTAAAGGGGTAGCTTGCGTGCCTTCTGGAGCATCTACCGGTTCAAAAGAAGCGATTGAATTGAGAGATGGAGACAAGAGCAGATACTTTGGAAAGGGAGTTCTTCAAGCCGCGGAAAATATAAATACGCAAATACGGTCATCTCTTATGGGTCTCAATGGACTTGATCAAGAGCTCGCTGACAGAACTATGTGTGAGCTCGATGGAACTGAAAGCAAGTCAGTGCTGGGAGCGAATGCCATACTCGCTGTCTCTCTCGCGTTAGCTGCCGCTTCTGCGAAAAGAATGGGGCTTGAATTATATGAGCGTTTGGCTCAGATAAGTGCCTGCGGAGAAAATTTCTCAATGCCTGTCCCTATGATGAACATAATAAATGGGGGAGAGCACGCGGACAATAACGTAGATATTCAAGAATTTATGATCCAACCGGCGGGGGCGAAAAGTTTCTCTGACGCACTGAGATGCGGGGCAGAAATATTCTATTCTCTCAAAAAAGTTCTTCAAGAAAAAAATCTTCAAACGACTGTGGGAGACGAGGGTGGTTTTGCTCCAAACCTTCCAAGCAGTGAAGCCGCTATCGCCGTTATTTTGGAAGCAGTTGAAAAAACAGGCTATATCCCGGGCAAAGATGTTCACATTGCGTTGGATTGTGCGGCTACTGAGTTTTTCGACTCCGGTTTTTACAGGATGGAAGGCGAAGTTTATACCTCATCAGAATTTGCTGATTTTCTTTGTGGTCTCTCGGACAGACATCCAATAAGCTCAATCGAGGATGGTATGCATGAGGAAGATTGGGAGGGTTGGAAACTCCTTACTCAGAAGCTCGGCCACATCCAGCTCGTCGGCGACGACCTTTTTGTTACAAACTCTAGGCTTCTCCGAGCTGGCATTGAAAATGGGATAGCAAATACTATTTTGATCAAGCCTAATCAAATTGGAACTCTGACAGAGACTTTAGAAGCTATCTCGATCGCAAAAGATGCGGGATACGGGACGGTTATTTCTCACAGATCCGGTGAAACGGAAGATACGTTTATTGCCGACCTCGCAGTGGCTACTGGTGCAGGCCAGATCAAGACAGGGTCGCTCTCGCGATCAGATAGAATAGCTAAGTACAATAGACTTTTGCGAATAGAAGAGCATAGTTCCGCTCCTTTTTTTGGTTTGAAGGATTTGAGTAAGTGACAAGGCTTAGTTTTAGGCTTGTGGTAATTCTTTTATCTTTTTGCATCCTTGGACTCCAGTATCGGCTTTGGATTGGCGAGGGTAGCAGAGCACATATCTACCTCCTGGAAACGAGAGTTCAAAAAGAAAAAAAAGATAATGCTGAGAAAAGATTGAGAAACGCAGCCCTTCGAGCGGAAATAGCGGATCTAAAGGATAATACTCGGGCAATAGAGGCCATTGCCAGATCGGACCTGGGCATGATTCAAGACGGGGAGATATTATATATTCTCCCGAAAAATTAGTATTTTGTCCGAAAGAAACTTTACGAGCTCAAATCTCTATTATGATTTAGAAAACAAGCTTAAGAGTGATAGAGATCGTTTCGTTGGAAAAGAATTTAGAGGAGTTGTGGCTTGGATTTAAAGCAAAAAAAAGAAGGTCTTGGCATGACCTCGCGAAGAACTCGTAATCGGCTTGTTGTTCGCCTTCGTGAGCAAGGAATTTCGGATGAAAAAGTTTTAGGTGTTATAAACGAAATTCCAAGACACTTATTTGTGGACGAAGCTCTAGCGCATAGAGCTTATGAGGATACTTCATTGCCGATAGGCTTCAACCAGACTATATCTCAACCTTACGTTGTAGCAAAAATGACGGAAGCACTTTTTTGTGGCCCGCCGGTAAAGAGGGTGCTAGAGATTGGCACCGGGTCAGGTTATCAAACAGCGATCCTCGCTGAGCTAGTTGAGGAAGTTTTTAGTGTTGAGAGAATATCTGGACTGATAAAAAGAGCTCGTCGCATACTGGGAGCCATAGGCTATCGAAATATCTCTTTTAAGCATGCAGATGGAAATTTAGGATGGGAAAGCCAAGCGCCTTTTGACTCAATAATTATTACTGCGTGTCCTAGGACCGTTCCTGAATCTTTACTCAATCAGCTTGCGGATGATGGAAGCGTTATTGCTCCTGTCGGTGATGGCAACAAACAGGATTTAGTACTTTTTAAAAAATCAGGCGTCGACCTTAAGAAGACAGTAATGGAGCCCGTTAAATTTGTTCCTCTTCTTGCTGGGACATCGTAAACTCGATTGATATGGATTTAAGAATTGTTCTTATCGGCTTACTCATGGGCGTAACTGAGTTGTTTCCTGGTATTTCTGGGGGCACAATTGCCTTCGTCGCTGGTATCTATGACCGATTACTATATAACATCTCTCGCTTGGGCCCCTCAGCTCTTTACAAGTTGTTTGATTTAGGGTTCGTTAGTTGGTGGAAAGAGTACGACCTCGCTTTTATGTTCGCGCTTTTTGGATCTATGATCTCCGCGATTCTGATTTTTGCGAACGTAATTGAATATCTTTTGATGGAGGAGAAAGTAGCGATTTTCTCTTTCTTCTTCGGTTTAATTGTCTTTGCAATTTTCTTGCTATTCAAAAAAATTGAAAGATTCAGTTTGAAAGTCGCTGTTTTGACTGTAATCGGAGTCGTTGTTGGACAAACACTAATAAGTTGGCCTCTTTCAAATCTCTTCGGTTTTAACCCCACCAGTTTTTTTCTTGCTGGAATGATTGCCACTGTTGCATGGATTTTGCCTGGCATATCGGGGAGCCTCATGCTTTTGATTCTCGGAGTCTACCCACTTGTAATAAGGGCATTAACCGAAATTGATTTTCTTCTGATGTGGTTGGCTCTCGGAGGCATCTCGGGCCTCTATCTTTTTTCAACTTTGATACGTGCGCTTCTCCTCAAGTTCTCGCAACTTACTTTTGCTTTCCTTATCGGTTTAATCCTAGGCTCTTTAAGCTCGTTGTGGCCCTGGCAGATAACCACCTCCTATCTGCTTACCGATGACGGAACGCAATTTTCTGTAGTCCAGAATCCAATCTCTCCTTTCCTTTATAACCAAAGCACGGGATCAGACCCGGAATTTGCCCTTGCTCTTTTTGCTTTTGCCTTTGGTCTAATCTTTCTCGCTTTTTTCAATCGATATGTTTTGACGTTGGATCCGTCTCATGACGATTCCTAATAAGTTATTAGGAGCTTCGATAATAATAGCCTGGCTTGTTGGGTTATCAGGTTGCGTTGGACTCGAGCCTGGATACAAAAATTACCGTGCTGAGAACACTTACGTCGTTCAAAAAGGAGATACTCTTTATTCCATTGCGTTTCGATATGGAATGGACTACAAAAGCTTAGCCAAAATAAATGGAATAAAACCTCCCTACACGATTTATCTTAATCAAAAGTTAGATCTGAAGAATGTTTCATTGACACCCCTGTCCGATTCTGGACCCGATGCGGACGATGTTTCCAGAGACAAAATCAAGAAGAAAAAAGCTAAGGTGGCGAAAAAAAGGCGCGCGAAATCAGTAGATTGGAACTGGCCATTACATGGAGAAGTTTTAGCTAAATTTTCATTATCTCAGCCGATGAACAAGGGGATAGACATTGCGGGGAAAAAAGACTCTTTGGTATTTGCGGCAGCTGACGGGAATGTCGTCTATGCGGGAGGCAATTTGCGAGGTTATGGTAAGTTGGTCATTCTGAAGCATGATGACGACCTACTTTCCGCTTACGGAAATAACGCAGTAATTTTAGTAAAAGAGGGGGACTTGGTTGCACGCGGGTTGCCCATTTCTAAAGTCGGAAGGTCTGCTTCTGGGAAAGAATTTCTTCACTTTGAAATAAGACGAGATGGCAAGCCAGTAAACCCTCTAAAGTTTTTACCTAAAAAGCAGTAATAGCTTTATAAAATTCTAATTTGAAGCCCCTGACTCTGCCTAATCTTCTTCTAAATGCTCTCTTTTGTCTTTAATTTCCGCCCACTCTTCATGATCGGGCATCGGATCTTTTTTCTCTGTGATGTTCTCCCACTTCTCGCTCAACTGGGCGTTAAGTTCGAGATATTCTTGTTGATCTTCTGGTAATTCGTCTTCCGAAAAAATCGCGTCTACAGGACATTCAGGTTCGCATAGCGCGCAGTCTATGCATTCGTCTGGATTGATTACCAAAAAATTCGGACCTTCGTAGAAGCAGTCGACGGGACAAACCTCCACACAATCGGTGTGCTTGCATTTAATACACGGCTCGCTTACAACAAATGTCATTTTTAATCCCTCGGTGGATACATCGCTGTAGAGCATTTTAGCAGTTTTTGCTCAAGGCACAATCTATGTTGCTCACACTAACTTTTTTTGTAAATTGTACAAGATGTCTAAGGCTTCTCTCGGAGAAATAATGTCGAGATCAAGATTCCGGATTGTTTTTTCGATTTCCGTGTCTTGAACATCTTTCAAAAGATCTCCTTGGTGAGGGTTTTGCTTTAACCCGTTATCCGCGATCGCAATTTGTGTAAGTTTCTCTCTTGCTGCGTTAACGACGTATCTTGGTACTCCCGCCAGCCGAGCTACTTGCACCCCATAGCTTTGATTCGCGGCCCCTTCTTTTAGCCGATACATGAAAGCGATTTTATCATCGTACTCTTTTGCCGAGAGATGCACGTTTTTTGCTTCCGAATGATTTTCTGGGAGGCTGGTCAATTCGAAATAATGAGTCGCGAAAAGTGTCATAGCTCTTATTTGACTGACCATAGCTGTGGCGACTGCCCACGCTAAGGAGAGGCCGTCTAGAGTCGAGGTTCCTCGACCGATTTCGTCTAAGAGGACGAGTGAATTTTCAGTCGCATTATTTAAGATAAAAGCAGTTTCTGTCATTTCTACCATAAAGGTGGATTGTCCACTTGCGAGATCGTCGGACGCTCCTATTCGTGTAAAGATCTTGTCGATTGATCCTATTAAAGCTTCGTCAGCGGGCACATAACTGCCGATATGAGCGAGCACGCAAATGCTTGCGATTTGTCTCATATAGGTTGATTTTCCGCCCATATTTGGGCCTGTGATTAAGAGCATGCGTTGGCTTTCATGCAGCTCGGCGTCGTTCTTTATAAATAGAGAATCAAGACTCTGCTCCACCACTAGGTGTCGCCCTGCGGTAATTTTTATTTGTGGTTCATCACAAAAAGAGGGTCTTGTTAGATTGTATAAGGTCGCCGATTTTGCAAGAGCACAAAGCACATCTAACTCAGCGAGCCCTGAGCTCATTTTTTTTAACTTGTCCAACCAGAACAAAAGTTTTTCTTGTAGCTCCTGATACAGCAGTTTTTCTCTAGCTAGGGCTCTGCTTTTGCTACTGAGGGCCTTGTCTTCAAATTCTTTGAGCTCGGGGGTAATGTACCTCTCAGCATTTTTTAATGTTTGCCTTCGAATATAGTTGTCAGGAGCCCGCTCAGACTGTCCTTTACTTATTTCGATAAAGTAACCATGAATCCTGTTATAACCGACCTTCAAGTTGGAAATCCCAGTATTTTCTCGTTCTGCTATCTCAATCTTATTCAGTAAATTAGAAGCGTTTGAGCTAACGTTCCTAAGGTCATCTAATTCATTATCGTAACCTTCTCTTATCACGCCGCCGTCTCGGACAATGACAGGAGGATTTTCCACAATAGATTCTTTAAGTAGAGAAAAAAGGGTTGGTATTGGCGAGCAAGACGCTGCGATTCTGCAAAGCTTTTTGGCTTTACTCAGCTTTAGAAGGTCCGCAAATTGCGGCAATATTTCCAATGCGTGTCGTATTTGAGTAAGATCCCTCGGCCTCGCGGTCTCAAGCGCAATTCGAGCTACAATTCGTTCGATATCACCAATAAATTTATAGCTTTTTAAAATAGGTTCGTATCTTGACCCATTTGCAAGGTCGGAAACAGCGTCTAACCGCATAGCTATTTCCTCCTGATTTCTGGTTGGTTGAGTTAACCAGCGCCTTAGCTTTCTTGAACCCATGGCCGTTTCAGTTTTATTCATCACGTTGAACAACGTGTCTGAGACTTCTCCTTTTGAATTCTCAACTAACTCCAAAGCTTGACGTGTGTTGGCGTCCATTTGAATAACTTGGCTGTCATTCAAAAGCCTTATATTTTTGACATGAGGTAGGGAGCGACGTTGGGTGTATTTCAAATAAATGAGTAAGCTACCCGCTGCAGAGATGGCGGGGCGCAAATTCTCTATTCCCAAGACTGTGAGATTTGGCACCCCAAACTGTTCACATAACATATCCGTTGCGTTTATCAGATCAAAATCCGCTTCTGAACGAATATTTTTTGTTACACTACCTTTAAGCCATTCAAACTCTGACATCGTTTCTGATACGAGAATTTCCGATGGATTAACTCGTGATATCTCGGAGCTGAGTTCGAGCGTGCTTGAAAATTCTTTTACCTCGAAAGAGCCCCGAGCGAAACTGAGTATCGCTAGCCCATAGGTTTTCCCATTTTTATAAACGCCCGCTAAATAGTTGTCTTTCTCGGGATCGAGCAAGGCCTCATCCGTAACCGTGCCAGGGGTGAGGAGCTTGACTACTTTTCGCTCAACCGGTCCTTTTGATGTATTTGGATCTCCAATCTGCTCGCATATTGCAACAGAAATCCCATTTCTTATAAGCTTGGCCAAGTAGGAATCAGCTGAATGAAAAGGAACTCCGCACATAGGGATAGGATCTCCTGCAGATTTACCTCTGCTAGTGAGAGTGATATCCAATATTTTCGAAGCCGCTTTCGCATCCTCGAAAAAAAGCTCATAGAAATCACCTAGCCTGTAAAAGAGCATGGTGTCTGGGTATTTTGCCTTTATAGCGAAATACTGTTGTATCATCGGTGTGTGCTTTGAACCACGATCTTCGTCAGAAAAACTATCCATTAAAAAACCTAAAATTTATTTAGAAAAGGCTCAGCACTTTGAACCAAAAAAGGCTGGCATTTTGCAAAAGCGTGTGCATAATACTGTATATAGGTACAGTAATTAAGATCAACGAACTCAGATAAGGATATTGCCCTTTTATGGGGTCTTTAGCAAAGAACAGGCTATCGTTAATAGCGAGATAAAAAATATCAAGCAGAAAATCAAGGAGCATCTATGTCAGATATCGACTCAAATAAAGAAAAAGCGCTAACCGCTGCTCTCTCGCAAATCGAGAGGCAATTCGGAAAAGGAGCTATGATGCGACTGGGAGATTCTCCTGGAGAGAGAATACCCTCGATATCAACAGGTTCACTGGGCCTCGATGTTGCGCTTGGTATAGGTGGACTGCCGAAGGGAAGAATTGTCGAAATATATGGTCCAGAGTCCTCAGGGAAGACTACGCTTACGTTACAGCTAATCGCTGAAGCTCAAAAAAACGGCGGTACTTGCGCTTTTATTGATGCCGAGCACGCACTTGATCCTCAGTACGCGCAAAACTTGGGGGTGAATATAGAAGACTTGCTTGTTTCGCAGCCAGACACGGGCGAACAAGCTTTAGAGATTTGCGATATGGTTGTTCGTTCGGCTGCCGTGGATGTCGTTATAGTTGACTCAGTAGCTGCTTTAACGCCAAAAGCAGAAATTGAAGGAGAGATGGGGGATCATCATGTTGGCCTCCAAGCGCGTCTAATGAGTCAAGCACTGAGAAAAATGGCGGGCAATATAAAAAACTCCAACACTCTAGTCGTGTTTATAAACCAAATCAGAATGAAAATTGGAGTCATGTTCGGAAGTCCTGAAACAACGACAGGAGGAAATGCCCTTAAGTTTTATTCGTCCGTGAGACTAGATATAAGGAGAATCGGGTCGATCAAGGAAGGGGACGAGATTGTGGGGAATGAAACTCGAGTAAAGGTAATCAAGAACAAGGTCGCGCCACCGTTTAAACAGGCAGAATTCCAAATTATGTACGGAAAAGGCATCTATAGATTTGGCGAAGTCCTCGATTTAGGTGTCTCGCTCAACCTTGTTGACAAAGCAGGCGCTTGGTACAGCTACAAGGGCGAAAGGATTGGCCAAGGGAAAAAGAACGCATGCGAATTCTTGAAGGATAACTTTAAGATCTATGATGAAATAGAAGCGCAGATCCGGGAGCAACTCCTTAATGAAAAGAATGGGGATGAGAATGAGGCTGACGATAAAGTCACCCCAATCTCGAACTTTCAAGACAGTTAGTGTCTAAAGTCGGCCAAAAAATTCGACTCTCAGCGATGAACTTTCTTGCGAGAAGGGAGCACTCTTATAAAGAAATTATTTTTAAACTCCGTAAAAGGTTCGAAGATTCTGATGACCTGATAATTGAAGAAGTAGATCGGCTTCGCACTGAAGGTTTACAGAGCGATCATCGGATGGCATCAGAGTATATTCATTTTCGATCGAAGAAAGGCGCAGGCCCAAAGAAGATAAGATCCGAATTGAGAGTTAAAGGAATCTCAGACAGCCTTATAGAGCAAGTATTCGTAGAATCGGGCGTAGATTGGGGAGTAGTTTTAGAGAGCGTTATAGAGAAGAAGATGAGTCAATCTGGGTTTGCATTCGATACTCTCGAAACGAAGCATAAGGTGATGACCTTTCTTCAAAAAAGGGGGTTCGAACTCGATCAGATTAGAGACCTCATTCACTAATTAACTTTAAGACAAGCAGACTCGGTTTCGGTAGCTAGTATCTTTAAAATTAGGTATCTTAATCTATCTTGCGTAGTTAGAGCTCAGTTGCGGTCTCCATGGATAGTAGTCAAATTCGAACAGAGTTTTTAGAATTTTTCAAAAAGAAAAACCACACTATTGTCGATTCGGCGTCTCTTGTGCCTGAAAATGATCCCACTTTGCTTTTTACAAATGCTGGCATGGTTCAGTTCAAGGATGCCTTTGCGGGTAAGGAAAGCAGAGGTTATCGGCGTGCAGTTAGCTGTCAGCGATGTCTTCGAGCGGGCGGTAAACATAATGACCTAGAAAATGTTGGATATACGGCGAGGCACCATACTTTTTTTGAGATGTTAGGAAACTTCAGCTTTGGCGATTATTTCAAGGAGGAAGCGATTCTTTATGCATGGGAATTTTTGACGAAAAATCTTCGACTACCTCCAGAGAGGCTTTGGGTAACAGTTCACGAAAGTGATAACGAGGCCGAGCGCATTTGGACGGATTTAGTAGGTTTTGATCCGGCGAGGATATCCCGCCTGGGCGATGAAGAAAATTTCTGGACAATGGGCGACACAGGGCCTTGCGGTCCCTCTTCGGAGATTTTTTATGACCATGGAGAAGAGGTAGAAGGGGGTCCGCCTGG
>MDTA01177595.1_pt1 | contig 19354 bp, 16 predicted proteins | sample 811151 | NCBI WGS metagenome assembly MDTA01 (sample SAMN05326648, study PRJNA326480) | marine metagenome | isolation source: seawater | place: Indian Ocean: South | collected 2010 | reverse complement strand
CAGATGATCAAGGACATGACCCTCGCCATCAACAAGTACTACGCCTTCGGCTCGTGCTTCTCGGAGGACGACACCTAATCGATTCAGCGGGTCATTCGGGAGAAGAAGAGAGAGGGTACGGGAGAGTCGAAGCGGCGAGGAGGATGCGGGTTGTTTATTAGCTCTCGGTGCATGCATAGCGTGTGAATATTACGAAAAAGAACACGACAAGAGGAAAGGGCCGAAGGCGCGGACTCCAGACTACAACCCCTTCAGTTGCGTTGAAAACTAGGTCAAGCTAAGTTTCGCAAGTCTACTACGTTAACATCGCGCGGGCGAAGGCACGCCGCCGTTCCTCGCTCGCGTCTAAGAGTAAGGCACGTGCGCCCGAGGGTTCGCACGACCCGATGCCGCCTCATGTCTTCGGCGGGTCCACCGGGTATCCCCGCATCCGTTTCACCACATCCACCAGAGCCTTGAATGAGTAAGGCTCGTTCTGCGCCAGGTCGGCGAGCATCTTCCGGTTGAGCTGGATGTTCTCATCCTTCAGCCCGCTGATGAACTCGCCGTATCCGATGCCGTGCTCCCTGACACCCGCGTTGATCTGCTGGATCCACAGCCCGCGAAAGTCCCTCTTCTTCGCCTTTCGATCCCTGTACGTGTACTGCAGCGCCTTCTCCACCCGGTTCCTCGCGATCCTGATGGTGTTCTTGGCCCGACCCCTGAAACCCTTCGCGAGCTTGAAGATCTTCTCCGCCTTCATAATTCGCGCCCGATCCGCCCAGGTGCGGGAACCTTTGCCCGATGCGCCCGAGAGTGAATGGAGAACGGCGGGGCGATTCCACACGGTTGTTTCTGGTTGTTCTCGTCAGTTCACTCAACGAACGCAGATTAACGAACGCTGTATTCATGTAAACAGTATTTAGTCAACTACTCTTACTATATAATGTGTTGACACACACAATGTTTCACATTTGATGGGAAATGTAGATCTCGCAGGTGTATTCATGGTTACCGAGGTGTCGAATTTTGTAGGGCTTTGATGGTCTCCCACCTCTTTTACCCCGACTTCACCGCGGACTAGCCCTTTTCAACGAGCGTCACGTACGCAAAGGGGACAAGGGAGACACCATGGGTGAGTTCACGACCATGCACGACCTCTTCGTATCATGCGTCGTACCGCCCGTCGAACGCGCGCGTCGCGCCGCGGTCTTTGCCCGGACCGCCCGACGGGATCACGGCTGCCGTAAACCCTTCCTTCCCTGCGAGACGCTAAATTCCGTCCCCATCTCCCTCTCCTCCCTCAGGTATCTCTCGCGACTCTCTCCACAAGCGCCGGCTCACCGGTGGCAAGCAGAAGCCCTGGCGCAAGAAGCGCAAGTGAGTACATCCCCCGCACGAAATCGCGTCGGCGCGGAGCGTTCGGGACCGGTTTCCGGACCTTCCACCCATGCGCGGAGGTTTATTTTGGTTTTTAGGGTTCTGGGGAAAAAAAGCCGATGGCGGACCCGGCGAGGCGCGGGATCTCGCGCGCCGACCCGCGGGACTCCGGTCCCCGGTCCCCGCATGACCACTCGATACATATGCACCCCATCCATCGCATCGGAACTGACCGCGCCGTCCCCCCCCCGCCCCGTCACCCATCAGGTACGAGCTCGGCCGTCAGCCCGCCAACACCAAGCTCTCCTCCCACGTGGATGTGCGCGTGGTGCGCTGCCGCGGCGGCAACAAGAAGTTCCGCGCGCTCCGCCTGGACCACGGTAACTTCTCCTGGGGTTCCGAGAACGTCACCAGGAAGGCCCGCATCCTCGACGTGTGCTACAACGCGTCTAACAACGAGCTCGTGCGCACCAAGACTCTGGTGAAGGGCGCGGTGATTGCGATCGACGCCTCCGAGTTTCGCTCCTGGTACCAGCAGCACTACGGCAAGAAGATCGGCATCAAGGTGAAGGACGGCGTCAAGGTTGAGAGCGAGGACATCGACGAGAAGCGCAGCAAGAGCCTGACCCAGAAGCTCAACAAGCGCAACAAGGGCCACGTCGTCGCCGCGAACATTGAGCAGCAGTTCACCACCGGCCGCGTCTACGCGCTCGTCCCCTCCCGCCCTGGCCAGTGCGGCAGGTGCGACGGCTACATCCTCGAGGGTAAGGAGCTTGACTTCTACATCAAGAAGATGCAGAAGAAGAAGGGCAAGCACGGCGACGCCGCCACCGCGTAATTTGTTCGCGGCGAAGTGGAGTTGTGGAAGTACTTTAGATGTTTCCGTGATTAATCCATCGGAGATGTGACTTTACAACACCGCGCCCCGCCGGTTCTCGCAACCTTTCCCGGTGAACGACGACGGTGGCGATACTCTCGAATGAAGACGCCGGTCGTCAACCCTCTCCCGTCGCGACTTCCCCTTCCACTCTTGGACCCTCGCGAGCCACATCAAGATAAATTCAACTTTCATCTTTGGACCATTCCGACACGCGCTATGGCGCGTCTGATCCATCGCTCCATCGGCGTCGGTCAAACCGCCAGGCTATCCACGCGCTTTGGCATCCATCCGAGCGGCCGTTCCTCCGTCGCGGTCGTCGCGGCCATGTCGCAATCGCACGCCTCCGAGAAGGACGTCATCGTCATAGGGAACGGGCCGATCGGCTCGGCAGTGGCCAGGCACGTCGCCGAGGGTGGATACAGCGTCCTCGTCGTCGACGGCGGAAATCGTCTCACGTCCGCATCGGACGATATGGGCAGGATCGTCAGGCCGTTGGACGCGGAGGGTCGCGAGCGATGGACGCGGTGGAACGTGGAGTCCATCGAAGCCTTCGGCGACATCGAGACGCGTTCGGGCGTCGACTTCTTCCAGCGCTGCGGGTCCCTGGCTTGCGGAACGGGCGCCTTCGTCGAGCGACCCGCGCGCCTGCTGGAGCAGAACGGCGTCCCCCACGCGCGCCTCGAGTCCGGCGCGGACGTCACCCGACGGTTTCCCTTCCTCTCGGTTCCGGCGACGCACGTGGGCGTCGTCGACGACGTCGGCGGGTTCGTCGATCCGGGCGCCATGATCCGCGCGCAGAACGCGCTCACGGTGGAATCGGGGCGAGGCGACGTGCGCGCGGGCGTGGTGACGCGCGTCGAGGTGGTCGGCGACGTCGAGGCGGGCGGCGTCGAGACGGGTTCGCCGCGGCGGGTGCGCGTCACCACGGAGGAGGGCGACGCGTTCGTGGGTTCGGCGGCGGTGGTGACCGGCGGGGCGTACACCGCGTGGCTCGTTCGCTCGTCCGGACTGAGCCGGGACGAGGCGAAACGGGAGCGGACGATGACGACGCCGCGCGCGAGCCCGGACGCGAGCTCGGGGGTGGCGCGCGTGCGCGTCTCGAGGCGTACCGTCCTTCTCGCGGAGGTGACAGAGGCGACGGCGAAGGGGCCGCTGGGCGCCATGCCCACGGTCAAGTACCAGTTCGCGCCGGCGCCGAGGGACGACGGGGGATCGTCGCAGTCCAGGAACGAGGCGATGAGCGTGTACGTCCTACCCCCGATATGGTACCCCGACGGAGTGCTGGGCTTGGAACCCGGGTGGTACGTGAAGATTGGGGGCGGCGCAAACGATTTCTTCGACGAGGACCGCGCGGACGATGCCGTCGCCGACCTCGACGAGTGGATGAGATCGGACGGTGACGACTCGGTGGCGGACAGGCTCCACGACGTGCTCGTTGCGCTCATGCCGGACACCAACTTCCTCAGCGTCCAGAGCAAGGCGTGCGTGACCACCTGCAGCGACGACGGCGAGTTACAGTGCGAGGCTCTCGGGGATGGCGGCGTCGTGCTGGCGGTGACGGGTTGCCAGGGGAAAGCGGCGGGGCCCGCGGACGCGATCGGGCGGGCGGTGGCGAGCGAGGTTGCGGCGAGGCTCGGTGTGTAGGTTTTGCTGGCGTCTGGCATTTTAATTATTAAACATCGAACTCATCAGATGAACCTTCTAGAATCACGACTTCTCTATGTACATTGTTACTGCGCGGATGGCGCCTGCGGGGGAGGAGCAGCCTCGGCGGGAGGCGCCTCCGCCGTGGGCGCCGCCGCGGGCGCCGCGGTGGCGGCGGGAACCTCCGGCACCGGGGGAGGCGGCAGCGGCGCCACCCTCTCCGCGCGCAGCACCACAGACGCGCGGTCCATCACGGTGTAGACGTTCGAGGCAAGCGAGGGCCTGATCATAGCCTCCGCCGCCGCCTTGGACTGCGCGGGGATGTCGTCGGCGTCGAGGAAATCGTACGGGGGCTGCAGGGCCGAGTCGGACACCATCCTCCACGCGCATCCATCGGGGGGATTTGGGAGCACAACCTTGGCCGGGAGGTGGTGCGCGTTGAAGGCGACGTAAAGAGTCTCGGAGTTCTCAGCACCGGCCTCATGGCTCTTGACGGTAAACGCCACGAAGCGGCTCGTCTCGTCCCACATGGGCTGGTCGGGCTCGTGTCCGTGCCACTTGATGTTGTTTTCGTTGGGGAATTCGCTCAGGCGGAGCGCGGGCTGCCTCGCCTTGAACGCGCGCATGAGGCGCATAAAGCGGCTCAAGCCGGCGTTCTTGACCGGGTCCTTCGCGATGCCCCAGTCCATCCAGTTCATCTCGTTGTCGTGGCAGTACGTGTTGTTGTTACCCCCCTTGGTGTGACCGTACTCGTCGCCCATGTAAATCATGGGAACGCCCTGCGCGACGAAGAGCGCCGTGAAAAAGTTGCGCATCTGGCGGTCGCGAAGCATTTTCGCAACGGGGGTGGCGTTGATGCCGTCCTCGTGGGGGCCGAGGCCGCAGTTCCAGCTCAGGTTAGACTCCTCGCCGTCCTGGTTGTCCTCACCGTTCGCCTCGTTATGCTTCTCGTTGTATGACACCAGGTCTCGGAGGGTGAAGCCGTCGTGGCAGGTGATGAAGTTGACGGTGTGATGCGGCTTTCGGCCACCCTGCGAGTAGAGGGTGGGGGATCCGCAGAGGCACTCGGCGAAGATGCCCGCGTAGCCGTCGAAACCGCGGATGAAGTTGCGGGTATCATCCCTGAACCTTCCGTTCCACTCAGCCCACTTGCCGTAGTGTGGGAAGTTGCCAACCTGGTAAAGGCCGCCGGCATCCCAAGCCTCAGCGATGAGCTTGACCTTGCCGAGTATGGGGTCGTTGGAGATGGCGGCAATCAGGGGAGGATCAGGGAGGGCCTCGCCGACGCCGATCTCGTTGTTTTCCATGCCGGTGCCGGGGTGACCCTCGTCGTTGGGCGTCTGCCAGTTGGACGGCGCGCGGGTCAGGATGGAAGCGAGGTCGAACCTGAAACCGTCGATGTGGTACTCGGTGACCCAGTACTTGAGGCAGTCGCAGATGAACTCCCTCACCAACGGATGGTTGCAGTTGAAGGTGTTGCCGCAGCCGGAGTAGTTGTAGAACTGACCCTCGGGGGCGACCATGTAGTAGGTGCGGTTATCGAGGCCGCGGAACGAGAGCGAGAGGCCGCGCTCGTTACCCTCGGCGGTGTGATTGAACACCACGTCGAGGATCACCTCGATGCCGTTCCTGTGGCACTCCTTGACAAGGGTCTTGAACTCCCTGTTCGCCGCCCTACCGCAGTCGTCGCCTGCGGACTTGGCGTACAGCTGCTTCGGGGAGAAGAAGTTGACGGTGGAGTACCCCCAGAAGTTGTACCGCATCTCGCCCGTCACCGGGTTCGGGGTGTAGTACTCGAGCTCGTTGAACTCGTGAATCGGGAGAAGCTCAAGGGCGTTGAAACCCATGCGCTTGAAGTATGGGAGCTTGGGGATGATGTCATCGTAGGTACCGCCTCCCTCCTGCGCGGTGAGACCGCGGACGTGGCACTCGTAGACGCAGAGCTCCGACAGGTCGTACTTGGGGCTGGTCACGCCCTCCCAATCAAAGTTGTCCTGCCTGGAGGGAACCGCGCCCGCATACTGAGGCCAGCACTCCTCTCCGACCTGGCACATCGCGGACTGCTCGCCGTACTTCTTGCGATCACCGGAGAGCACGGCCTTGGCGTAGGGATCGAGCAGGATGTTCTCCCAGTCGAAGTGGTGACCCTTGTGCTGGTCCTTCTGCCCGTTGATGCGGTAGCCGTACAGCATCTGGTCGCTCGCCTTGGGCAGGTGGATGTGCCAGGTGTTGCCGGTGCGGTTGGTGGTGGGATCGAGAGGGATCTCCACGGTGGGCTCCTTACCAGCCTTGAGGTCCTCGGGCTTCCAGATGCAGAGGTGAACGCCGAGGCACTCGGGCGCGGCGTACACGGCAAAGTTGACGCCATCCGCGGAGAGCGTCGCGCCCATGGGCTGCGCCGTGCCCGCGGTGGGCATGTCGAACAGGCCGGGGTAGGGCTTCTGCGTGAGTGGCGGCGGGGTGGGAGCCGCGGGCTCGGCGGGAACCGCGGCGGCGACGGGCTCGGCGGGCGCGGCGGGGGCGGGCTCGGCGGGCGGAGCCGCGGCTTCCTGGGGCGGTGGCGCGGCAGCCTGGGGCATGGGCTGTGGGGGCTGCTGCTGCGCGAGCGCCTCGGCCTCGGACATGTCCTGGTTGGGCGGCTGCACGGCGTGCGAAATGATCGAGCGACGCGAGGATATCGCGACCCTGCTCTTGACGCTCTTAGCCTGCGAACGCGGGGGTTGGGGAAAGGGGAGGGGCACGTTCTTGAGAATTGGGCCTCGAACAGGCGGATTTTCGCGGGCGCGGGGTAATCGGCGCCAGGTTTCGATCGCGCGGGGTTCGCGAAGCGGACGGGTTGAAGCTCACCTGGACGCGGGGTTGACCGAGGGCGACCTTCCGACCTCCCATGATCGCGCGCGGCCGCGCGAGCGCCGCGGGGGCGACTAGGCGAACGGTTTGACATTGCGCCAACATGGTGTGATCTCCCCGGTTTTTTTCTCAGGGGGGATTACGTTTGGCGTTCCCTTGAGGTTACGCGAGTTGCTACGCGCGGGGATCGACCGTATTCGAGTGCCGCACAATCTGCCGCGGTACACGAGCAAACTTTACACCCGCACTTGCGTGCGCGCGCAGTGAAGCCGCGGAGTTAAAGGTAAAATTGCACACGCTTCTTGCCGGATAAGGGAAAAAGCCCTTTTTGTTGAGTCGGACCGGCATTTTTTTAATTGGAGGTTTACGAACCCTTGTCCGGAACCCCACAAACGCGGCAAAATAACAATTTCTGAAACCCTGGTTCGCTTTTTGGCCTCGGGGGTGCGTGACTAGGAGACATGTCAGCGAATCCTGCTCAAAAAGAAAATCCTCGGAATTCTCGCTTTTCCAACCTCGACGCACACGAGGAAAAAATAGCAAATGCGAATTGGAGCAAAAACTTCAGCCGTCCGAACGCTCCCTAGCCGTCCGCCCCAACTGGAATGATGTTAGGGGGCCATCATCAAGCACAGTCCCTGGTCTTTCAACCTTGGGAGCGATGCAGACTTCCGGCTCAGACTAGGGAGTCATAGCTCTTCTTCCGACATGAGAAGCTTGTCAGTATTTGGAGAATACTGATTAGGGTGTATCTACTGTAGAAATGAATCCTGTTCAAGTACAGTCGATACGAAATGTGGGACAAATTCATTTATATGCCCCAAAACGAGTCGTACCCTCGCGGCTTATGGGTCGCTTTGCATTCGAAGCAGCGGAAGATCGGCACCGGATGACGGATCTCACTCTCGGGAAAACCCGGAAGGCTAGGGTAATCCCGGTGCGCATCGACACAACTCGCGGCTCACCACGCTCCGAACCTCAAAGAGAGACATGTCAGCCACCGCCGCGATTCACACCGGTCGCATCATCCTCGGAGCGCCCGCCCGCGTCGCGGTGAGCTCCTCCCCGAGCCCGTCTCCCCTGCTCGATCCAACCATCTTCCGATCGATTGTCATTGTCGATTCGCTTCGTCCCATCGTCGACTGACCCATGCATTGCGCCCCGTCCTCGATCGCAGCAGACCAGACGCCATGCTAAGCCCGCGCGCCACAGTCGCATCGTCGCCAGAGCCGCGGATGAGCGCGCAAAGCTCCCAAAGGAGTACACCTTCCACTCCCCCGGCAGCGTCCAGGAGACTGACGACGCGGTGGTGTTCGCGCATCAGACCCCGGAGGAGGCGGGGAAGTGGAAGGACTCGTCCGTGTTCCACGTGGGCGACGGCTCCTCTGATCCCGTCCGTTTGGGCGTGGTCATCGGCGAGTTCCACAACAGGCTCATGGACAGGATGCTGGAGGACGCGAGGGTGAGCGCGGCGGCCATGGGTGGGACCATCGACCAGGTGGTGTGGGTCCCGGGCACGTATGAGGCGCCTCTGGTGGTGGAGCGCATGCTCGAAGACGACGCCCTAGATGCGGTGTGCGTGGTGGGGTACATCGAGAAGGGATCTACGCTGCACGGTCAGGAGATGGGCGCCACCTGCTCGCTCATTTTCAAGCAGCTCGAGCTCGAGTACGGCAAGCCTGTGGGCATGGGCATCATCGGACCGGGAGCCACTGCAGAGCAGGCGGAGGGACGCGTGGCTTACGCGGGCAACGCGATCCGCGCCTCAATCCGTATGGCCAGGTACATGGCCAAAAAATGAGCGCTCGTGTCGTATTAATATCAACCCAAACACGTCTTTCAGAGCCTCCCCGCGGGCAGCTCGACCAGGACGCAACCCTCGTGCACAGCGATTCCCAACTCCTCGCATCGAGAGCTGAGCTCCTTCGACCCGGCTCCGGGCTGGACGAAAAGGTTGCGTATCCCAAGCGCGGCCATCTGCTCCACGACGTCCATGCCCATCGTCGGGTTCACCACCAGATCCACGCACTCCACAGACTCAGGTTCCGGGAGGTCCTTAAGCGAACTGAACTCGGCCGGGGGCTTATTGTAAGGGTTCACGCGGAAGACCTCCTTCCCGTGACTCCTGAGCCTCTCAGTGAGCTGCCCGACTACGGGGTTCTTGCCGTGGTTGCCCACCACGGCCCAAACCTTCTTCTTGAGCATCGCGGACCCGTCACTCGCCGCCATGCCCGCGGTCACCCGGAACAAGGTTGCGCTCATCGGGTGTGACGATTGACAAGACAGGATACCGACGCAATAAAACCTTTCGTCCTACGCTCGGGATACACTCGCCGTCGGCGACGAGGGGTGGACAAACGGCGTTCGCGGCGGGTCCGGGAAGACCCAGACGCGCGGATCGTTACATCTGGGACACATGAGGCGCGCGCTGGTCGCCGCGGGGAAGCAGCTGACGCGTTGCCAAGCGCTCGTCGAGGCGTCGCCCGCGCAACATCGGGGATGGGGTAGCTCGAGCGCGGGGGAGTGGACGACATCGCGACGTCTCGGGTGGTTCCGCGAGGGTTGGGGACGATATATATCCACGCCCTCGCGCGATTGGTCCCTCGACGAAGCGTCCGAACGCCGTCGCCCGTTCGCGAGCATCGGCGTCGAGGCGTCCGCTCCGACGCGGGTCGGCATCCCATCGATCGATGGCGCGAGGGGGTACTCCGTCTCCCCGCCGACGAGGAGGGGCGGAGACGCGTCCGATCGCGTCGACGTCACCGCGCGCGAGACGAACGATGTCGATGCGGATCGGGTGAACTCCGGCGATGCCGCGTCCGTGTCGTCGCGCGGCGACGGGTTCGCGCGCGCCCCCGAGGCTGAGCGCACGTGGGTCGACGAGACGCTGCCGCCCTTCGCGGTGCCTTACGCCAAGCTGGTGCGATTGGACCGACCCGCGGGAGTGTACCTGCTCGCGTGGCCATGCCTGTGGTCCATCGCACTCGCCGCCCCGCCGAGGTGTCAGCCCGACCCGTACCTGTCGGCGCTGTTCTGCGCGGGCGCGTTCCTGCTGCGGGGCGCGGGGTGCACCGTGAACGACCTCTGGGACAGGGACATAGACAAACTCGTGGCTCGAACCAGGAACAGGCCGATTGCGTCCGGGGCCGTGTCGCCGACCGCCGCGCTGGTGTTTCTGGCCGCCCAGCTCGGCGCGGGCGCGGGGATCCTGCTCCAGCTCAACGATTTCAGCAAGGCGCTCGGCGCCTCTTCGCTCGCGCTGGTGGCGGCGTATCCGGCGATGAAGAGACTCACCCATTGGCCTCAGGCGTTCCTGGGCCTCACGTTTAACTGGGGCGCGCTGCTGGGATACGCCGCCGTTCACGGCACCCTCAACCCGGCGGTATGCGCGCCGTTGTACGCCAGCGGGGTGTTCTGGACGCTGCTTTACGACACCGTGTACGCGCATCAGGACAAGGACGACGATAAAAAGATCGGCGTCAAGTCCACGGCGCTGCGCCTGCAGGAGATGGCCGGGGGACGCGCGGAGGACACGAAGAAGTACCTGGCCGCGTTCGGCGCCGCGTCCACCGCGGGTCTGTGCGCGGCCGGTCACGCGGCGGGCGTCGGGCCGGCGTTTTATCTCGGCGCATTAGCGTCGGCGGCGCACCTAGGGTGGCAAGTTTGGGACGTCAACCTGGATGACGGCGAGGACTGCGCGGCTAAGTTCAGGAGCAACGGGACGCAGTACGGGGCGATCGTCTTCGCGGCGTGCGTCGCAGGGAAGCTGACGGGACACTGAGGGGGCTCCGAGGGGGGTCGGGGCTCCGAGGTGGGTCGGTGCTTTGAGTGAGGGAGTCAGTCGGTCCGGGCGTCGACGACGGGGTGCTTATTTTTTGACAGACTGGTTGTTTTACACGGCGACTCTGACGCCTATTGCTGGTCGATCGCCTTGTCGTTCGGCCCGATGTTCGAACGATGCACACCGACGTTCTTGATGGACTCGAGATACGCCTTCACCTCCTGCGTGATGAAAAGGAGGGCGAGCGATGTGTCAGTCGATGCGGCGGGAGGAACGCGGGTTGGTGATGTTAAAATATCTCGGGCACGGGGTCATCGTTCGAAGGGGCGAGTCGGCTCACCTCCTTGCAGTTCTGGTAATGGTTCACGCCCTCCAGCTTGTAGCACTCCTGAACTCGCTCGCGAAGCAGCTGCGGTCGAATGGGTGAAGGGGAATCGCGTCAGCCGAAGGCGCTGAGGTCGGGCCAGCGTAGCCTAGGGTTTATTTCAGATGTGCGTTCCAGCGTGGCAGGGGAGTTATGCGTCGCCTCGGGCGCTCACCTTGGCGGTCTCGATCTTCACCATCTTCTCGCGAACCACGTGCTCTCTCTGAGCGATGGCCGCGACCTTGTCAGCGAGTGGGTCGGACGGGTCGAAGTTCTCGGGCGCCCCCGGGAAGTTGGCAGCCTCTCCGTAGAATTGCTTCGCCATCGGTGGATTTCTCTGAGAACGGACCGATCTATCTAACCGCGCGGGGTGCGGGTGCAGTGGGCGAGGGTTCCTCGGCGGGTCCGAGATGCGCTCGGCAAGGACCTCGGAGGAGAGTTCTCGACGGAGTACGAGCCACGCGCGCGCTCCTCGTTCTGAACCCGACCTTCGATCCGCTCGGGGGTTCGTGCTGCAAATAGGTCGCACAGGACCTCAGCTGCTCAGTTTGTGAGTCCGACTGACTTGGTCGTGAAACTCTCCGTCTCTTGGTTTCACTTCCTCATCACACGCGCGCTCCATGCGCTTGATTGCCCGCATCGCGCTTCTAGCGCTCGTGTGCGTCCCGGGTTTTGCCAACGCCGCCGAGGTGGTCACGCTCACGGATGCGACGTTCGAGCATCACACGCAGGCGGCCACTGGACAAACCTCCGGCGTATGGTTGGTCAGATTCAAGAGCGAGACGTGTGGACACTGCGCGAAGATGGATCCGGAGTGGACGAGGCTCGCGGAGGAGATAGACAACGCCGTGATAGTGGCCGACATCGATGGACCGAACAACCCGATCACCACGGACAGGTTCAACGTCCGGGCCTTCCCCACCGTGCTGCTGTTCCGCGACAGGAAGGTTTTCAAGTACGGCGGTGAGAGAACCGCGGATGCGTTCGCGGAGTTTGCCACGGCGACGTACGCGGATGACCCTAATCGGGCGCGCGACGTGCCCCCGGAGCTCACGCCCATACAGAGGATCTTCTCCGAGACGACGAAATCCCTGGCGCTGCTCATCATAGACTCGTACGACGCCGCGGACCGTTGGATGGCGACGGCGAGGAAGGACTTCGCCGGGGTGGCGACCGGGTTTCGGAAAGGAGGCGTGTCGGGGGCGTGGGAGAGATCGGTGGCGGCGTTTGAAAGGTCCCCGAGGATGTGGGGCGGGACCATGATCGTGCTTGGCGTTATTGGTGTGAGCTTCGCCATGGCGCTCGCGCTCATCACCGCGCCCGCGAAGAAGAAGAGCAAGGAGGAATGACGACGGTACTGAATGATTCGACCATCACATCCGTCTCGTGGTCTCGCGGCGGGGTCACGAATCCACAGCCTTCTCCCCGGGCTGCGGCCCCAGATCGTTCGCGAAGAACTTACTTTCGTCGTAGGACGTCGCGCGCACCGTCCGTCCCCCGAAGAAGCGACCGTCCATCTCCGCTCTGCACCGCTCCGCGGACTCAGCCTCGACGAATTCCGCGAAGATCCGCACAGCCTCCGTCGCCGGGAACCCCGCGTCCGTCACCTCGAATATCACCACCCGCACCACCGCGCCGAACCTCTCGCACTCCTCCGCCACCTCATCCTCGAGGTCCCCGTCCACCTCCCCCGGCCCCGTCAGGTTACGCAGCAGCAGCACCCTCGTGGGAGTGGCGGGTTTATCCCCCTCGTCAACCGCCGGGACAACCGCCGCGCCCGCGCGCGAGGAACCCGACGAGACGAAGGCGGGCGCGCCGAGCAGCGTGTGTGCCCCATCGCCCTCGGCTGATACTTCTCCAATGACCGTGGACCTGTTGGGAAACATTTCCGGCGCGTTGACGATGATGCCGGATCGAATTCCGTCCTTCTGTGCCATGAGGGGCGTGGTCATGCCCTGCCCGTCCTTACCCAAGCCGGAGCCCTCCTTCCAACCCATCTTCTCCATCATCTTCTGCGCGAGGGTCATCCCCTTATCCTTCACGGGCGCGGGAGGCTTTTGGGGCTCCGGCGTCCTCTCCGCTCTCTCCGGTTCGACCTCGTTGGACGCCGCCGGTTCAACCTTGCCGAACCTCAACGTCGCTCGCCTCGCAAACGCCTCCTCCCCAGTGACGTTCAGGGAGCTCCTGTCCGGTGCCGTGCCCGCCGCCTCTCGCGCCGTCCTTCTCTCTTCCTCGAGTTCACGCCGCTGCCGCTCGAGCTCCACCCTCTGGCGCTCCCTCGTTCTCGCCGCCTGCTCCGTCGCCACGCGCCTGGCCCTGGCGCGAACCACATCCTCGTACGAGTTTGGCTTACCGGGTTGATACTCGTCGGCCACCTCGGCGCTGAGGGTGCCGTAGGTCGCCGCCGACGGCTCGGGGACGGCGCCACCTCCTATGCCCGTCTTGGTCACCACCACGCGCGTCGCCGTCGCCGACGGTCGGGCACCCGGGGTCCTGACCGCGGACGACCCGCCCGGAGCATCGGACGAGGTCGCCTCCTGCTGGCGCGCGAGCTTGGCCTGCTGCGCGCGCAATGCGGCAGCCTGCGCCTTTAACATCTGGGGATTCAGCAGCGCGGGCGACTTTCGAGGCGGAGCCCTGAGCGCGCTGCCGGCTCCGGACCATCCTCCGGTCTTTCCCGCGGTGGATCCGGGCGTCGTCGCGGCGCCATCGGATCGCTTCGCGGGAGTCTCGGACGATCCGCCCCCGTCGCCCCTCGACGACCCGTCCTTCGCCGAGGGCAGATCGCCGAACAGACCCATGGCTATCCACCAATCCGGAAGGAGATCCGCCTTGCACCTCGCGTCGGCCACGGCCCCTCCCCGGCGCGGGTACGCGGTGTGATGGCTGGAGCCAAAAAGCTCGCTTCAGCGTGAAAGCGTGACTCTGCAACCGCCGAAATATTTCAAAAAGCCCGCAGCCGAGGCTCAAAGCCAGAGCCCTCCGGCGTATCGCGTGGCGACACATCGAACCGAAGGCTCGCGCGCACTCGGGCAAGATGTGGCGCGTGCAGTGCAAGCTTCCGAGCCGCGTGTCGGACGTGCTTCAGACAGGTAAGGACCCGCACCAGCCGATCCCTGGTGGAAACAAAATCAAACCCTCGCCAACCGCGTCGCGCGCCTGGATCTCGCGCGCGCGACCGTCGACGACCCGATCCTCACCTCTTTTTCGCTCCGCATCATCTCGCAGGCAATGCGGGCAGCGCGCGCGGCGGTCTGGACGCCGAATGCGGCACCGCGTGGGTGACGCACGAGGGCAGAGTGCACGCGTGGGCGCTCCCATCGCGCGCCGGCGATCGTTCCACCGAGGGCGGCGCCGTGCCCGACACGTACGCCGAGTACGACGTCGCTCCCCGAGTGGCCGGGGACACGTCGCCCCCCCTCGTGCACGTGGCCTCCGCGGACGGGGGCGCCACGCTCTGGATAGTGGCAGCGGGAGCGGCTTCGGGCAAGGTTGCCGTGGCTCGGTGCGACGGCGTCGCCGGGTCGAGGGAGGAGATGGGAGAGGCGAGGCTGCCGCGGCGGGAGAACACGGGCGTCGCACCTCGCGTCACCGCGCTCGCGGCGATGCCGTCGGCGAGGGGCGGGTCGATCGCCGTCGTCGGGTGCGACCGCGGCGAGCTCTTCCTGGTCGAGTGCGTCGCGCGGGGAACGGTCACGGTGACGGCTATGCGCAGGGACGGCGCGAGCGGCGGCGGCACGCCCGGCGGAGCGTCGACGCCCGGCGGAGGCTCCTCCAACGCCGCGTCCACCCCGTCCAAGTGGGGCGCGGCGGCGATGTCGTCGGCGAAGGCTGCGCTGCGCTTCCTCACCGATCCCCTCGCGGTGGACGCGACGGATACCGACGAGGATGCCGTCAGGTCGCTCGCGTGGGCGGGACCCGCGCCGGGCCGGGGCGACGCGACGAGGCTCATCGCGCTGACCGGTCGACGCCTGGAGGAGTGGGAGGTGGAACGCGACGGGGGCGGAGGTCACGCGCTGGTCGTCTCCAACCGCGCGCTGGGTGCCGTGACGAGGGCGCTGAGAACGGAGGGGGACGTCGAGCTCATCTCCGCCGCCCCCGCGCCGGGAGCCGGGGTCGGCGCCGTCGTCGTGCTCGCGGCGGAGGGTCGGCGTTGGTCCCTCCACCGCGCCGAGTTGCGCGCGGGAGGTGGCTCGCTCGCCGTCCTGGCATCCGCGGTGCCCGCCGCGGGAGCCGTCCCGAGCGGCGGGGGTGCGCGAGGCGGGGCTACCGTTCTCGCGGGTGGCGCGCCGACGGATGCCGCGCTCGTCGTCACCCCCGGCGGCGGCGCGGCGCTCTTCGCGCACGAGACTCTCAGCGAACAGATGCTCATGCACGACCCGGCGGCGGGAGGTGGACGCGTCATGTCGGCCGCGGCAGCACCCTCGGTCGGGGGCTGGCTCATGTTGACGGAGCTCATGGGGGTGGTCGCCTACTCCCCGGCGACGGCGGATGCCGCGGCGACGCCGACTGAGGTTGAGCGGGAGATGGAGACGGAGGCGCCGCCGCCCTTGGCCGCCGTGGACGTACCCATCCCTCCAATCGACGTCGATCCCGCCGAGGCGGAGGCTGCGGTACGCGCCGAGTTTGCCGCGTACGCGAGTGGCGGCGGCGGGGTTCCCTCCGAGGCTGGGTTCAGGCTTCGCGCGGCGGGTGCGCTCACCAGCTCCCTCGACGCCGCCGCTTCGCCGGAGGTTGTATCCGCCGCCCCCTTCGCGTCCAACAGCAGGGCCATCGTCGACGCGCTTCCCAAGCACTGGCCCGGTCCGTCCGGCCCGGGACCCGCGGTGGAGATGCACCTGGACGAGAAGGCCAGGCGTCACGACATGTTCCTGCAGTGGCTCGTCGAGGCTGCTGGGGTGTACAACCTCCTCTCCGCGGCGGAGCGAGAACGAATTTTGGAGCACGGCGAGATGGTCGCGGCGCTCCTCTGCGTGAGACAGATCCATAACGAGGCCGCCGAGGCTGACGACTTGGAAGGCGGCGGCGGAGAGGAAGTCGGAAAACCGCTCGAGCTGCTTCGCGAGGCCGCGGTGGCTGCGGGCGAGGCGCTGCAGTCGTCGGACGCCGCCTTGAAGGGACGACCAGCCGCAGAGGTGTGCTACAGTCGGGCCACGGGATGTGCCACGGCGCTTCTCCCGGCGCTCGCGGATGGTATCGACGCGCACGGCGGCGCCGACTCGCGGGGGTCGCTGCACGAGCGCGCGACAGCGCTGGACACGCTCTCCCGCGCTCTGCTCGGAGCTCTCAACGCCGCGGCCGACTACAGGCGCTCCCACGCGCCGCTGTATCCGCCGTCCGTCTCTTCGGGTTCGACCGCGGCGCCGCCGAGGTGGAACGCGGGCGAGGGCGCGAGACGGGCCCTGCGCGCGGCGGCGGTTGCCGCCGTGCTTCTCAGGGATGAGGCTGCCCGCGGAGGTGCTCCGGATCTCGCCGCGCCGCTCGGATCCAGGCTGCTCGCGGTTGCGACGCCACTGCTGGACGCGTGCGCAGCTGACGTAGCCGCCGCGGAGCCGGGGTCGGATGCACGCGCCGCTGCACGCGCCGAGTACATATCCGCGCGTAACACGGTTCTGCCTGCTCTCATGGACGCCGCGCGAGAGGGCGGCGGGGGATCGGGCGGGTTCCACGGCGCTGTCCGTCCCGGCTTTGGGGTCACGATGGACGCCGTCGCCGCGGTGGCCGAGGCACACTTTGGATACGAGCAACTCGCGGAGGTGTGCGAGGCGGCGTTGGCGGAAGCCGCCGACGCCACCGCCGTGGCTTCCGCCACGGCTCGTCTGCATCACCACATGCGCACCTTGCGAGGCGCACCCGTGGACGGGGAAGGGACTTTCGCCACTTTTATGTTTGAGCGTTCGATGTCTCACCCCGGGTGCAGCGGCAGCGTCGGAAGGAGGATTGCTGAGACGCTCCAGAACACTCCAGATGAGTTCTACGATGAGCTCACGGACTGTTTGCGACCCCGGCCGCCGCTCCTGTGGCTGCATCAGCTGCGTGCCGACGACTACATCGGGGCGGCATCCACACTGCGCGGGCTGAGCGGCACCGGAGCCAAGGGAATTTCCGGCAAGGGAGCGACGCTCGCCGAACGGCGACAGTTCCTCTCGCTCGCGAAGCTCTCGCTCCTCGCCTCTGGTGCGTCGAGCGAGGCTGATGAGATTGTGTCGATTGACGCCGCGCTCAACCTTACCGAGATCCAATCCGGGCTCTTGGCGCGGAGGTCCGGCGGCAAGGGGGACGACTCCGCGACACCCTTACCTCCGCTGCGACTGGTGGAGTCGTGCCTCGGCGAGGGCAACGGCGGCGCCGCTGGAAGTGAACCCGAGGACGTGCTCGACGCGTTTTCAGTGTTTGCTTCCGCGGGAGGAGCGTTCAGGGAGGCGAATAAAACCCTTTTGGAAGCGTGCTGGCGCAGGGCGGCTGCTGAGACGGATTGGGAGCAGCTCTCGGAGCTTCGCGCCTCCGCGGGTGACATCAAGTACGTCCGGTCACTCGTGAACACGCCGGTGGCGAGGGCCGCGCGCCGATGCTACCAGAAGTCCTTCGCGGTTCGCCTCGGACCGCCGTTTGATGAGGTTCTCACACCGCGAGACGTGCTGAACCTGCTCGAGGGTGCCGTCGGGGGAGGGGACAGGAGCGACGCGGCGCTGGATCCCATCAGGGAGGCAATTGGACTCTATGCCTTGGTCGAAGGCGACGACGAGGACGTTGTCCCGCGGGACTCGTACGACATGGACGTTTGAATTTGAGTGCGTATTAAACAAACTATGTGCTGAAGCGTCGGTTCTTGGCGTTCTTTTGCTCCTCCCCCCAGCCCCTTCCTTCTTCTTCGCTTAGTTTGCCTGCTCAAGTGCTTGATCAATGTCCGCAATGATGTCTTCGGCCGTCTCCAAACCGATGGAGAGGCGGACCATGTCGGGAGGAGCGCCAGCCGCTGCCTGCTGTTCTGGGTTCATCTGCGAGTGGGTCGTGGTCGCGGGGTGAATCGCGAGCGTGCGAGCATCGCCGACGTTGGCCACGTGGCTGATGAGCTTGAGGGAGTCGATGAAGGTGGAACCAGCCTTGCGCGCGTCGGCGGACTTGATGCCGAAGATGACCATACCGCCACCCTTGCCCTTGATGTACTTGACGTTCTTGGCGTACTCAGGATCGTCCTTGAGGCCGGGAAACCTGACCCAGGCGACCTTGGGGTGTGCCTTGAGGTGCTCAGCAACCTTGAGGGAGTTCTCGCAGTGGCGATCCATGCGAAGAGACAGGGTCTCGATGCCCTGGAGGAACATCCACGCGTTATCGGGGGACTGGGCGGCTCCGATGTTGCGAAGCGCGACGGTGAGCATGCGGAGCTTGTACGCGAGGGGCGCGAGCGCCTCGGGGAGGTCGTGGCCCCATCGGAGACCGCCGTAGGAGGTGTCCGGAGTGTCGAAGAGTGGGTGCCTGCCAGTGGCCCAGTTGAAACCACCTTCAAGTGCGGAAATGGATTGTCAGAAGGTCAGCAAGAATCAGTACAGGTATTGGAGACAAAAGGGAAGGAGATAACCGAGCCGAAAAGATGATGGGGGGTTGCCCTGAGATGTACCTTTCTCGATGCACATGCCGCCGACGCCGGTGCCGTGGCCGCCGAGCCATTTGGTGAGGGAGGTGACGATGATATCCGCGCCGAAGTCAAAGCACTTGGTCAGGTACGGGGTAGAGAAGGTGCTGTCTACGATGAGGGGCATGTTGTAGTCGTGGGCAACCTTGGAGATGGCTTCCAAGTCGCAGATCTCGAGAGCAGGGTTGGACACAGACTCGCAGAAGACAGCGCGGGTCTTGTCATCAACGGCGGCCCTGATGTTCTCGGGATCGTTCATGTCGACGAACCTGACGGTGATGCCTAGGGTGGGGAGGATGTCGTTGAACTGCGTGTAGGTGCCACCGTAAAGCTTGTTGCTGGACACGATGTTGTCGCCAGCTTGGGCGAGGTTGATGATGGAGTAGAAAATGGCGGATGTTCCGGAGGCGGTGGCGACAGCGGCGAGGGGATGGCCACCCTCGAGGAGGGACACGCGCGACTCGAGGACGTGGGTGGTGGGGTTGCCGATACGTGTATAGATATTGCCGAGCTCCTTCAGAGCGAACAGGTTGGCAGCGTGCTCGGTGTTCTTGAACTGTTGACGGAACATGGGGGGCATGGGGAGGGCGGGTCACGATCGCGCGGAACAGCGGGGGGTATGAAAAAGCGATTATCACGTGAGGAAAGATTGCGGCGGCTGACTGACCTGGTAAGGGGCGGTGCGGTAGAGGGGAACGCCGCGGGGGGCACCCTGACCGAGACCATATACCGCTTCATCACCGTGGGGGTCGTAGCCACCGTGAAGGGCGATCGTATCAAATCCTGCGTTCACGTCGAGAGGACATCAAGTTGAGAAATTTACGGCGATCGGGAAGATTAATT
>MDTA01072491.1_pt1 | contig 19358 bp, 17 predicted proteins | sample 811151 | NCBI WGS metagenome assembly MDTA01 (sample SAMN05326648, study PRJNA326480) | marine metagenome | isolation source: seawater | place: Indian Ocean: South | collected 2010 | reverse complement strand
TTTATTCTATTCTCTTTCAAATTTCTATCATAATATGAATTTAAATTATCAAAACCAATAACCTCTATTTTATTTTCTAAAAGCTTCTTGGAAATATGATAACCAATAAATCCTGCCGCTCCAGTTACTAAAACTCTCATATCTATAAATTCAATTGATTCATATACTCTTTTAAAAAAGAAATCTAAAGATTAAGTTTAAAAAATAAATTTAGTCTTTTAATTTAAAAAACATAATTACATTAAATGCCAAAATAAAATAATTTTGTAATAATTTTCATATTTTAACATCCCTAATTTAAAATAAATTTAAATATTTTATTTTATAAATTCTCTATAAAAGATCTTTTGGCTTTTTAATATTTTTTTTGATAAATGGAATTCAACAGTGCCGAATTTTTGAATATATTTTTGCCGTTAACTTTGATATATAGCACTTTATTACCCCTTTTGACAGGTTATGTATTAATATTTTTTTCTATAATTTTTTATGGTTGGAATAGTAGCCTTGGTCTAATTTTATTGATTTGTTCCATATGTTTTGTTCATTACATGAGGAAATATTTTAAGGAAAACTATAAATTAAAAATTTTAACAAGTTTGATAATAATATTCCCTTTTTTGTTTTTTAGGGGATCATCAATATTCTTGGATATTTTCCCTAGCCTAGCAAACTTGCAAAGACTGTACCCTGAATCCTTAATTTTGCCTGCCGGGGTATCATTTTATACTTTTCAATTAATAGGTTATCTTTTTGATAGTGAACCCGATAGTAAAAATATTAAATTTAAGCATTCTTTATTATTAATTTTGTTTTTCCCTCAACTTATAGCTGGCCCTATTGAAAGGGGAAGGGATCTCATACCTCAAATTAAAAATATTTTTAGTAAAAAGTTTAAGGTAAATGAAATTAATTTAAAAAATGGAACCTATTTACTTGCTATTGGATTATTCATGAAAACATTTTTTTCCGATATTTTGGCTGCCAGTTACGAAGAATTTTATACCAAAGGATCCTTAGGGGCTCTACTTCAAATGTTTTGTAATGGTAGCGTTATTTACTTTGACTTTTTGGGATACAGTCTTATCGCAATAGGACTAGCAAGATTCTTTAATATAGAACTTACATTAAATTTTAGAAGACCTTATGCATCTACAAATATTGCTGAGTTTTGGAGAAGATGGCATATTACTCTTACAAGCTGGTTTAAGGATTATATATATAAACCAATAGCATCAAAATTTAATTTTTCAAAATTAAGTTTATTTTCTAGCTCAGCTTTAGTTTTTCTTTTTACATCTCTTTGGCATGGTTTTGGTTTGAGGATTATTATTTGGTGATTAGGTCATTTTATTCTTGTTGTAATATCAAGGAAAAATAGCAATTTAGAGAATAATATATTAATCAAATATATTTATTGGATTTTAACCTTTCTTGCAGTAAATTTTCTTTGGATTTTCTTTTTTTATGGACAGGAAAATTCTTTTCTATTCATAGAAAATCTTTTAAGTTTTGAATCAATTGACAAGATTGTTTTTAATAAAAGATCTTTTTTGTTGCCAATTGCAATTATATTTTCAATTTTATTTGATCCAGCTAAAGTTATATCTAATGAAATTATAGACACCAAGAAAATTAATTTAAAAGATGAAATTTTAAGAAAAGAATCTGAACTTTTTACTAAATTTTTCTATAAATTTACAAATAAATTTTTATTTTCAATTTTTTTAATTTTTACTTCAATAGCTTTTTTCTCTTATTCTAAAACTTTTGTATATTTTAGATTTTAATTATGCTCAAAATAGATAATATAAATTTTCCTTATAAAAAATTTAAAATTAATTTTAAACTCTTAAAATTAATTTTATTCTTATTATTACCTTTATTTTTCTCTCGAATATACTACACAAGGATAAATGACCAAGTAATTGAGTTTGTTCTTAATAAATATAATTCCAAAGATATCCAATATAAAAATTATTCGATTTCCACTAGATCTTTCTCAAGAAAAGATGCAGCGATGCTTAAAATAAAACTAATATCAAAAATTCCTAAAAAAGATTTTGTACTTCTAGCAAATCATCAATTACAATTTTTTTCTCAAAATCTAAATGATAAGTCAATTTTTAATATGTGGATGGCTGATTATGGGATTACTCAAATAGAAGATATTATTTCTTATGCTGATAAATATAATAGTGATTTTTTTCCTAAAAAAATTCTTGCAACTGCTATAACTACTCCTAATAACGATAATGGGAATTCAATTATTGGGTATGGCGATGAAATGCCAGAAAGAATGATAGGATTTGCAAAAAATCCTTATACTTTAAAAATTAGCCAAATACTATTTTCACCAGGAAAAGTTTTAACAGATTCGGAACCTCTTAGATTATTAAGACATACTTTTGACTATAAAAATTTATGGGGATTCATAAAAACAAATATCTTGAGAGAGGAAATTATAAATGATATATCTATAGTAAAAAAAAGGTCATTAGTAGGTAATTTTTCTTTTAATCTTACGGGTTCTGCTTCTGGTTATAAAGAATCTCCTGATGGGGAAGGACTACCTCAAAAGTTAATTTTTAATGAAAATAAATTAGATTCCAAGCATATATTTCTGAAAGAGATATAAATGAAATTGTATATTCTTTGTATAGCATTTCCAAAATAGCAAATAAAAGAAATTAATACATATAGTTATTATCCCTCCTGTCTATGAATCAAATGATTCTTTTAGGATGAATAGTAAGGCCAATATAGTTTTTGATAAGGCTATAGAACAATTTAAAGAAATTTCAAATGATACTATTATCATTGACCACAGAAGAGATGCGAGATTTTTAGGGGAAGATAAAGAAAAATACTATTATCATTTTGATCACCCTTCTGCGGAATACGGAGAAGTATTATGGGAAGAAATAAATAATTCCTTGTAAATTATTTATTTAAGGAAATATAATTAATATCTATAATTTTCTCCAAAATCATAGTAATCAGGACTTATTCTGGGTATTTGAAAAATTTCTAATCTATTTTTATTTTCATACCCAAGACTTATTTTTGGTTCATTAAAAAGGAATGCAGCATCTACATCCAACTTATAAAGAGTTTCAAAAGTTACATTATTAATGGTATTTAATTTTCCATAAGGAAATCCAAAAAATTTACATTTTAATTTACCTGTAATTTCCTCAAGCTTCTTAAAAGAATTACTAATTTCTATAAATTGATCCTCATCACTTAAGTCAGACATATAGTTATGAGTAATACTATGAGCCCCAATAACCATTCCAGAATTTTCCATTTCTTTAATTTCTTCTGGCTTTAAAAAAACATCGTATAAATCAAGTTCTGGAATGAATTTTTCAAGAAGCTGATCAATTAAAATATCTTTCAATTCTTCGGTTTTAAAATATTTTTTAGAATTAATTAGTTTCTTTAAGAATAAAGTTCTTTCCTCTCCAGAGGTTAAATTAGTAATTTTGTTATCGATTTTATTTAAATTTAAATTAAGAGATTGATTTGAGTTTTTTATTATTTTTAATGAATTTTCTAATAATGTTATGGTATCAACTTTGCCAAGTAAATGATGTAAAGCAAAGGTACCGATATGTTTTTTATGTATATAAGGCCTTGTGGGTATAAAAAATATTCCCCACATTTTTCTATTCAATAATTCAGGAAATACATATTTGTAATGATCTTTTAATCCATCATCAAATGATAAGATAATTGAATCTTTTGGCAGATTAATCTTTCCATTTTTGAATAATAGAAACTCCTCAAGAGTAGGTAAGTAAAATTTTTCTTTAAAAAAATCTAATTGTTTACAAAAGTTATTAATATGAATGAACCTAATTCCATTAGAGTTTTTATATTTTTTTGAATAAGTCCTGATGTAATGATAACCAATTATTTGCATTTGTTTTCATCTTTTAAAGCAATAAAGTCTCCAATTGCAAGTACATCTATATTTGTATTTAGGAATGTTTTTATCGCATCCTCTGGAGAATTAACGATTGGCTGTCCTTTCACATTAAATGATGTGTTCATTAAAACAGGTATGCCTGTAATTTCTTTAAAGGCTTCAAGCAAGTAATAAAGTTTTTCGTTTGATTTTAAATTTACTGATTGAATTCTTGCACTTCCGTCAACATGAACTACAGCTGGGATATCATTTATTTTCTCTTTTTTAGTATTTGCAGCAATTAACATAAAAGGAGAAGATTGTTTGATATCAAAATATTCTTTTTGAAAACCTTCAAGTATTGCTGGTGCAAATGGTCTAAAACTTTCTCTAAATTTGACTCTTTTATTAACATGATCTTTCATACTCCCAGGGAAAGGGCTTGCTAATATACTTCTGTTTCCTAATGCCCTTGGTCCAAATTCTGCGCCATCTTGAAACCATCCAATAATTTTTTTATCTTTTATCTGATTTGCTACTATTTCATAAAATTTAATAGGTTTTTCATAATTTATATTAAATTTATTCAGGCAGTGTTCGATTTCTGAAGAATTAAATTTAGAACCCTTTGAAAAAGAAATGATTTTCTTTGGGCTTATTGATTTGGACTGATTTTGTGACAAGTAACATGCACCAATACTAATCCCATTATCCCCACTTGCAGGAGGTATGAAAATTTCATCAAATAAATTAAGTTTTTCAATCTTTCCATTTAGGGAACAATTCAGACCAATTCCTCCAGCAATGCATAGTTTTGAATGAGGAAATTCTTCTTTCAAATTTATTAATTGAGAAATAATTATTTTTTCAAGTTTGGATTGTATTCCAGCTGCAATATTTTTATGATGATAACTAATAAAGGTATCTTTTTTTCTTCTTTCTCCAAAAGTATTAATAAATTTATTGGTTATCCATGTGTCTCTTTCAAAAGGGAAAGAGAACCATTCATCATTAATAAAATATTTGTATCCTTTTACTTTAATCATCTCATCAAATATTTCTTCGTAAGTATTATTTGAATAAGGGATTTTTTTCTTGGGATCGCCATATGGTGCTAATCCCATAATAATGCCCTCATCTCCATTACCCCAACCAAGAAATTTTGTTATTGCTTTATAAGCTATACCAAGAGAATTTGGGAAATAATTTTCTCTATATTTTGCTTTTAATGAACTTCCTTGGCCATATGCAATTAATGAACAGGCTACTTCACCAATGCCATCATTACTAATAATTACTGCATCCTCAAAACCACTAGGATAATAAGCACTGGCAGCGTGACATAAATGATGTTCAAAAAATTCAATATTTCCATTGAAACCTAATTTATTATTAACTTCTGTTTTAATTTCATCTTTAGTTGGTAGAGGTCTTCTATTGATTTTATTTTTAAATTCATAATTATGGTAGATATCAGGATCAAAACCAAAGCAAATAGTATTAATTTCATTGATTTTAAGATTTGCAGACTCTAAGCAATTTTTAACAGCATTTATAGGAAATTCACGAGTGTGTTTTTGAAGATTATATCTTTCCTCTTCGCAACATGAAATTAGTTCCCCATCAATCATTAATGCTGCAGAAGTGTCGTAAGCCATATAGCTAATTCCAAGAGTTATTAATTTTTTCATAGAAGATTTTTTTTTAATTTTACAACAAAGTTATTTATTAATTTATTACTTTAAAAAAAACAAATAATTAAATTTATTTGATATTATAAAATTATCAAATTTCTAACATGGAAACCAACAAAGAAGGAAATAATATTTTCTATGATTACCAAGAAGGTGAAGAAATAAATTTATATCTTAAAGAACTAATTTCTATTTTATTAAAACATAAGTTTTTTATTGCAATAGTTTGCTTCTCTAGTTTAATTTTAGGCTTTATTTATGCAAATACAAAGAAAGATTTATTTCAAGCAAAAGTAGTTTTAGAAACCCCTTTATATCAATCAAGTTTGATAGGAACTGATGATAACGATGACCCACTTAAAATTAAGGAAATTGTTAAAGAGACTCAATCATTACCCTTTCTCTTTGATGCATATGTTCTTTACTTAAGTAAAAAAGTTCCAAATCCTAAGATAACATATAATCAATGGAGAAAAAATTTATCTATTAAAGATAAAGACTATAGAACCCTAACAATACAATTTATTGATGATGATCCAGAATTTATCTCTTTTTATTTAAATAATTTTATTCAAAAAATACAGGATTACTCTAATAAGAAATATGAACAAATTGAGGATAAATTAATTCCAGCAATAATTACAAAAATCAAAGATCAAAAAATCAAAAATACAAATTTAATGAGTAAATTAAATTCTTACTCAGAAAAATATAAATTTGATCTTGAATTAAATCCAATTACTGGTTTTGTAAAAATTAAATTAAATAAAAATGAATTAAGATCTCGAAGATCTGGTGAATTGATTCTTAAAATTCCTGAAATAAATGAACTTATTTTTGTGATTAATAGTAATAATGTATATCTAGAAGAACTTTTAGATAAAAAAAATCAATTTACATCTTTTATTGAACAAAAAAAGCCAGAATGGCAATTGATTTCAAAGGTTGAGTTTGAAGATAAAGCTTCATTAAATTCTAATAAGAAGAGAATTATTGTTTTGTTCTTTTTTATCTTTACCAGTGTAATAATATCTGTGATAATATTTTTTGAGAAATTAAGTAAAAAAGTATACTCGATTGAGAGGATTAAAGATTTAACAAAATGGGGAAAAGTCTTGATAATTAAATATGAAAATAAACAAGATTGGGAAGAAATGATCCAAACCCTTCGCTTCAAAATTAATACAAAAAATAGTAAGATTGGTATTTTATTTATAGGCCAAATTAAAAATGAAAAAATAAAAAAAATATTCGAATATTTTAAAAATGGTTTTGATAATATATATTTTATTGATGATTTTTCTTTATTAAATTTAAACAAATTTGATTGTATTATACCTATAACATTTACAGGAATTACAAAATCTACAGAGTTAAATTTAATTAAATCGAAGCTTGAAATTATAAATTTTTATATTGAAAACTTTATAAATATTAATTAATAAATTTTATAAACTAGACTTTTTTATTAATATTAAAATACTTAAACTTCTAGGATATATTTAATTTTATATGTCAATACTAATAACAGGTGGAGCTGGATTTATTGGGAGTCATACCTGTTTAAAACTATTGGAGAGAGGAAAAAATATTATTATTTTAGATTCTTTTATAAATAGTAAATTATCAGTAATTGATAGGATAAAGAAATATTGTAAAAATAAATCTATAAATATTGATAATAAGATTAAGTTATTTCAAGGAGATATCAGAGATAAAAAAGTACTTAAGGATGTTTTTGATTATGGAAAATTAAATAATTCATTAGTTGAACAAGTTATACATTTTGCAGGTTTAAAATCTATTTCTGATTCAATAAAATTTCCATCAGAATATTGGGATGTAAATGTCAACGGATCAATAAACTTATTTAAATTTATGAATGAATATAATTGTAAGAAAATTGTATTTAGTAGTAGTGCAACTGTTTATGGTAATTCAAATAAAGGACTTTTTAATGAAAATGATAAAATTAACCCTTTAAATCCATATGCAGCAACAAAAGTGGAGATAGAAAATCTATTAGAAAAAATAACTAAAAAAGAAAAAAATAGTTGGAGTGTACTCAATCTAAGGTACTTTAATCCAATTGGTGCTCATGAAAATGCGATAATAGGAGAAGATCCATTAATAGGAACAAATAATTTATTTCCTTTAATATTAAAAGTTGCTACTGGAAGTAGAAATAAATTAGCAATTTTTGGAAGAGATTGGGAGACCTATGATGGAACCTGTATCAGAGATTTTATTCATGTAATGGATCTTGCTGATGCTCATATCAAAGGTATAGAGTTTTTAAATTGCAAAGATAATGTAGGAATTAAAACTATAAATATTGGAACTGGTATAGGTACAAGCGTTTTGAGTTTAATAACTACATTTTGCGAGGTAAATAATTGTAAAGTACCCTATTACTTTTCTTCTAGAAGAGAAGGAGATAGTTCCAAATTAGTTGCGAATAATAATTTGGCACTTAATTTATTAGGTTGGAAACCAAATAAAGATTTATTTGATATGTGTAAAGATGGTTGGAATTGGACTTGTAATAGTAATTTCTTTGAATAAAAGGATTCAAAAAAATATGTTGTCTTCATTAAGTAATCCCTCACCTATTCTCCAGAAATTTATATTTGTATTTTTCATACTTGTAGGATTGATAATCGATCTTGCATCGAATACCCATGAAGGCTTTCTCATTAACTTCGATACTTCAAACCAATTTATATCTTTATATTGATCCCATTCTGTGAGTATTAGTACAGCATCAGAACCAATAAATGCCTCACTAATATTCTCTGCAAAATGCCATATCCCTTTATTAAAGTCATTTTTGTACTCTTGATTTATATTTTTAATTGGGGAAATTCCTAAATCTAGAGAAATTTGTTTTGGATCTACTTTAGGATCATGTATAAAAAGAATTGCCCCTTCATCTATTAAATCTTTGCATATTTGTATGGCTGCTGATTCTCTTGTATCATTTGTGTTGTTTTTAAAAGCAAAACCTAAAATAACTATTTTCTTATTTGTTAAAGTTCCAAATAATTTCTTAACTATTAATTTTGAAATTCTTTTTTGATGCCAAGTATTTAATTTGACAACTTCATGCCAATAATCAGCTACTTCTTTTAAACCAAAATATTCGCAAAGATATACCAAGTTTAGAATGTCTTTTTTAAAGCAGCTCCCACCAAAACCTGGACCTGCATCTAAGAATTTTGACCCAATTCTGCTGTCTGATCCAATAGCCCTTGAAACTTCTCTTACATCAGCACCCGTAGCTTCGCAAAGTGCTCCTATTGAATTTATTGAACTAATCCTTTGTGCAAGAAAAGCATTCGCAGTTAATTTAGCTAATTCGCTACTCCATATATTTGTTTCTATTATTTTATCTTTAGGGACCCATTTGAGATAAATATTACTTAATAAATTTATTGCTCTTTGGTTATCGCCACCTATTAATACTCTATCGGGATATAGCAAATCTTTTATTGCAGTACCTTCTGATAGGAATTCAGGATTTGATAAAACATCGAAAGACTTTTTCTTATTTTCATTATTATTTAAAATTTCCTCTTGAGAGGAATCTAATATGGATTTGATGACTTCTGCAGTCCTAACAGGTAAAGTACTCTTCTCAACTACTATTGTATGTCTACTTGAATATTTAGCGACTTGCCTAGCACAAGCTTCTACCCATTTTAGATTGCTTGCTTTGCCAGCACCTAATCCTTTTTCTTTAGTAGGCGTATTAACAGAAATAAAAATCATATCGGCTTTCTCTATATTTTCTTTAATGAAATTAGAAAAATGTAAGTTTTTACCTCTACATCTTTTAACTATTTCTGATAATCCTGGTTCATAAATTGGGAGATCATTAAAATTATTACTATTCCATTTTTTTATTCTTTCTTTATTTAAATCTACTACTTCAACTTGTATGTTGGGGCAATTATCAGCAATAACTGCCATTGTAGGTCCCCCAACATAACCAGCTCCAATGCAACATATATTTTTTATCTCATTTATTCTTATTTCCACAAAATTATTCAGAGAATTAGTTAATTATATATCTTAAAAAGACTAAAACTTTGAAAAGTTTAATTATTAAAAATAATCTCTTATTATAATTTATTTACTTTAAGTATTATTTTATTAAATTTAATCCAAGTCGTTCGCCTTTATAGTTGCTTTTTCCCATTACCTTTAAACACCATTCTTTATTTTCTAAATACCATTTCACTGTACTTTCAAGAGCTTCTTTAAAAATATATTTTGGCTCCCAATTAATTTTATTTTTAATATATCTATTATCAATAGCATATCTCTTGTCATGCCCAACTCTATCATTGACAAATGAAATGAGTGTATTGTGAAGATATGGTTTTGAATCATGAACATCTAAAATAGAACATATTTCATTTACTAAATCTAGATTTGTTTTTTGACAATTTCCTCCAATGCAATATCTCTCTCCAGCCTCGCTAAATGAAATTACTTCAAATATAGCATCAACATGATCATCAACAAATATCCAATCTCTGATATTCGAACCATCTCCATAAATAGGAATCTTTTCACCATTAACAGCTTTTAAAATTGTAAGTGGAATCAACTTCTCAGGAAATTGAAATGGGCCAAAGTTATTACTGCAATTTGTAATTAAAGTTGGAATTCCAAAAGTATTATTCCAACTACTTACAAGATGATCGCTTGAGGCTTTACTTGCTGAATAGGGACTTCTAGGTGAGTAATTTGAATGCTCATCAAAAAACTGATCTTCTTTTAAGCTACCAAATACTTCATCAGTACTTATATGATGAAATCTAAATGTATTTTTTTTATGAGTATCAATTGTATTCCAATATTTTCTTACAGCTTCCAATAAATTAAATGTTCCAACTATATTGCTTTCAATAAATATAGATGGATCTTCTATAGAACGATCTACATGACTTTCAGCTGCACAATGGATAATAATATCGGGTTTTATATCTTCAATAGTCTTTTCTAATAAACTCTTATTTTTTAAATCAATTTTTAAATGATAGTGCCTCTCTTTGGAACTTAAAATTGATCCTATGCTGGATAGATCGCTTGAATATGAAATTTTATCAATATTATAAATTTTAGAATTGTATTCTCTAAGGAGTTTTCTAATAATAGCTCCTCCTATAAATCCTGCTCCACCAGTTACTATGATTTTTTTGTATTTATCCATAATAGAATTATAATTCACTATAAAAAATTTTTTTCATTCAAAATATTTTGCATAATTTTATTTAATGAGTCTTTCCAATATGTTTGATTGATTTGATAAAAATTTAAAGTTTCACAACAGTCAAGGGCTGAGAATTTAGGTCTTTCAGCCTTTAAATTTAAATCACAGGTAGAAATTGGAACAATTTCTGCACCATTTTCTATTAAACCGTTGTTCATACCAATCTCTTTTGCTAAATAAGCTATTTCATACCAACTAGTTATTCCCTTATCACACCAATGTAAAATATTAGGCGAAAAAAAATTAGATTTAAAAGAATTTTTACTATAAACTATTATCCAAATTAATTTCGCAATAGAATAGGTTGATGTCATACTTCCAAATTGATCGTTAACAACATTTATAGTTTTTCTATTTTTAATTAAATTTAAAATTTTTAATAAGAAATTATTTCTGAATGGGCTCAAAACCCAGCTTGTTCTTAAGATTATATACTGTTCCTCTGTTAAATAATTAATTATTGCATTTTCTCCTAATGATTTTGATTCTCCATAAATATTTTTTGGATTCTTTTTATCATTTGCTTTATAAGGTTCTTTCTTATATCCATCAAATACATAGTCAGTGCTAATTTGAATTAATTTAGAACCACTTGATTTAATTTTTTTCGCTATTGCTTCTGTAGCTAAATAGTTAATTTTGAATGTTTTTTCAATATCTTCTTCTGCCTGTTCTACATTTGTATATGCTCCTGCATTTATAATTAAATCAGGATTTTCCTTATCAATAAATTTTAAGCATTGATTAATATTAATTAAATTAAAATCACTTTTTTTGGGAAATATTAAAGTGATATCTCGTGGTTTTGTTTTAATAAGTGTTGAACCAAGTTGACCACTGCCTCCTATTAAAAGTATTTTCATTTTAAAAGTATAAATCTTTTGATTTCAAATATTGAAAAGATTTTGCCTCTAAATCTTTTTTTGATAATTTGAAATTTTTATCTACATTAGGCCATTTAATATCAATTTCCTTATCGTCCCATAAAAGAGATTGCTCATGAGATTTTGACCAATAATTTGTTACCTTGTACTGAAAAATTGTATTTTCTTCCATACTTAAAAATCCATGAGCGAATCCATGAGGTATCCAAATTTGATAATTATTTTTATTATTTATTTCAACTCCTGCCCAAGTCGCAAAAGTTTCTGATTTTTTTCGTAAATCAATAATTACATCAAATACATTTCCTGTTAAACATCTTACTAATTTTCCTTGTTCTTTATCAGGCAACTGAAAATGCATTCCTCTAATAACTCCTTTTGATGAAATAGATATATTATCCTGAACAAAACTAACTTGGTATCCAAGCGTCTGATTAAAAAGGTTTTCATTCCAACTTTCAAAGAAAAATCCTCTTTGATCACTAAAAATTTCATTATGCAAAATTATAGGCCCTTTAAAATTAATTCCTTGATTATTCTTTATTAAACTAAATTTCATAATTTAAATAAGATTCATTAAATAATTTTTATAGTCATTATTTGGATATTTTTTAGCAATATTTTTTAAATCATTTTCATCTATATAATTTAATTTCCATGCTATTTCTTCTGGACACCCTATCTTTAATCCCTGACGATTCTCTATAGTTTTTATAAATGTACTTGCTTCAAATAAAGCATCAAAAGTACCAGTATCTAGCCAAGCCATTCCTCTTTTCATGATTTTTACTTTTAATTCATTTTTACTTAGAAGAAATTGGTTTAATTCAGTAATTTCTAATTCACCTCTATTAGATGGTTTAAGATTTTTGGCTATCTCTATTGCTTTATTTTGGTAGAAGTAAATACCCGTTATTGCATAATTACTATTTGTACTTAAAGGTTTTTCTTTTAAATTATTTATATTATGATTCTCGTCAAATTCTACAATCCCATATCTTTGAGGATCTTTTACTTGATATGCAAATATCGTATTAGTGTCTATATCATTATTCGCAGATTTTAATTTAATAGATAGATTATCACCATAGAATAAATTATCTCCAAGAATTAAGCAAATTGGGGCTCCATTTAAAAAAGACTCTCCAATTATTAAAGACTGAGCAATACCTTCTGGAGATTCTTGTATTGCGTATTCAATTCTTATACCCCATTGACTGCCATCTTTTAATAATCTCTTGAAATCATTTATATAAGTTTTTGTACATATTATTAGTATCTCTCTAATACCAGCTATTAGCAGTGTAGATATAGGGTAATAAATCATTGGTTTATCATATACGGGCATTAACTGTTTACTCATTGCAAAGGATAAAGGTCTTAATCTAGATCCAGTTCCTCCAGCTAAAATTATTCCTTTTCTTGTTTTATCTATAACCACTATTATTATAAATATTTATATTCTAATTTAATAAGGTTATTTATGGCCATAATCTATAAATATAAAGATATAGAATCATATAGATTGTTTTCGAATTTGTTTATTAAGAATTGACTTTAAAGCAGCCAAAAATATCCAACTAGCAATATTCAATCTAAAATCAAAAAAAAGTACATCGTATAATTGTGCAAGTATAAAAAAAATAAAAGCTCCTGTCCAAAAACCTCTATCAATAAAAGAATAATTAATTTTATTTTTAAAAATAATTAAATAACTTTTATAAATTATTTTAAATAAAAATAAAAATATTAATGATGCAACTATAAGACCATAACTAAGTGATAATTCTAGAAATAAATTATGAGTATGCCCATACCAATTATCATTATTTATTCTGAATAAAATCGGGAAAGTAGATGAACCCCATCCAAATAATGGCTTTTCTTGAATAAAATTAATTGCCTGCCCCCATATTGAGAATCTTATTTCGCTCTTTAATGAATAAAACATCGAAGAGAATTTTGATAATAGAAAATTATCTTGAAGGAAGGAGTTATTTAAAATCTCGTAAAATATTGTTGAGGGTAAAAAATAATTAATAATTATTACTATGAAAGCTAATAAAAGAAAAATGTTAAAATATTTAATTATTTTTTTACCAAATATTATTGGTATAGAAAAAATTAATCCTATAAATGCTGCTCTTGAATTTGTTAATAAAATAGTAAATGTAAATAGTGAAATTATCAAAAAAAGTATCTTAAATTTTAAATATTCTTTATTACTAAACTTATCTTTAAAACAAGCTAATGATAAAGGGAAAATAAGCGTCAACCATGAACCTGTATAGTTTGGATTATTAAATAATCCAGTAATACTTCCCTCATTACCGTATGGTATTTGAAACCATTTTATAAGTCCATTTAAAGTCTCATAAGGCCCATGCCAACCAAATATAAATTGTAATAGACAACTAGCTAATACTGGAAAACTGCTTGCTATAAAAAACTTTGCTGTTTTTAAACGTTTTTCAGGGGTTGATAAATATGGTTGTAATCCAATAAATAATATAAATAAAGGTATCCAATTTGCAATTCCAGCCCAATGAAGTTGCTCACTCCATTTTTCAAGTTCATTATCAATAAAAAACGTATAAAGTATACATTGCAAAATCATTATTATAGAAACAATTAAAATTAATAAATTATATTTATCAGCAATTAGCTCCTTATATGATTTACGAAAGCTTTTTAAAGTTAAGTATAAAAATATTATGGATGAAAAAAATGGAGCAGATGCTAATAAAAGAATTGCTATTAAGAAAATTTTGAAATCTAATTTAGTTATTGATAAATCATATAAATTATTCTCAATCACATGAATAAGTTTTTATTTAATATTTAAATTATATTTAATAATAGTGAATTTACCAGTTATAAATTAATAAAAAATAAAATTAAACAAAGTTACGCTTCCTGCAGGATTCGAACCTGCGGCCCACTGCTTAGAAGGCAGTTGCTCTATCCAGCTGAGCTAAGGAAGCATTTTTCACTTTAGGTAAGGAAAAAATAATTATGAAATCTTTTTTCGTTAACTTAACTTCTTCAAAACCTAAAGAATAATTCTATTTTATTATATTACTGTATAGGTAACCACTAAATATGCCTATTTGTTTATTTAGATTAATTAAAGAATAATTCTTTTTCAAAGGTTTTTATAGTTTCTTTTATTCCATCATCTAAACATGTCTTGGCGACCCAGCCTAATTTATTAATGTAATTTGTATCAAGTTTCTTTCGTGGGGTTCCATCTGGCATATTACTATCCCAAATTATTTCCCCTTTATATTCAATAAAATTAGCAATTTTTTTTGCTAAATCAAATATAGATATCTCATATTCACTTCCAACGTTTAGCCAGCATAGTGGGTTCCCATCATGATCTAATGGAGAATTATTGCTACAGGGGAACCAATTTTTTAAAGTGAAAAAGCATGCTTCTGCTAAATCATTTACAAATAGAAATTCTCTCAGTGGTTTACCTGTACCCCAACAAATTATATTTTTTTTATTGAACTTCTTAGCTTCATAAATTTTTCTTATCAACGCAGCCATTACATGGCTATCATTTAAATCATAATTATCATTTGGGCCATATAAATTTGTTGGCATCAGAGTAATGGCATCAAAACCATATTGTTTTCTATAGGCTTCGCATAATTTTAAACCTGCAATTTTTGCTAAAGCATAAAATTCATTTGTGCCTTCCAAGATATCATTTAATAAATAATTCTCCTTAATTGGTTGCTTGCAAAACTTTGGATAAATACAACTACTTCCAAGGAACAATAACCTTTTTACTCCAAAATTAAATGATTGTTCAATTATATTATTTTGTATTTTCAGATTATCTAATAAAAAATCTACAGGTTTTCTTTGATTTGCCATTATTCCCCCCACTTTTGCAGCTGCAATAATAACAATATCTGGCTTTTGTTTTTTGAACCAAAGCTCAAGTTGACTATTGTCTCTTAAATCTAATTCATTACGAGTTGTAGTTAATAGTTTTTTTTTGTAATTATTATTCTTATAACCATTATTAATTAATAATTTACAAATTGCACTACCGACCATTCCACTAGAACCAGCTACATAAATTGAGTGATTGGTATCAAAAATATTCATTCTTGTTCTTTCTGAATATTGTAAATATTTGGTAGGGTTTCAATTGGTTCAGAGAGTTTAAAACCTTGATTTTTTAAAAGTAAAGCTTTTTCAGCCTCTTTTTTATCATTTGAAATCATTTCAGCAATAATTTGCTCAAGACTAGTCTGGGGCTGCCAACTTAATTCTTTAAAGGCTTTTTCTGAATCTCCTAATAGTAAATCAACTTCAGTGGGTCTAAAATATCTTCTATCAATCTTAATTATAATTTTCCCATTATCCACTCTTCTGCCTACTTCTTCAATTCCCTTTCCTTCCCAAATGATTCCAGGTCCATCTTCTTTTAAATTCCACCCTAACTCTTTAGCGCATATTTCAATAAACTTTCTAACTGTTTCAGTTCGACCCGTCGAAATAACGTAATCTTTTGGGCTCTCTTTTTGAAGCATTAACCATTGCATTTTTACATAATCTTTAGCATGTCCCCAATCTCTTTTCGCATCAAGATTTCCAAGATATAAAATATTCTCAAGTCCAACATTAATTCTGGTAAGGCCCCTCGTTATTTTTCTAGTAACAAATGTTTCCCCTCTTCTCTCCGATTCATGATTAAATAAAATTCCATTACATGCAAACATTCCATAAGCCTCTCTATAATTCACAGTTATCCAATATGCATATAATTTTGCTACGGCATAAGGACTTCTTGGATGAAATGGAGTATTTTCATTTTGTGGAACTTCTTTAACAGAGCCAAAAAGTTCAGATGTACTAGCTTGATAAATTCTCGTTTTTTTTGTTAATCCTAGAAGTTTTACTGCATCTAAAATTCTTAATGGGCCAAGTGCATCACAATTAGATGTATACTCAGGTGATTCAAAACTTACCGAAACATGACTCTGAGCGGCTAAATTATATATCTCATCTGGTAAAACTTTTGCGATGATACCTGTGATATTTGCTGTATCGGTAAGATCTCCATAGTGAAGAATTAAATCTAAATTTTTGCCATGAGGATCTTGATATAAATGATCTATTCTTTGAGTATTAAAACTACTTGATCTACGTTTAATTCCATGAACCTCATAATTTTTATTTAGTAAAAATTCAGCAAGATAACTGCCATCTTGACCTGTAATACCTGTAATTAATGCTTTTTTTCTTTTTAACATAATTGTTATTTTAACTAATTGCGATTGTAATCATCTTCGAATCTAACGATATCATCCTCTCCTAAATATGTACCACATTGCACTTCAATTAATATTAAAAAATCTTTATTGGGATTAGATAATCTATGCTTATGTCCTTTTGGTACATAAATACTTTCGTTCTCATTAATATATGAAATTTTACCCTCAATTTCTACTTTTGCTTTATTCTTAACTACTACCCAATGTTCAGATCTATAATGATGCTTTTGTAAAGATAAACTTGAATTTGGATTGATTTGGAGCATCTTAACTTGCCAAGTTTCACTTTCTTTCAAAGAAATAAAGTTTCCCCAGGGTCTATGAATTTTTCTATTATTTTTGATCTCAGGATATTTTTTATCATCTAAATCTTTTAATAAATCTTTTAATAAGTTTAATTCGTTTTTATTTGCAACTAATAAGGCATCATCAGTTTCAATAAGTAATATATCTTTCAACCCTAAGCCTACAACTAGTTTATTTTCACTTCTTAAATAAGAGTTATTTACGTTCTTAATGATTGTATTTCCAATTAGTGTATTTTTATCTTTATCCATACTGGAATCTTCCCAAACTGATTGCCAATTTCCAAGATCATTCCATCCTGAATTTAAAGCCACAACTGTTCCAATATTTGTATGTTCCATCACAGCCTTATCTATCGAAATATTAGGGCAATTATTAAAAATTTTTTCGTCTATTCTTCTAAAATAAAAATCAATAGATTTGTTAATTAGAGAGTTCTTGCAGATATTGAGCAACTCGGGTTGGTATTGTTTTAATTCTTTAATTATAGTTGATGCTTTAAATAGAAATATTCCACTATTCCATGAATATTTATCATCTTTGATAAGTTCACCAGCTTTTATCTTATCTGGTTTCTCTATAAACTTTTTTATGTTACTAGCGTTTTGTTGATAAAAAATTGGATTTTCAGATTCGATATATCCATATCCTGAGAAAGCAGATGTAGGCTTGACTCCAAAAGTGACTATTTTCCCTTTATTGGCATAATCCAAACTTTTATTAATACTTTTTTGAAAATTATTTTTGCTTTTAATTTTATGGTCAGAAGATAATATTAATAAAAAAGGATCTGATTTCTTTTCTAAGCAAATTGAAGCAGCGAGAGCAATTGCAGGTCCAGTATTTCTTCCAAAAGGTTCTAATAAAATTGACCATGGATCAACTCCTATTGACCTAAATTGTTCTGCAACTATAAATCTATGTTCTTCATTGCAAATAATAAGAGGACTAAATAAATTTTCCAAACCTTGTAATCTCAGAAAAGTATCCTGTAAAAGACTATTTTTGCTTTTTTCATTGATTTTTAAATATTGCTTAGGGAAAGATGAACGTGATAAAGGCCAAAGTCTTTTTCCTGAGCCGCCTGAAAGAATTACAGGTAAGATTTTATTGTTTGTAAGTGATTTATTTTCAGAATTTGACAAAGTTTTTCTCAAGAATAATATGTTTTTGTATTTTGAGCAAAATTAATTATTAATTTAATTTATAAGCATGATTATAATATTGGAATATCCTAATCTTTTAAAAAATTTACCTTGTCTAAGAGAGTATCTAATCTTCAAAAAAAAGAAATTTTAAATTTATTTATTAATGGGATCGATTTAGATCAAATAGCAGAAATGTATAATTTTTCTTTAGCTACAATAGTGAGACAATTAAAAAATATGATTGGAGTTGATGAATATAAGGCACATAGATATAGGAAAAGGGATCTTCTAAAAGATGAAAATATCATCATTAAAAATAATCTATCTAAAGAAGAAGATACTACTAATACAGATTTAGAACATAATAACTTTGAGGAAAAATTTATTGAAGTTATACCAATTATTAATGGCTTAGATCTTGATAATCAAAAAGAATTAGCATCTGAACCAATTATTGATGCTGAATTACCAGAAGTTGTTTATCTTATAGTTGACAAGAAGATTGAACTTGTTCCTAAATTATTAAAAGATTACCCTAAATGGAGTTATATGCCTGAAGAAGATTTAAAAAGAATAACTTTAGAAATCTTTGCCGATCCTAAACACGCTAAGAAATTTTGTTCTAAGAATGAAAAAACAATAAAAATTCCAAATTCAAAAGTTTTTATAATGGCCTCAAAATCTCTAAAATCTAAAGGCATTTCAAGAATAATTTTTAATAATATGTTATTTTCTCTATGATTAATTTTTTTTATTATCTATTTCTAATATTGAAAAAATAAAATTTGCAATTAATGAACCACTAATAAAACTAGCTCCTAAGATTAAAGATGTT
>MDTA01070762.1_pt1 | contig 19358 bp, 19 predicted proteins | sample 811151 | NCBI WGS metagenome assembly MDTA01 (sample SAMN05326648, study PRJNA326480) | marine metagenome | isolation source: seawater | place: Indian Ocean: South | collected 2010 | reverse complement strand
TGTTGAGTAAAATATCAACATAAATTTTCTTATAACTGTGAATGTATATAAATTTTTTAAATCCAAAACGTAAAAAAAATTCATTATATTTTTTTTGATGAAAATCTGCAATCACAAATGTTTTTAAATTGGTAACTTGATTTGCAGCTAAATTTCCAAAAATGTTACAAATATCATTTAGATATCTTCCTCTTGAAACTAAAAAACAATTGCTTAAAGTTTTTTTTTTATTAAAATATTTTTTATTTTTAGGAATTTTATTTTTAATCATATTAAACAATTATTACGGATAACATCTTTTAAAATAATGTCAAAAATTTGCATTCTAGATTATGGAGCAGGAAATGTTGCATCCGTATATAACATAATAAAATATTTAGGTTTTAATTGTATAATTTCCAAGAATAATGAAGAAATTAAAAAATCTTCTCATATTATTTTACCAGGCGTAGGAGCTTACTCTTCTTTAATAAATAAACTCAAAAAAAATATAGATATAGAAAACTTATCAAATGAAATACTAATTAAAAAAAAACCTTTTTTAGGTATTTGTGTTGGTATGCAAATACTATCTACAAATGGTTATGAATTCGATGAATGTAAGGGTTTGAATTGGATAGAGGGAAAAGTTAAAATAATTGAAAATAAAAAACTTCCTCATATTGGCTGGAATTCTGTAAATATAATAAAAGAGACTGAAATAACTAAAGGATTAGACGATAAACAAGATTTCTACTTTGTGAATAGTTTTTTTTTTGAAGCAAAAAATAAGGACAATATAATTGCAGAAACAAAATATGATCAAAATTTTTGTTCTATAATTAAAGAAAAAAACATATTCGGGGTTCAATTCCACCCTGAAAAAAGTCAAAAAGCTGGTCAATTATTAATTAAAAATTTTTGTAATTTGAAATAAATATTTATTAAATGCTAAAAAAAAGAGTTATTCCAATACTTCTTATTAAAAACGGATTTTTAGTGCAAAGCAAAAATTTCAATTTTCACCAAAATTTAGGTCATCCAATTCAAGCAGCAAAACGTCTGAGTGAATGGTGTTCAGATGAGTTAATTTATTTAGATATAAGTAGAAATGAAAGTTATGATGTAAAAAGAGATGATCATGGTTATAAAAATTTTAGCGATTTCATTTCTATAATCAAAGAGGTTTCTAATGTATCTTTTATGCCAATCACAATTGGTGGTAAAATAAAAAATTTGTACGATGTGGAAAAAAGATTTAAATATGGTGCAGATAAGGTTTGTTTAAATTCTCAACCACATAAGGATATTACAATTGTAGAAAAAATAGCTAAAGAATTTGGATCGCAATGTTTAGTAATTTCAATAGATGTTAAGTTAGAAGATAACGAGTATAAAATATTTTATAATAACGGAACTAAAAAATCTAAATATTCATTAGAAGAATGGATCAATTTGATACAAAAAAATGGAGCTGGTGAGATTTTAATTAACTCAATTGATAAAGATGGTACTAAAACAGGATATGATATTAATCTTTTAAAAAAAGTGGAGAAAATATCACAAATTCCAATTATAGCATGTGGTGGCGTAGGTGAATGGCATCATATGTACGAAGCTTTGCAAAAAACAAATATTGATGCTGTGTCTGCCGCTAATATCTTTCATCATTCTGACCAGAGTATTTATCACGCAAAAAAATTTTTGCATGATAAAAATATTAATGTTAGGAAACCGGATATTTTTAATTTCTAAATTATGATCTATTGTAAAAAATGTGTGTATCCTAAAATAAGTGTCCTCTTAAATATAGAGGAAGACGGTATATGTTCCGCATGTAAGTCTCATGAAAGATTTGATCAAATAGATCAAAAAACATGGGGAAAAAAAGAAGCGCAATTTGAAAAAATTATAAATGAAAAAAAAAATGATAATGATTATGACTGTATTATACCAGTGAGTGGAGGTAAAGATAGTTATTACCAAACTCATGTGATCACTCAGAAATATAATCTTAAACCCCTTCTTGTGACATACGACCATAATAACTGGCTTGATGAAGGTAAATTCAATAGAGAAGAAATGAAAAAAAAATTTAATGCTGACCACATAGTGTGGGGACCAAGTGAAGATATACTAAAAAAACTCAATAGAATTACGTTTAAAAAAATAGGAGATATGAATTGGCATGACCATTGTGGAATATTTACAGTTCCAATTATTATCGCAGTAAAATTTAAAATACCTCTTATTATTTGGGGAGAAACAGAATGGGACATTGCAGGAATGTATACTCCAGAAGACATAATTGAATTTAGCTATAGATCCAGACATGAAAATTCATTACGTGGATATGAATGGTTTGATTTTGTAAACAATGATATTAAAGATCATATTTCTGAAAAAGATATGAATTGGGCAAAGTATCCCTCTGATCAAGAAATAATTTCGTCTGGTGTTAAAGGAATTTATCTTGGTAATTTTTTTAAATGGGATGGAAAGCTAAATGCAGATCTTGCAATTAACAAGTATAACTGGAAACCGTCACAAGAGGGTTTTGAAAGAACTTACAGAAACTTTTCAAATGTTGATAACAGATATTCTAATGGTGTCTCTGATTTACTTAAATTCATAAAATTTGGATATGGAAGATGCACTGATCACGTAAGTAAAGATTTAAGAAATAAACACATGCAAAGAGAGGAAGGTATTGATCTAGTAAAAAAACATGATCATATCGTCTCTAAAGATTTAATACATTGGCTAAAATATGTAGATATGACTAATGAAAAATTTTGGAAAATTGCTGACACTTTCAGAGACCCTCGAGTGTGGCGCATCAAAGATAATAAATGGTTTAAAGATAATATTTGGGGAGAGGAAAGTTCATACGGAGACGTACATTTAGAAACCAAAGAAATCGAAGAGTTCAAAACTAAACAAAAAAATATTTAATCTTTTTAAGATAATTTTTTAGAAAATATATAGTGATCTACAAATTGTTTTTTAAATATGAATTTTTTTTTTAGTGTAGCCTCATGAAAAAAACCATTTTTTTTTAGTACCTTTTTAGAAAATACATTGTTCGAATAAGACCCAGCGTAAATTTTCTTAAGTTTAAATTTTTTTTTAGCTAAAATTAAAACCATTTTTATTGCATTATATCCAATACCTTTATTTAAATATTTTTTATCCCCTACTAAGTAAGAAATATTTGCAAATTTATGAGTATGGCTTATTTCTCCTAATTTTATATTTCCGACATGAGTTAATTCTTTATTTTTTGGTTGACTTATGAAAATTCCGTATAAATAGTTATTTTTAGATTTCAAATTATTTTTAATATATGTTTTTATAGTATTTATAGAATGTTTCTGAAATCTAAATTCTGTATACATGTTTGTTTTTGTATCTTTTAACCAACTTAAATAATTTTTAGTTGCATGTTTTGACTTTAACTCTGACAAAATAATTTTCATAAATTATTTGCTCTTTTAATATCTTCTTTGGTATCAATTAAGCAATACATCAATCTTTTTTATCTTTAAAAAGATTTTTATTTATAAGTTTTTTAAGTTGTTGATGAGACAAAAATTGAAAATTTTTATCAGAACTGTATGAGAATTGTTTCTTTATAAATTTTCCATTAAATTTTTTTATATAGAATTTTTTTTGATCATAATTTTCATTTTGCAATACCACAAAATATTTTTTTAATTCAATTACATTTCTACTTTCTTCAAAACTTATCATCTCCTCATTAATTTTTTCTCCTGGACGCACACCAATAATCCTAATTTTACAATTAGTGCAGATAGATTTTGCTAGATCTAATATTCGGTATGAAGGTATTTTTGGAACTAATATTTCAGACCCATAAGCATTTTCTAAAGCCCACATTACAAGGTTGATGCTCTCAGATAAAGTAATGTTGAATCTTGTCATATTTTTATCAGTAACAGTCAAAATTCCCTTTTTTTTCTGTTCTAAAAAATAAGGTATCACACTGCCTCTACTTCCCATGACATTGCCATATCTGACTACTGTAAAAGATATATTTTTAAATCCTGATACATTGTTTGCTGTTGTAAATAATTTATCAGAACATAGTTTAGTAGCACCGTATAAGTTTATTGGCGACGAAGCTTTGTCTGTTGACAGCGCTATTACTTTTCTAACTTTAGTAACCAAAGCAGCCTCTATTACATTTTGAGCACCGATTATATTAGTGTTAATGGTTTCAAATGGATTATATTCTGCAGTTGGCACCTGTTTTAACGCAGCTGCATGAATAACGTAGTCGACATCCTGAAACGCTTGAAGCAAACGATTTTTATCTCGCACATCTCCAATAAAATATCTCAAATTTTTATGTTTTGTATCATCAAAAAAAGTATTTGTTTTCATTTCAAACTGCTTTAATTCATCTCTACTAAATATTATTATTCTTCTGAAAGGATATTTTTCTAAAATCAATTTTTTGACAAAAGACTTGCCAAACGAGCCTGTCGCTCCAGTTATTAGAATAGATTTATTTTTAAAACTATTTTTTTTCATTTCTTAAATTTGTTATGCAAACGTCACTTTCTAAAAGATTGAATATGCTTTCTTTTTGATTTTCACAATCATGTATTTTTTTAAAAGTTTTACTTAACGTATTATAATACTTTTTCATATTTTCTTCTTTATGAAAAATACTTGTATAAATTACATTTGATGCAATAATTTTTTCTTTTAACATTTCTTGAGAAACTAAGGTTTTATAATGGTTATGATATTTTGAGTCAAAATAAAATATTGGTAACGCATCGATTCCTTTAATTTTGATTTTAACTGTCTGACTATTTGATATTTCTTTCCAAAAATTTTTAATTGATTTTCCATAATTTGATATTTTTTTCCAAGATGTTTGCTTTTTCATTTGATTTAGAGTTTCATTGGCTGCAACATAACCAGTTTTTTCTGTCCAAAAAGTGCTACTGATAAAAGTTTTTTGACAAGATTGCATTATCTCTCTTTTTCCTAATACTGCATTTATCGCATAGCCATTTCCTAAAGCTTTTCCAAGGATAACCATATCTGGATTTATTTTGTACTTTAAATGCAATCCTCCATATGTTTCTCTAAACCCTGAAGTGCATTCATCAAAAATTAATACTATATTTTTACTTGTGGCTAGTTTTCTAACTTTTTTTAAAAAATTATTTTTTGGTTTTTCATTTCTTTCAACTTCCATCTTAATAATTCCAATGTTTTTTTCGTTTACAATCTTTTTTAATTTTTCAAAATCATTATATTCAAATGTATAAGTTGTTCCTTTAAGAGATTTTGGAACACCCTCTATTTTCAAGTTCTTTAACAAATGAGCATCAAGAGAATTTTCGTTATTTAAATTTGATGATAAATACCAATCGTGCCATCCATGATAACCACAAACAGCAATATTATCTTTTCCAGTATATGCTCTTGCAATTCTAATTGCTAAAGAATTCGCCTCACCACCACTTCTAGTAAATCTAGCCATCTCTGGCCATTTATGTATTTCGATTAATTTTTCAGCAAGTACAATTTCTTGAATTGAATTAAGTGAAGACATATTGCTTTTATCAATTTCTTTTTTCACTTTATTATCAATAAATTTGTTTGCATATCCTAAAGAGTTAGTGCCTACGCCCATGAGAAAACAATCAGAATACTTATTATTCTCTAAATCCCAAATTGTCATATTTTTTGCTTTAGAATAATAAGCTGGCCATTTTTGTGGGAGATGTAGATCAGGATTCTTTGTAAATAAGGAGGTGCCACCTGGAATAAATTTTTTAGCTTTAGTCCAATATTTTTGACCTAAATTTTGTTTAATGTTTAAATTTCGTATGGCGTTTTGATTTTTTTCAAAAAATTTTGGGTTTTTTTCGTATAGCTTAATTATTTCCTTCAAAGATATATAAATATTATTGTTAAAAAAATTAATTATTTTTTTTATTATTTTGAAATCATATATTGTATCAACTGTTAATCTTAAATTTGAATAATCTTTCTTAAAGAATAAATTATTTTTTACTATTTTTTTCTTGATAAAGAATGGTGTCACATGTTCTTTTTCATAATCATCAACTTTTATTTTTGTTCTTTTTGTTATGGACTCAAATGAAAACATTTCAACGTCCATTCCATTGGGATAAGTGGGAAATATAACATTTGAAACATACTGTCTTTTTCTTTTAAAAAAAAGTTTTATAATCTTTTTAATTATTTCAATATCCATTAAAGGACAATCTGATGTAATTCGAATAATATTTGATATATTGAATTTTTTGGCAGCTTTATAGTATCTTAACTGTACATTAGTTTCTGAACCCACAAAATAATCAACATCACATTTTTGACAAATCTTAATTATCTTTCTATCATTATTAGAGTTAGTTGTTGCAACAATAATTCTATCAACTTTATTAAGTTTTTTTAATCTCAACAATAATATCTCTAATAAAGATTTGTTGTTAATTATTTTTAAAATTTTTTCATAAAATCTTGATGAATTTGAACGAGCTTGAATAATTATAGCTGTTAATTTTTTTTTTTCCATTTTCTTGGATCCACTAAATTTTTATCAGTAATATTAAATTTTTTGTAATCAATTCTATTTTTTTTTTTAGTAAAATTAATAAAATCTTTAATTTGTATTTCATTCTGAACACCAAAAGTAACTAGATCAATATATTTTTGAGATTTAATAAAACTAACACAAAGTGCTAATTGGGATATTTTTTTTTTGTAACAATAATCTACAAATTTTTCATGGTTTTTAATTAATTGTTTTTTTAGAGAAAAACTTAAATTATTAGAATTTTTAAGAAGCAAAAATCCTTGTAAAAATACTGATCTTGCTTGAAGTAAAATTCTTTTTTTTTTTACATAATTTTTCATTTTATTACTCAAAACATTTTGGTTAAAAATATTTATTGGAAACTGAATAATTTCTGGTTTAAAAAATTTCAAAGTTTTGACAAGTTCAGACTCATTATATATTGAAACACCAATTTTTTTGACAATTCCTTTTTTTTTTAGGTCTTGTAAAGTGTTTAAATATCTATTGCCATGTTTTGTATTTAAATCCTTAAAATTGTGAATTAAGATTGAATAAAATCTTTTTAAATTTAATTTTTTTAGTTCTTCTCTAGACTTATTTTCAAGATTTTCTATAAAATCTACAACTTTTTTTTTAGGTAATTTGATTTTAGTAATAACTTTAAAATTTTTAAGATCTATTTTTTTTAATTGATAATCAAATGCTGTATCGATAAATCTTATATTATTTTTTTTACAAAATTTTATAATTTTATTTATTTCAAATTTTTTTAAGTTTGAATTATTTAAACCATATTCTTTAAAAAAATTAGCTGTACCAATAACTATTTTACCTTGCATTAAAAAAAATTTTAATTGTTTTTACGATATATGCCAAATCTCTAAAGGATAATTTGTAATATATCGGTAAACTTATAGCCTCTTCATAATATTGTATAGAATTTTTCCCTAAAAACTTATCATTAAAAATTTTAAACTTAAAAATTGGAATATAATGAAACTGAAGAAAAATTTTTTTCTTTAACATATATTTAATAAATCTTTCTTTTTTTCTTTTGTTTGAATTTTTTATTCTTATTATAAATAAATGGTTAGATGAAATGTACTTATTATTTGATTTACTTAAGATTGAAATTTGTCTTACATTTTTTAAATTAGCCTTGTAAAAATTATATATTTTTTCTCTATAGTCTAAAAATTTATTAATTCTTTTTAATTGATTTGCTCCAAGTATGGATTGAAATTCATTTAATCTAAAATTTAAACCAATTTTTTTTACATCATAATCCCAATGTTTTTTTTTTGATCTTGTGATGCCAAGAGATCTGGAGTGATATATAGTTTTATACAAATCTTGACTATTTGTAGTAATAACTCCCCCCTCACCAGTAGTAATTGTTTTAACAGGGTGTAATGAAAAAACGCATATATCCGAATGTTTACATGATCCTACCATGTATCTTTTTTTATTATTATTATAAAATGAGCCTAGCGCATGGCATGCATCCTCAAGTATTTTTGCATTGTATTTTTTTTTGAATTTTTGAAATTTATCTGCGTTATTAGGAAAACCTCCTAAATACATTAGCAAGATTATCTTTACTTTTTTTAAAGAAAATTTTTTACAACATGCTTCAAAAGTTTCAGGAGTCATTTGCCCTGTATCTGGATCAATATCTGCTAAATAAATTCTTGCATTAAAAAATTTTGCAACATTATATGAAGCAATAAAATTAATTGCTGGCATAACTATAACATCATCTTTTTTTAAATTTAGTGCATTCATCGCTAAAAAAAGGCCCGATGTCCCACTATTACAGGCTAATGAATATCTAGATTTAACATAAAGTTTGAATTTTTTTTCAAAATTTAAAATTTCCTCTCCACTGGTAATTATTTTAGATTTTAAAACCTTTTTTACTAATGCTATATCTTCATTAGAAATATGTTGTTTCCCATATGGAATTAAATTCATTGTTTAAACTTTATTTCTGAAGTTTGTTTAATAAATTAGATATTTTTTTGTCATCATAATTTATCTTTTTCATTATCTTTGTGGCCCTTTTTGGATCTAGCTCAAAAGATAATCTTAAAATATTCATCCAATTTACATTGTTTCTTGATCGAATTTTCTCAATTTGATTAATAATTTTAGTGTAATTTATTTTTTTTTTCATGATAACATTATATAAGAGATCCAATTTCTTAAGCAATAAATATGTTTTTAATTATTACAAAAAAAAAATGGAACCTTAAAAATTTCCAAAAAATAAATAAAAAACTAACAATTCTATCAGATCTTAATATAAAAAAAGTAATCAAAATTAATCCTAAGATTATTTTTTTTATTCATTGGTCAAAAATAATTCCAAAAGCAATTTTCAATAATTATTTATGTATTCAATTTCACAGTTCAGATTTGCCAAAATATAGAGGTGGTAGTCCTATTCAACACCAAATACTTAGTGGATTAAAAAAAACCAAAATAACTGCATTTAAGGTAAACGATAAAATTGATAGTGGTAAAATTTGTTTGAAAAAATCTATTTCATTAAAGGGAAAAGCATCGGAAATATATGATAGAGTTGAAAATAAGTGTATACAAATGATTTCAGAGATAATTTCAAAAAAAAAAATTATTTTTAAAAAACAAAAAGAAACTGACTTGATACATAAAAGAAGAGAGTCTTATGAGAGTAATATTGAACTTTTTACACCAAACAAAAAAATAACACTTTATGATTTTATAAGGGCACACGATGCTGACGGTTATCCTAAAACTTTTATAAAAACAAAAAATTTTAGGTTTGAATTATTTGACGCTTATTCGAAGAAAGGTAGTATATATGGAAAATTCAAGTGTATTAAAAAATAAAAAAATTCTTATTGTAGCAGCTCATCCTGATGATGAAATTTTAGGATGCGGTGGAACAATAATTAAATACAAAAAATTTTCAGAAATTGAAGTGATTTTTATGACCGACGGCGTTTCATCTCGTGGAAAAAAAAAATCTAATGCATTAAAAAGAAAAAAAGAATCCTTAAATTTATTTAAGTTTTTAAAATTAAAAAAACCAACATTTTTAAATTTTCCAGACAATAAATTGGACTCTGTTCCAATGTTGAATATTGTAAAAAAAATTGAAAAAAAAATTAATAGTTTTAAACCAAATGTAATTATTACCCATTTTAGTCACTGTCTTAACATAGATCATAAAAAAACATTTGAAGCTGTAATGACTGCGTGCAGACCTATAAAAAAAACAAATATCAAAACCATTCTTAGTTTTGAAATACTTTCCAGCACTGAATGGACTCAAAATTATAATAATAGCTTTAAACCAAATTTTTTTATAGATCTTTCCTCTGTAATCAAAGAAAAAATTAAGGCTATAAAATTTTATAAAAGTGAAATAAAAAAATTTCCTCATAGTAGATCTTTACAAGGCTTAGATAGTTTGGCAAAATTTAGAGGTATTTCTTGTGGTAAAAAGTATGCAGAAGCTTTTTATTTAGTAAGACATATTGAGGATTAGCTTGAAAAAGTTATCAATTACTAAAGCCAGATTAAGTGACAAAAGATTTATATTTAATTTATATAATTTAGGAGTCAAATCAAAAAATTTTAAAACTTTAAAAAAAATTACTTTTGAAAATCACTCTAGATGGTACTCAAAAATCTTAAAATCAAATAATGATCAGATTTATGTTGCAAGACTAAATCATTTGAAAATTGGTTATATTAAATTTCAATTGATAAAAAAAAATTCAGCTAATATCTCAATAATTATTAATAAAAGGCAACAAAATTTAGATCTAGGATCAAAATTTCTGAATAAATCTATTTTAAAACTGGTTAAAAATTATAATGTTAAATTCTTATACTCTGAAATTTTAAAAAAAAATAAAGTATCATTGAATTTTTTTAGAAAAAATGGTTTCAGTATTGTTAAAAATAAAAAAAAATTATTAAAATATTTTGACAAAAAAAACTATTTACTAATAAGAAAAAATTATGAAAAAAAAATTTATTGATAAAAAACCTTTTTTAATTGCTGAAATTTCTGGGAATCATGGTGGTAACATTTTTAATGCTAAAAAATTAATTAAAAAAGCCAAATTAGGAGGATTTAATGCTGTAAAATTACAAACATATACTCCTGATATGATGACTATTAAAAATTTAAATTTCAAAATAAAAAAAGGTTTGTGGAAATCAAATAATTTATGGAGTCTTTACAAAAAAGCTCATACGCCCTTAAATTGGCACAAATCTTTATTTAAATATGCAAAAAAAATAAATATTAAAATTTTTTCTACCCCATTTTCAACTGAAGCGGTTGACTTCTTAGAAAAATTAAAATGTAAAGTTTACAAAATTTCATCATTTGAAATGAATGATGTAAATTTAATAAAAAAAGTTGCTCAAACAGGAAAGCCTTTAATTATATCAACAGGATTATCTAATATAAATGAAATTCAATATACACTTAAGATTGCAAGAAAATATGGAGCTAAAGACATTACGCTATTGTATTGTGTAAGCAAATATCCTTCCAAAAGTTTAGATTTTAATTTAGATAAAATTAATCTTTATAAAAAAAAATTTAAATGTCCAGTCGGTTTATCAGATCATTCAATTGGCTCATTAGTGCCTTTAATTGCAATTTCAAAGGGAGCTGAATTAATTGAAAAACATGTATGTCTTGACAGTATTAAAACTGTAGATTCAAAGTTTTCTCTTAAATCAAGTGATATAAAAAATTTTGTTAAAAAACTTCATGAATGTTATAAAATTTGTTTTAACAAAAATTCTAAAAAAAATTCGACTGAGACAGAAAATAAAATCTTCCGAAGATCAATTTATGCATTACAAAATATTAAAAAAGGGGAAATTTTCACTACAAAAAATATAAAGACATTTAGACCGGAGTTGGGATTATCAGCAAAATATTATTTAAATTTGTTAGGAAGAAAATCTAAGAAAGATATAAAAAAATTTAGACCACTTAATAAAAAATTAAATCAAAATCTATAAAATTTTGATAAATTTTCTTTAGTTTTTTATAAACTTTTATCTCTATAAATTGATAGTCTAATAGGTTTTTTCGTTATTTTAATTTTTTAAAAAAATTAAAAATTTTGAAATAAATGTTATTATTTATTTAATATATTTTTTAATTTTATTTAATGAAATAAATAGGTCCTTTAAATTAAGTAAATTATTAGCACTTTTTTTTGAGTTTAGATAATTTGAATTTAAAAAATCTAATATTTGGAACTTTAACGTTTTTTGACAAACAAAATTTGGAATTTTAATTTTTTGATTATCATATTTTACAATTATTTTTTTATCGTTTGAAAAATTTATTTTAATTTTATTTTTTTTAAAAAACATTACTAGTTCTCTTTTTCTTATTTTAGCAATTCTCGTAAATCTAACACTTATCTGAGTATCTTTATAAAAAAAGTTGACTGTATTTAAATTATTTACTTTCTGAACTTTTCCTCTTATGTCAATTATTCCATTGCCTAAAAAAATGTAAAATATACTATTTAAATGATAAAATATATCTTCAAAAAAGTTTACTTTTAAGTCATGCTTTTTTAATTGACCATTTCTTTTTTCATTAACAATATCATGCCAATCAACATTAATTTTCTTTATCCTATTAGTCTTAATTATTTTTTTTTTAATATAAAAGAAATAATTTGCAAAAAAATATTGTGAACTTAAAAATAAATTTATTTTATTTTTTTTTAGTTTTATTAATAATTTTTGAAAATTTTTTATACTCAACGGTAATATTTTTTCTACTAAGATATTACATTTTAAAGAAATAAAAAATTTTGTAAATTTAATGTGATCTTTGTTTTTATTTGCAATTATAATATATTTAGATTTTACTTTTTTAAGTTCTTTTAAATTTTTTATTTCAATTTTTTTATTTTTTTTTTTTTTTATTAAATTTTCTATTTGGTGAGGATGATTTGTGTAAATATAAATTTTTTTTATGTTTCTAAAATTTTCAATTATCTCTGACAAATATGTTTGGGCCCATCTTCCACCTCCAATGATAGATAAGTTTTTATAGGATTTATTTTTTAAATTATTGAATTTTCTTATATTTTTTTCAAATTTTGTCATTGTACTAATTCTTTCTTCTTAATTTTAAAATCTCTTTAGCTCTATCATGACAAGCAATTTCTAAAAGTTTTTTTGATTTTAATTTAATTGCATTTATTATTTTAACACTTTCTTTCTTTGATGCTGTATATTCATGAATACCTTTTTCAATTTCTTTATTCTTAATTATCTCCTCAATAATTTTTTTTCTTAATTCAATTCCAGTTTTAAATTTAACTTTTTTGTGAATAATAGATTTTGAATAAGAAAGCAGAACATTTATTACAAAATATATGAAAGATTGAATGCTGTGTTTTTTTGCTTCTAATTTTTTACATCCTCTTTTTCTGAGGCTATCATATATGTGTTTTGATATAATTTTAAATTTTGAAATAGGGAAACCTAAATTCAATCCTCTTATAACCCCTGTTTCAACATTCGGATGAACATGATATATGTATAATTGTTTTTTTATATATTTTGCTTTTTTTACAACACTTAAAAAATCCCACATAAATATTTCATCTTCTAAGTATCTGAGTTTTTCTTCAAATAAAATTTTTTTTTTAATTAATAAATTTCGTTTTAACAATCTACACTTAGCACTTAACGGTCCCCCCATATGGTTTGGATTGTATATTCTGTTTATCATTTCACTCGTTAATTCTCTGCGTTTAAATATTTTATTTTTACTATAACTAAACTTATTTTTTCTCTGATTGATGGAATTTTCAATCCATTGCGTATCACAAAATACGTAATCAAACTTTGAGTATTTTATTTCTTTATAAAGAATATTTAATGTGTTTTTTGTAATTTTGTCATCAGCATCTAAAAAAAATAAATATTCTCCTTTTGATTTTTTAATTCCAAGATTCCTTGCATTTGCTGGTCCCAAATTTCTTTTATTTATAATTAAAGTAAAGTTTGTATAATTAATTTTTTTAACTATGTCTGAACTTCCATCAGAAGATCCATCATCTATTAAAACAATTTCAATGGGATATTTAAAATTTTGATTTTTAACGGAATTAATACTTTCTTCTAAATATTTTTTTGCATTATAAAATGGAATAATTACACTTATTAAAGGCTTTTTTTTCATTTAATTGATTTACAAGCTAGTAAAAAAAATTTCTCAAATTTACTATTTATATTCTTTATAGCTCAAAATATCTTTTGTTTGGATGCCTGCTTTGATCATACCCTTTCCATCATAACCTTTAGAGCTAGTCCCATCATAAGGTCTTCCATCACAAAAATCGCATCCAGGAAAAAATTTAGCCACTTTTACTAATTTCTTTATTTGATTTTTAACATTTTCAGACTTAGAGAATAAATCCACATAATTCGAGGGATTATCCGGAATAGCTTTTAGGTTTGCAGCGTTAGCTATAAAGGGACATCTATACAATTTTCCATTTAATAAAGTATATATATATTTCACACAGCATTGTTTAAAGACTTCTTTTAAGTCTGTAGCACTTCTTTTGTGATGTCTTACACTACTACAATCTACCCAATGTTCTGCAGGTGTAGTTACATAGTTTAAACTGTGTTTATTCAGCTGATTTTCCAATAAATTAAGATTTTTTGAAAGATGTCCATAACTAGTTATTATAAAATTCACATTTTTATTCTTAAGTTCAATTAATTTTTCATCCTTGGGAGCTATAGTACCATTTGTATAAATAAATATTTGTTTATCTGGAAATTTTTCTGCAATAGATTTTACAATTAAGGACCACTGTCTATTCATTAAAGGTTCTCCACCGATAATTCTAAACTCAGATATTTCATCTACATTTTGACTTATAATCGATAATGAGTCTAAAATATTTATCTCATCAGTGTTTTTGGGAGCTTTATAATATTGCATAAGATTGCAACAACTTTCACATTTTAAAGAACATCTTTCAGTAATCATTATGTCTATGCTTCTCATATAAATTTTCTCTTTATTCTCGAAATACATCTTATGACTGTTTATACATACTGAAAGTCTCGCCTCCATATAAGATTGCGTAATTAAGTAATTATGTTTTTTTAAATCATAGTTTTCTAATAATTCTAGTGGGGAATAAAAATTATCATAACCTAATCCTGTGAGTTGTTCTAAACAGTCTTGTATATGTTGTGAAGCAATTATAAATCTTGCATTAGAAAATTTATTTGGAAGATCCGGGGTATGAATTACTTTTAAATCACAAAAAGTTTTAAAAGATTTTTCTTTTATACTATCACAGAAAGCTTCAATTTTAATTCCATTTTCCTCACAAGCATATAATATAGCTTCCGATTCATGTACCGCTGCTACAATAATGATAGGTGCACCATCTTTTTTTAAATTTGCTAAAGAATTATATTTTACCTGTCTATCCATATTTAACGATTATAAATATATTATTTTTAAGTTAATCTCAAAGGGAATATACTTTTTAAAAAAATATTTTTTTAATTACACAAAGTCTTTCTTTTCAATAATGTCTATTATTCGACCTTTGTAACCAAGGTTTTTTAAATAAGTTCTAATTTCTTTCGAAATATGCCAAGCAAAATTTAAGATAATTTTAATTTTATCAATTTTTTTAATTAAAAACTCATCTGACTTAATTGGAATTCTTGTACCTGGGATATAGTGGTTAATTTTCATTGAACGTTTTTTCTCATAAACTGTTGAGATATATCCATCAAGTGATAATAACTGAACCAAAATAGCTGCTCTTCCAGGAAAAGCTTTGGCATCAAGTTTTCCATGTTCTGAAAAAATCTTTTCAATTAATTTTTTTTTCTTTGACTTCCAATTATCAATTTTTTTACAAAGTTTAAGAAATTGCATAAAAAATTTTTTCTCTTTGTTTTTAATCTTTTTAAAATCTTGTTTTGAGGTTTTATGATTTCCTAAAAAAACTCTTATATTTCCACCATATCTTTTTGGAAATTTTACATTAGTTATTTTTAAACCTAATGACTTTGAGATATAATCAAATGAATTTAAACTATATGTTCTTGGATGCTCATGATAAAATGTATCAAATTGATTTTTTTCTAGGACTGATCCAAGATAATGATTTTCTATTACAACTAATGTGTTTTTTGAAATAATTTTTTTTAAGTTTTTTATTAGATTTTTTAAATTTTCTATATGTGCAAAAACATTTGTAAAAGTGATTATATCGATGTTTTTAACAAATTTTTTTATTTTTTTAACCGCCCTATCATCAAAGTAACTATTAATAACTAAGTGTTTTTTTTTCGTATCTTTTGAGGCGTCAGTTGGCTCTATTCCAATTGTATTACAACCTTCCTTCTTGAAAAAATTTAGTAAAGTGCCATCATTACATCCAATATCTACAACTGTTTTATTTTTTAAATTACCATTAAATTTTTTTGTATCATTTACTAAATCCTTCATACCGTTGATAACGTCTTTTGTAAATCGAGCTCTGTAATGATATTTTTTTGGAAAAAGTATTTTTTTTTTTACTTGAAATTTTTGATGAGCGGTAAAACATTTTGGACAAAAAAGAATTTGAATTTTATAAAATTTATTTTTCTTTTTTGAGTGCAAAGGTACTAAATCATCACATAACGGATGTCTTCCCAAATCTAAGACTTTTTTAAGTTTTGAATTGTTACAAACTTCACAAGTTTTAAGCACAATATTTTTTCCAAATTATAATTTAATAGATTTTTAGTTTATATTTGTTATTTATTAGATTTGTATTAATTTTTTGTATCAAATCAATTTAATTATGAAAATTTTTATTCTATGTGGTGGGCTAGGAACAAGATTAAATTTTGAGGGTACCCTAAAAGCTAAGCCCATGGTTATGGTTGGTAAAGATCCAATTATAAAACATATTATTGATAATTTTAGTCAACAAAATTTTTTTGAATTTGTTTTGTGTCTCGGTCATAAATCAGAAACGATTGTTAAATATTTTTTAAAAAAAAAAAATACAAAAATAATTTTTAAAAAAAAAAATTATACAAAATTAGAATTCAAAGAAAAAAAAACAAATTTAATTATTCATCTTATTTATACTGGCAAAAATTCAGGTACAGGCGGAAGGATTAAAATTGCTTGTGAAATGCTAAAGATTAATGAAGATATTTTTATGACATATGGTGATGGTTTAAGTAATGTGAAAATTAAAAAATTAATCAAATTTCATTACGCGAATAATGCAATAGTTACTCTAACCGCTGTTAGGCCTAAAGAACGATATGGAGTAATCAAAATAAATAATAATAAAATTAGTCATTTTGATAATTCTAAAAAGAAATCTAATGTTTACATAAATGGTGGTTTTTTTGTGATTTCAAAAAATGCAATTAATCTAATCAAAGATAAATTCACTTATTGGGAAGATAAACCATTAAAAATTATACAAAAGAAAAAAAAACTATATGCATTTAAACACAATGGATTTTGGCACAGTTTAGACACTATGAAAGATAAAAATGATTTAAATGATTTACATAATAAAAAGAAGTTCTTATGGAAAATAATAAATTAATTTTAAAAAAATTAAAAAAATTTTGGAAAGGAAAGAGAGTATTTTTAACAGGACATACAGGCTTTAAAGGATCATGGCTTTGTGTTTTGTTATCTTTTTTGGATGCAAAAGTAATTGGGTATTCTTTAAAACCAAAAGAAAATGATTTATTTAAATTGGGAAAATTGGATAAGTTAAATTATAAAAATTTATACGAAAATATTTTAGACTTTAAAACTTTAAATAAATCTATCTATAAATTTAAACCAAATATTCTTATACATATGGCTGCACAATCATTAGTTCAAACATCTTATAGAGAACCAAGAACTACATTTTTAACTAATGCTATGGGTACAGCAAATATTCTTGAAGTAATAAAAAATAATAAATCAATTAAATCATCACTTATTACAACTACAGACAAGGTATATAAAATAAATAAATACCAAAAAAAATTTTTTAAGGAGGGTGATATACTAGGTGGAAACGATCCATATAGTGGTTCAAAAGTATGTGCAGAAATTATTACCGAGACTTATTTGAAGTCTTTTTTAAGATTAAAAAAAAATGGAATTTCTACTGCAAGAACTGGTAATGTTATTGGAGGAGGAGATTGTTCAAAAGATCGATTAATAGTTGATATTTTAGATTCAATAAAAAATAAAAAAATTCTTACGTTGAGATATCCTTATGCAATTAGACCTTGGCAACATGTTATTGAGCCATTAGTTGGATATCTGCTTTTAATTCAAAAACAGTACAATAAAAAAACTTCTAATTTAGAATATGGTTGGAATTTTGGACCTAATAAACAAAATTTTCAAACAGTAAAATTCATAGTAGATTTTTTTAAAAAGAAATATAATTTTAAATATAAGTTACTTAATTCTAATAAATTTGAAGAAACTAAAATTTTAAAATTAAGTAGTAATAAATCAAAAAAGGTTCTGAAGTGGTCTCCCAAATGGAATCTAGAAGAAACCTTGAATAAAATTATAGAATGGGAAACTTATAAGGCAAGAAAATATGATTTAGTTAAGATTTGTGAAATGCAGATAAAATCTTATTTCAAATAAACAAATTTAAATTTAATCTTTTTTTATTTTATATAAAAATCTTTTAAACCTTTTAATAATAAAATTATAAATTTTTTGCAAAAATCCTGTTTCATCAATTATTCTTTTTGCTTCAGGATGAGAAGATTTTAGAATTTTTTCTGAAATATTTAAATCTAATATTGGGTTTTTAAAATAAATGTATAAAAATAAATTCGTAATATCGTAATCAGCCCATCTATATTTATATTGGCCTCCAAACCTGTTTATACTTAAAATAAACTTTCTAAATTTTTTTGATTTAAATGTCTTCATATTATAGATTTCAAAATTTCCCATTGAGTAAGGTAATTCAAAAAGATTTTTTTCATTATTAGATTTTATGATATTTTTTAAAAGATTATTTTTAATTGATATATTATTTTTTTTTGTAAAATTTTTAATAAAAGAAAAAAGTTTCTCCCTTGTTAAATGCATTTTTCTGCTTTTCACAACTGCTAGTACTCCTGTTGCCATATGATATTTTTTAATCTTTTTAAAAAAATCAAAATTTATTTTTTTCCTAAACCATACATCGTCATCTAATCTCATGATGTAGTCAAATTTCTCTAATTTTTTACTTAAACATCCTTTTTTACCAAACGACGAAACATTCGATGTAAAATAGCAAACATGTAAATAACCTAATCTTCCTTTATTAAAATTGTTATATGCATAGTCATTATAAACTCGATTATAGAAAAGATCTTTCTCGTTAATATGGTTAGGAACTTCTGGATAAACTCTTTCAAAATTGAGGTTCGTATATTTTTTTTTTAAGTTGTGAATCTCATCATTTGAAAAAACATTTCTCAAGCAATGTACAAAAACTGGATAATTAAATTTGTTATTCCAATTATTATAAAAATACCGTAATGTTTTTTTAAATAACTCTTTTCTTCAAGCTAAAATGATAATTGCTGCGTTAGGCTTCATGTGAATAATAAAATATAAATGGTAAAAATATTAATAATAAATACTGTAAATGTTTAATAACATATAAAAATTTTTTTCAGTGCATAAATTAAGCCAATCGAGCTATTAGTACTGGTTAGCTACACGCAT
>MDTA01041406.1_pt1 | contig 19359 bp, 30 predicted proteins | sample 811151 | NCBI WGS metagenome assembly MDTA01 (sample SAMN05326648, study PRJNA326480) | marine metagenome | isolation source: seawater | place: Indian Ocean: South | collected 2010 | reverse complement strand
TGAAGTCTACAAAGGGATAGGGGAGCAATCCCCTTCCCCCAGTGGATCATTTTTTACAGAATGAAACAGCCCAACCCAACACGGGAGAAACTGTGGATCATTTTCTGCAATCCCCTGTGGGGGATTTGGACTGTGGATCATTTTCTGCATTTACAGAATAAAAAAAAACGACAGTTAATTTTTCAAAGTTATTTTGCCAATTTCAAAAACTTTAAAATAAAAATAAACCGCATTCAAGATTTACTCTAAGCTACATCGTAAATACTAAATAATAATTAATTTATACATACCTACAACGTGTAATTGCTTTTTAGTATACCTACAATGTACAATTGCTTTTTAGTATATTTACAACGCATGATTAATAATTGGTACTAACCTATACTAGATCACAATTAGAACTCTATTAATCTATTATTACACTACTAGTAATTAATTATAATTATATAATATATATATATATTAATTAATTAATACCATTAGTAATTAAAATATTACTATTATTCTACTATTAGATTTAATTAAATTAAATTATGTCCGACTTAGCTGATAATCCAGTTTAAACCTGCCTTTTCGAGCAAAAGGACTATCCCTCTCGGCATTATTCTCGCAGTGTCATATTTTCGCATTTCCGACGATATTCCAGTTTCGTATTATGTTATTGTTGATTCCCCCCATAATTACGATTTTGGTGTCCAGAATAAAGCTTCTAGTGATTTCCTTTAAATTTTAAACATCGCCTGTATTTTTTCTTAGAGTATTACCTTAGTCGAGATCTAGTGCGAAAAAATAAACTTCAGAAAGATCTTGTGTAGTTATACACAAACGGGTATACTGATTACTGTAGGGACAAAACCCTACATACCCTAACACTATAGACACGGAAAATGACATGAGTACAGTACCAGGAATGCCCTACATTACCTTTAACTTTAATTGCAGAGTCCAGGTAACCTGGTGGGAATTGACTTCCACACTAGACAAATATGAAGATGGGGAATCAGGAGACCCGATAAAGCTTGGATGCAGTGCCACAAATCCTACATATATGGATACCTTTGGCTCCATGGATGCCATTAAAGAATGGTTCCATACACATATACTTGCACCAAAAAACTCCAACAATTGGTATTTCGATCAGAATAACTTCATCAAATGTCAATGGCATAGTGATTATTCTGGCAAGCCACTTAACGCAGAAGAGATTCGCGAGTGGAGAGCGGGAGATCGCATAGCCTACTCGACTCAGCTACATCTTTCAGTCGTTTTTCTTTATCAGCATTGGCCTAACGAAGCACAAATGAAAAACCTGGTTGGTGAATAAAATGGAAGCCCTTACACGGATCATGACTGACAGGAATGGAAGATATTTGCGTATCCGAGAAGATGCACAAGGCCGAACGATAGAAGCCTGGGTTGTAGAACAGCAACCGAAAAACGATACTCACAAAACAAGTAAAAACCATGCTTTCTTTTTATTCCTTAGCTTATTCGGCTGGGGATTCATGGGGATTGCACTCGGTGAATACATATTTTTTGGAGGATAAAAATGGATTATCTTACAATGACAAAAGGAGAATTAATTTTAGCGATTCGGGGGAAAAGATCCATAATTAAAGAGATTGAAAACAAAATCCTGAATGCTACAGGCGCGGCAGTATGGCGAAATCGCCTAAGCAAAGAACAAAATTATCGACGATGCGCAAATTGTAACAGCAAAATGTATTTTAAACAGATAATCGAGTACGGACCTAAGATATGGATTGACTGGAAGTCATGCCCTCGTTGTAAATCTAAAGACTTATTGCTGACAACAAATGAGTGGGGTGAGAAGAGATACTACTGCCAGACATGTGCAGATCATCCCGAAGCAGAGTACGCGGAAAAAAATGTTCAATATGGATACATCAACAAAACTCATAGACAAAAAAGAATTGGTAAAACCAGGAACGAAAAATGGGCAGAATATGGCCCGGGCAATTGCGGAGGAAAAATGTGCAGCAAAAATTGCGCATTGCAATGGTCAGAATCCCTTATGAATATGCAAATAACAAAAAACGAAATAATGGCCGAGCTACACATTCTTTTAGCTCAATTAGATACCCTAAATAACAATGGAGAATGAAATGGAAAACAAATATGAACGACTAAAAACATTTAGCCTGTACGTAAAAGAACATGCACATGGATCAACTGTATTGCACATGGAAATCAAGAACACCTGGATTAGAGATCTTGATAGCGGAAGAATAACAGGATTCTCTTCTGATTCGGACATGATCGAATTTGCGATGTCGTGGATGGCAATACATGGCAACGAAATCAATGGCGAACCCTACATTGATCAATGTGAATATTCAATGCTTAAAAAGGCAGTAAAGTTTTTGGATAGAATAAAAACAAAAGTAGGTCGAATCAAATTCAAAGAAGGGGAAAACGGATCAATAAAGTCCCTTTCGGAAAACGGACTGAACAGCCCTGAATACGTAATAAAAGGCCTAAGAGAATTGGGATTTGTCCACATACGAATCGAGCCATTCGACGGAATAAAAATAGACAATGAATTTGCAGATAAAATAATATCGTCGTTCAAATATAAAAAAGAAATGATCAAGGAAGGTGTGTAATGAAAGCGTATCCAAGAAAAAGAGTGAAAGTATATTTTAACCTGCATAAAAAGTTATTTTCTGTGGTTTCCCTGGAAGGAGAGGACAAGGGACTTGTAGTGGATCATGCGAGGTCGATCAATCTCTTTGATTGCAAGCTAGTGGTGCAGCCTGCCGGAAACAAACGAGTCCGCGAGGAAATGAAAAAGAATGTCCATGCTTACATCGCTGGATACGCAATTAATGATCGGGATATGGATACCTACATCGAGCAATCCAACGAATCCCTTTTTGCATCTGACGTAACTTACAACCCATATCGTCATGACTCATTTGTGATGAGATCCGAATCTCTTCCTGGGGATGAATTTCCAATAAACAAAGCCAAGGCATGTAGATTTGAATTGTCAATCAATGGAAAGCCAGATGTCGTAGCATACGGAGGAGAATTGATATGAACTTTGAACCAGGAGATAAAGTTATAGTAAAAAACATAGACGAGTATATGGACATGTTGGGAACGGTTATTGACGTGGTTATGTGTAGATACCATGACAAATACGATTCCTTCGCGGAATGCCCAATGGTGGAGATACAGTTTCATAATAAAAAAGTATTTCTGCCAAAAGATATGTTGAAAAAAGCAAAAGAAATCGAACCAATGGACTGCTGGGATCTGGTGCAATTACACCACGAAAGATACGGTTGGTCATAAAAATTTAAAAAACATGTCCCTATTTAAAGATAAAAATCATTAGGAGATACAATGGGAAAACATAAAACATTCCGTCCACCAGAAACAATAGACGACTGGAAAAGTGAATTGGAAGAAATTGAAGATCAAATGCAAAACATAGAAGAGCATCTGGAATATTCAGAGAATGTACCAGAATTTATAGAGGAAATTTTAAATTCCAAACTAGAACAGCTTTTAAATAAAAAAGAAGAGTTGCAGGATAAAATAGAACAAGGCGAAAAAGATGAAAAAGAATGGGAGGAATTCAAAAAAGATCATTGGTATCCATAATATATGTTTACATATATCCATTCATCGGTTACACTTGAATAGGCACTTACACAGGAGATATTGTGCATAACTTAAACATACAGAACCAACTTAAAACAGAACAAGAACAAGAACATGCCCTCAATGGATTTCGGTTAGGACTACACTACCTATTCTTCCATCATTTTGGCAATCCCTCTAAAGAGGTGATGGATGCTATCGATACCGATACCTATCGTCCTTTGAGGACCACACAAGACATATTCCTGTCTCTTGACAGGCAATTTAAATCAGAATGGACTTTGGCCAGGCATGACTTCAATAGTTTTTCCGACGAGGAAAAAGAACAGCATTGCATTGTATATTTTGATCCAATGGAATTGATAACAGGAGTTTCAATTGCACAGTACAATTCCTTTCTCGAACCGCAGAATCATAATTCCTTTCAGAAAGTGAAGTGTGAGAGGCTTATTAAAATAACATATAACGGTATTCCAGAGTTAATAGGATGGATTTTGCAGGAAACAGGATGCACCAAAAAAGAACTTATGGAATTAAACGAATCCATAAAGCCTGACAAATTAATCAAATGCCTGGTCAATCCATTCCGTTGTGATCCTACATGGATGCAATCACAAACTCTTTACGCATGGTTCCATGGAATATCCGAAAACCCAGACGAATGCCTTCATCTTAAATTATATCGAGAGGTTAGACATAGATTAAATACAGAAATGGATTCCAGGCTATCGGAAATGGTTATTGATCGCGAATCAATTGATTGCCTGGTTCATGATTTAATCGCAAATCGAATGCAAAGACATATAAAATCATGGAGTCACATCCTTCGACATCAATAACACGATCCTGTTTTGTGATAAAAAATCTCTTTTAATATAAATTAAGGGGGATTTTTTCTTTTTTCTTCTCTATATATAGACAAATAACCGCCTACATGATACTATTAAATGGAACCCTAACCCTAACACATGGTGATTTATGACACTATCAACACTTAACAACAAGTACCCTACCAAGATTGATCTTTATGACTTTGCTCTGGAAATGCTAAATGCAATCGAAAGCTTTTCCAAACTAACTGGACTACGTAGTTCCACTTTAATTGCTAAACACAATTGGGAGCCAATAGCTGATTACTTGGAAAAATCAAACCTTCCCAAAGAGCAAATGTATGGTATGGCAATAACCAGGCTATCACTAAACCTTAGAAAGGAATTTCGTTGTATGCCTGAGTCCAAGCTTAGACGAAAGGTATTCAGCACTGCCCTTTGCATACAGAATGCACAGCAGTACTGTGCTGAAGTACGTGTATTAATCAATCAAGAACTCCGAGAAATACCTTTCAATGCAGTAGAGGAATAAAATGATTAAATTGCCTTTAAATAGCGTTTATCAGACTCCTGGAATCAGAAACAAAATGAAAAGCCATTTTGTGGCACAGCAAATACACTACGCACTTATAAAGCACTCCCTTGGAGATTGGGGGGATCTTGACGAAGAAGATAACGAAACAAATAATAAAAACCTTTTAACTGGTAACAGAATTTTATCAGCGTATCATTTTGATGAGAGCTACACGGAAAGCGGGAAAAAGAAATTTAGAAGAATAAAATTCTGGATTATCACAGATGCAGGTCATGAAATAACCACAATATTATTGCCTTCTGAATACTAAAATATAGACAAGAATAGGAGATAAAATGAAACACGGATTTATAAAATTAACAAATTGCCTACGTGATCGATTCTTGGATATGGATTTGCAAGAAATAATTGTTAATACAGAACACATCTTTGCTCTCGAAAAAAGAAAGGACACAAACAATGAAGTTGTATCGTACCGAATAAAAACCGTTCGGTACAATTATGAGATCACCAAGGAAGCTTATGAATCCCTGGAAGCTCAACTAACGTCAACATTTACAAACATAGATGGTAAGTCTGTATGATTTATTCTATCATAGGATTTATCGCCGGATTCTACTTAGGATGGAAATTCAGGAATGCACATGAAACAGCGTAGTGAGGATTATATGAAAAAAGTAATTGAAAAATTCTTTACCAATGACTTTCTTGAAATAACTAATGTCGATGGACACAGGATAGTTTTAAGAACAAACACCATTGCCTACATTGCAGAGGATATAAAAAATCACATGGCGTATATACACTTGATTACTGGAAAGACAATAAGTGTAAATCTTATGAATATGCCTCCATTGAACAAATCAGGATCTACAATGTACAAGAATGAATCACATGAAGATGGCTTGCTAAAATGAATCAGGAGGTCTTCTATTACATTGATTGTGGTATAGCTCACAAGATGATTGTTAAGTTTGGGTTTCCTCCTGAAGATAATAAATCAACAGGTGAGGATAGATTTATTATAAACTGTACCACCTATAAAAAGTTGGGATCAAAGTGGCAGGAAGAAAGCTTTGGAAGACTTGTCGGACTCTTAAGAAGCTATGCTCCACATTTATACCAGCTAAACAAATGGCATCTATGCGCCCGTAATGGGACACCCAAACACTACATCGCAAATGCCTTGTACTGGTATGATTTAATGCGAAACGCAAGAACTGACTCGGAAGCTACATCGCATTTGGGATCATTAATGGCACATATAAATTACAACGCAATATCCAGCGATAAAAAATATTTAATAACAATATCGGGGGGAACTAAAACCCGAGAAGAATTTACGGAATGGCTTATAAAGCGAATTAAAAACCTACAACGCAGAATGGAAAAAGACCTTGCTCCATTCATAAAGGAATAAAAATGAATTTAAAAGATCAAAAACTCGTAGCTGTAGAAATGGAATTTCTAAAATTAGTGCAGCAAATGTTTATAACAGCATCTGAAATTGTAGAAGACTGGGAAGAATTCTACCCTTTCTTTAAGTTAGAATGGGAAAAATCTTTTGATCCATTTCCTTGTGAATTGGTTAGTGACATAAACAATTTAAAAGACATACTAAATGAGTTTCATAAACTAGCAAAACAAGAAACAGAACAAAAAGAAATGGTTTCACATATCGTAGGAGAAGCATAATGAAATTATTCATATTTGAACATTCTATTTTCACAAGAAATAAAGAGGGATACATTGTAGATTCCTGTAAAAATAGATACGAAATACTATCAGACTCACCAACAAAAGCATATCAACAAGTGCCACCAAATAGCTTTCTTATTAAAGTATTGTCTTCAGATGGAGATGTAATATACGACTTCACCAATAAAATTGATGTCGTCCCGGATGAAAGGCGTATCCGAAGAAAAATCGGCGTTTCCGGAAGAAAGTCTCTTACCCACGACGAGCGAACCGAAGCTGTTTTTTCAGGCATAATTCCGTGAGGGCTAAAATACGAACAGCAAAATTGGTTGTGCAGGTATATGCGTTCATGGGATTTTGCGCCTTATATTACTGCACACGTTCTAAAGTAAACAAATGGAGTAGTCGTGAACGTACTCAGCCTATTTGACGGTATAAGTTGTGGGCAATTAGCAATAGAGAGAAGCAAGCTGAAGCTTGATCTTTATTTTGCCAGTGAAATTGATTCAATTGCGAAAAGTATTACGCAGCATCATTTCCCCCGAACCATACAGTTGGGAGATGTTTCCAAAATAAAGTGTGAGTCTCTTCCAAAGATAGATCTTCTTATTGGTGGTAGTCCTTGTCAGGGATTCAGCAAAGCTGGAAAGGAATTGAATTTCGAAGATCCGAGAAGCAAATTATTTTTTGAATACGTGAGAATACTGAAGGAGTTGAAACCCAAGTATTTTCTTTTGGAAAATGTTAAGATGCAAAAAAAGTATCAGGCTATTATCTCCGAGTATTTAGGAGTGGAACCAATACTTATTGACTCTAATTTGCTTTCTGCACAGAACCGGAAGAGGCTTTACTGGACAAATATACCGAATATAACCCAACCAGAAGACAAGAAAATATCACTGAGTTCCATCGTACAACGCAATGTAGATCCAAAGTACCACATTTCACCTATGAAGTGGAGATCAACCCTCGTAGCTGAATACCTTAAGAATCCCTGGTGCGTAGCCATAACGGAGAGGAGAACTGCTGAAGCTCGAAGATTGCGTAGTGAGATGCGAAAGAAGTACGGAATAGATCATACACCCCATAGGGCTAAGGAATTAGTGGCAAGGAAAGATGATAAAATGAATTGTTTGACCGCTACCTTCAACATCAAGGAACACACCCTGATAGATAACGATGGAATATATAGGAAACTAACGCCAGTGGAATTTGAATTGTTGCAAACTGTTCCTCCGCAGTATACCGGAATTGCATCGCGTAGCAAAAGGTATCGTCTTCTTGGAAACGCATTTACGGTTGACGTAATAACACACATATTAAACCACATCGAAAGCTGAGAAATAAAATGGAAGAACTACATCCAAAAACAATTGCCTGTCTAAGAGTCCTTAGAGAACGGCAAAAAACACATAATATATTCAGAGATGGCGACCATATCTTCGGAGTTAAGATCATTAGCGACAAGATATTCCCAGAGAGGGATGGAATCATCATATATGGACCAAACAACCCGGAAAACTGCCAGGCATTCATCCTGGGAATGAAAGAAATAATGTGCCGGAAAAAGGAAGATGAGATGATTGTGGAGTGGGTAAACCTTCGCAACCTAATTAAAAAATTAAACCATTATGAATTATTGCATTGACATACCCAATTAAATGCTATAATATAACTTATGGATAATCTTAGTCATTGTCCGTGTTATTAGGGTTGACCCATCTTGGATGTATTTCTGGGATGGGTCATTTATTTGTACCCAATAATCAAGATTTATTGCACGTAATAAATTAATTCCATGAATACTATATAGTGTTTTCATGGCTATTCACAGACACCAGGCATGGATATTTGAAATTGGACCGGACTATCTTCTGTTCAAACTTCCAATGTATTCAGAAGAAATTGAGGACATATTACAGGATGCCCTTAAATTTGTTAAAAACATAACTCTGGATATGGATGAGGACATCAATCTGTATATGGAAAATAAAACCATACTACACAATGGAGAAGGAATAAAATGTATTTTGGTGTATTGTGCTGAGTTTCCCATTGGAGTTCTGGTCTTTAATGCTAATATGACCAAATCAGAAAGAATAGGACCATACTCCACTCGCGACCAGAAGCTATATACTAGCTGGCACAAGAACACGCCAGAAGCTTAACTCTGAGATTCCACAGGGCTAATTTCCGTAGCAATAACGCCCCTTTCCTTGTCTACAACATATCCGATTAATGCCTTTCTTGAATTGTATCCTTTCTGAAAATGCCAATCATCGGTTCCAGCTAAACTTGGCATCCTATAGACAACCGTGTCACCGAAAACCGGCAACTCTCGTTCCGTGTGAAGGTGACCAGTAAAGATGAATCTCCACTTGGATTTGCCCCATAATTGTGCATTCTCAGCGGCAATAACAGCAGGATAGTCTTTTACCTTGCCTGTGTCTCCATGCACAAATGTAATTAAGTTTTTACCATACAGAAATGTCTGCCTATGACCTAAGTCCTTTATGACGTTGACATTTGAAATACAACTATACCAACCATCCAACGCTTCCCGGAGAAAGATAGATGAATAATAATCGTGATTCCCGTTCACAACATATACATCGACATCGGCAAATTGCCTTATATAATCAACATATTCTCTGCATACTTGAAGATATGAAGCAATCATTTCTGCCGGGGTGCTGTCGCAATCCTGTGGTGTTCCACGAGTTGTTCCTCGGTGCATGTTATCGATATGCAAACCATCTCCACCCAAGGCAAGAAAAACCTTTTCTGGTCTTCCCCTCATTCCAATTCGAGAAAGAACATCTTTGGTGGAAGCAAAAAGTCTTTTCTTTGCAATCTTTCTATCATAGGGATCTCCTGTGTATGCTGGAGCATATTTTCCCCAATGGAAATCAGTAGGAGAAAGAACAACGGAAAATGGATCGTCCATCTTTGCCAAAGACAAGCGAGGGACATAATAATCATTCTTGTTTATCTCCAACATGGATTCACGCAATGAAGCGGCAAAAAGCTTGTAGCTACGAAATTTTTCCGCATCCCTTTTGACTCTTCTCCATTCTATCTTCTGCGCTCTTACCAGGACATGCTCTTCCTTTCTCCGAATCAAATCCTGAACCAATTCTTCCTCATCCGCATTTGCCAAATGTTCTTCCGACCATGGAGAACTATCGTGTGTCACACCCATAACACGTAACAATTCGGTTACGGTATTGCGAGGAAGACTAAATTTCCGCGATATTTCATTAATAGAAGAAGGAGAACCCCCCCAATTTGAGTAGGCTTCCTTCATAGATCGCCAAAACGAACCATTAAGAGCATACGGACGCTTTTTAGAAGGAAGGTGAACAACATAAACATCTCGGCTCTTATCGAACCAATACGCTTGATTATGATAAAGAGATTTCTCTATTGATTCCTCTTTCTTTTTTATGTCTTCTACTTTAGGTTTTGTCTTTGGTTTATACTTAACCTCTTCTGCATCCTTGTTTAAAACATAATACGCAAATTGCTTCAGGTCTTCTTCGTTTTCGATTCCATGACGAGAGTATCGGGGAACATATTGTTTCCACCGATACTTCGTACAAACCTGTGTAAGGAAATGATCTTTGTCGTCATCACTTAGTGCTTCCCAAATTTCGGCATACCGATCCATAGCATATCTCCCGTGGCATAAAAAGAGATACCACAAAATTATAAATGCTGCGGTACAGGGTAGGCTACTGTACTAAATATGTAATTTTAAATCAATTACTTACACTGACAACGCAATCCCCATGGACATTCGCTACATTTCCAGATCCACTGGTATCTCTTTCTTTTTTCGATGTAGTTAGGATCTTCATCATTTTCATACGCCTCAATCTCCGCACGAAGATGAGCGTATGCCTGCTTACCATCTCTATATTTTATAAACTTTACAATGTAGTCATATAGGTATATCAATGCGAATCCAAGAAAAAAGGTTTCAAAGAATTGCTGGAAATGAATTATTTCATGCCTCCGAGTCCTTTCATCCATCTTGCCTTTGCTAAATACAACAAATCCAAGCGTAATAGCTGATATGGATATTGGTGTTATGTATGATAGAATGCGTGGTATCCGACTATTTTCAATGATTATTGGTTCCCAGTGTCTCATGATAAAATCCTCCGAAGGATATTATATACAAAAAAAACAGGCATCCAATCAAACCATCTATATATGGCTAGTACTTTTTTCGGAATAATCCTGTAAGCATGTTTTTCTCCCTAAAACGATCATCCTTAAAGCATTCGATTGTTTCAAATCCAATTCTTTCCAGAAGAGAAACCAGATTCGTTTCATTGTAGTAGCAAACATGACAGGGGTCTTCATAGTTTTTTTCATAGGGAATTGATATGATAAAAAATCTACCTGCGTTCAACATCTCAAAAATGTTGGAAAGAAATTTCTCCCTATCTTCCTCATAGATATGCTCCAACACATGAAATGAAACTATAGTATCAAACTTTTGATCCAATTTAGAATCAACAAAATTCATGCAATGAAACTTATATGGAAATTCAAAATGAATAAAGTTTTTTTCAGCAAACTCAATTGCTTTTGGGTTTATGTCTATGCCTGTTACTTCTGAAATATCAAACAACGATAACCAATAAGTAGTTTTACCAGTACCACAACCCACGTCTAAAACCGAACCAGTTATATACCGGTCATAATATTCCATAATCTTTATGCTGGTATGATTGCGCCAGTAATATGGATGAGGATACGGTGCAGTATAGTTTTCTTTCTCATATTTACATTGTCCCATACGTTCCCCCCATTGTGGTTAGATCAAATGCTATACGGTCATAAATATCGGCACAACGATAGTGATCCGGATTGCGACCTTCAGTCCATATAATACGAGATCGTTCCTGGTCAAGTACCCGAACCGGGGCTTTCATTTGATCATAAAATCCAAGCACAGTAAATATATCTCCAGGAAGAGTCCTTTCCTTGTTTCGAATTTCGTCAAATGTCGCATCAAAGATTTGAGTTCTATCAACTGTACAAACCTTGCTTCGCCAATTTAATCGTCGCCCATAAGTCTCCCCGGAAACTCGGCTAGTGGGGTGAAAGCGGCAAAGCCAGACAACAATCCCCTCGTGCATAGCCCAGTCTCTTAACTCCTGAGCCTTCCTTGTTTCCGGCATCGAGTCAATCACACAGCAATCAACATGAAACCGAATCATGATGTCTTTCAATTCATCAAAAGAGCGAACAGCCTGTACAAGAACCGTTTTACGCATTGCCTTACCATTTTTTTCCTTGGATACGCTTACCAGGACATTCAAGGCATTACCAACATCAATTCCCATTGATACAATCTCATTTCGGTAATCATCCCCTCCTCCATAATCAATATCACCTTGCTCTTCCGCACAACCATACAGCATTTCCGCAGTTATTCTTGCACCCGAATATTCGAATCCACGACCTAAAACAGAAGTGTAGAAAGAAGATAGTCTGTTAAGATCTCCCTGCGCCAACACCCATTCTCTATACAGGTCATTGCAATTTTCACCAATTACATTGAGTCTGCTAAGAGAATATCCAGCCCGAGATTTTGAAGGGTATCGCGCAACCCATTCTCCTTCCCCATGAACATGAAAAGGTTTATGACATTTTGTGCATTGAGGAAGAACCGTAAGGGATTCAAAATTTATATCGGTCATTCTGCCTTTACTTCCAAAACTCAAATCAGGATTCGTTCGTGGAACCCATTCCCCTTTATCGTTTTTAGTTACAAAATTTACGAACCAGTCCAATGCCTGCCATTCGCCACATGCAGGACACTTAGTAAACCAATCTCTTTGATCGCTTTCATCGTATAATTTACATACACCAACATTGGGAAGAGTTGGGTTACCCAAACGATACATACGTGGATCATCACTAGCTCTAAGTCTGTCTTTTGCTTTTGCCAGATTTGAAGGATCGCATTGATCAAATTCGTCTATAATAAGCGAATCCGCAGAGAATTCCACAAAGTCTACTTGTGTATTCGAGCCAAGAAACATCAGAGTTCCCGATCCAAACTGCTTTACCTTGTTGTTTCCTAAACCAGGTCTTGCGTTTTCATTTGCTCTGGGAAGAAGGGAAGCATAGCGTTTAGAATTAAGCAGAACTCTATTTATTCTTTGAGAAACAAACCTGTCACGAACGGCAAAAGTAGGAAGGATGTATGCTACGATTTTTCCGTGCCATCCGGCATGATAAAGTGCAAGACAAATAAATAGTTCTGACAAACCAGTCTGCACTGCCTTTCTAAAGTCAGCACCTTCCATTTTAGGAAGCTCATCGTATAGAGGAACCAAGTATGGCATCTTCTTAAAGCTCATTGGCTGACCACGAGTATTTCTGTGGTGAATCAAAGACTGCCCTATCATTGGGAATCTACTACACACTTCGTTTAATAATCCACGATAATTTTCAAACAATTGGAGCCCCCAGAACTAGCGTTACGAATATGCTAAAAAGCAAAATCATAACTACTACATCCGCAAGCATGGGGAACATAGGAAAATTAATTTTAATGTTTTCAACCGGAGGAGCAAGAATGACGATTAATGTAGGAGTTCCGTTGTCATCCACAGGGACAGTTGCAATGACCCTCCACCGCTCCTTAAGCATTTTTTTTAAAACCAATTGAGATGCGGATTGAGCTAAGTTATCCAAATCTACTTTTATTACTACATTATCTTGTATTTTGTCCATGTCGTTTTATCCGTCTAATTCTTCTTTCTTGCTTTCTAATAACACTTTTTCCAATTTCAAATACTCTTTGCTTGCCTTCACAATTTAATGCGATGAATTTAACGTTTAACTTATGATTAAATTTAGAGCAATTTCTCAAGCATTCTTTAATTCTTTGTGTTTGGTCTTTGTAAGGTACATCGTTAAAAGATGATCCTTTTTTTATAGTTATAAACTCTTTTTTATCATCATCATGAAACATACAGTCCTTTAATAGAACCCATTTCATTTATCTTCGACTCCCAACACCCTGACTGTGTGGAATAATATCTCTGCCTACCTGGAGTATTTTTTGTTTACCCCCATGATCAACGACCACCAGACTTTTATTGGGATTCATTCTAAGCATATTTTGCATAGTTCCATTTGTAGAAGAAACTATATCCATGTTTCTGACTTGCGATAAAACAGATCCAGCAGGAATATCATTATCTATTTGTCTTATTGTTTTCCATTTTCTCATTTCTTTCTCCTTTTAGGTTTTTTCTCGTTAGCGGGAGGTATAATTATTTTCTTTCCTTGTTTACATGCCGGTGTATCCTCCCAGTTATCCGCATAAACACAAGCGAGCGGATCAAAAGCCATTATGCAGCGAGATCCGTTAGCACCAAATTCGGAACGTACTTTATCTACATGTATTGCTGTGGCAGGAAATCCCCTGTCAGGACACATATCCATACGCTCAACGACCAGTGCAACATGAGCATCCTGCCGAATAGCACTTGCCCCCTTTAAATCACTTATCTTAACCCTACGCTGCTGCGCAATGGACATATTATTAGGATGACATACCAACATTATGGTCAAGTCATCCTGTACTGCAACGGTAGCAAGTTTCCGCACAATTCTTTCGATAACAAGTCTTTCGTCTTCTCCCGATTTACGAGAAGAAGAAACAAGAAATCCAAGATGATCGATAAGAGCAATTTTAAGGTCATGTCTACGAGCAGAAAATCGTATAGTCTCTATTAAATGATCAAATTTCAATTCACCATAATGGTCAAATACACGAAGGGGAATCTTACTCATCTTTTCCAGTGCCTTTCTACGATCTTCTTCGCTAACCTTGGTAAAGTCTCCACCTACGTAAGCCCTAAGAAGCTTCTGAACCGTACCTATCGGACGCTGCTCAAAACTTGTCAGCATAACAGAGATTCCCATCATTGCCTGCTGCATCAATAACCAGGTAGCCCAAGTTGTTTTTCCATGCCCTGTGTCTCCAGTAACAACCCATAATCCGGACATTATTCCACCCAATACAGAATCCAGTTTCTTAGAACCGGTGGGCATTCCTATTAATGTATTCGGATTGCGTATAAGGTTTTCAATTTCATCAGCAAATTCATCAACTTTCTTTAGGTTTGTTTTTAAAAATGGTTGTGAGTTTTCAATTAGAATTTCTTCTATTTTATCTCCGGATATGCCCTTTTCCAGAGCTTCGCCAATATCATTGAACTCATTTGTTACAATACGAAATGACCTATATAAACCAAGTTTTTTTCCTAATTTATAAGCCCCGTCATCCCCTGCCTGATCACTGTCATACCATATTAGAAACTGTTGAAATTCCTCAAGCGTATCCAGCCAGTCATCAGGCCAATTTGCTGCTGCTCCGGCTGTTCCCGACACTACATTTTCTGTAAAACCATACGACCTTAAAGCCAGAACATCCAACTCTCCTTCTACGATTACAACTTGCTGTTCCTTATCAATAAGAGATTCACTTCCATATAAAACCAATGGACGACCAGCACATACTCGATACTGTTTTTTAGCTGGAGGGATTGAACGGAAACGAATATTGCAGAATTGACCATCTTTATCCATGTGAGGAATAGAAAGCCAGTATTCCCTTTCACCCCCCTTATCTTTCCACATGCAACCTAATTTGGCCTGCTTTATTATTTCTAAATCAAGCTTCCGATCATTAAGAAGATAATGAAGAACAGGATTTCCAGCAGTGGTGAATAATTGATCATGAAACTTTTGCGGAAGTTCTGGACTCCATTTAAAGTCGCCTTTGGATTTAATAATAGGATTTGACTCTGGTTTATATATAGATTTAAAAGAATCTTTTGGAGGAGGACGATAGTCACCACTATAATTGTTCTCAACTAACCATTTAGATATGGCTAAATTACCTACCCTACCAGCTTCACGAAGTCTTCTATCCGCAAGATGATAAGACAGCAGATCTGCAACATCACCCTTGGCATCGCATCGAAAACACTGCCATCCACGCTGATTTGGAGTTACCCCTATCGGACCACGACTATCACTTGTTGAACGACGAGTTTCCTTGCAAGCAGGACATGGACCCCATGAGTTCATGCGCTTTTCTTTCATGTTAAATTTCTTTGCTATTTCTGCAAATCCAGTATCATTAATTATGGTACACCAGGACATAAGTTATGCTCCCACAATTTGAAAGGGAAAAAAAGTTTCATCGGAATAAGGTTGGTTTGCCTCTTCCCATTGATGTGCTTTCTCTATCTTATCATCCATTTTGGTTGGCCTAAAGATAGAATCAAAATTTGTGTAATCTTTCTTTTTCTTATTGTCTCCTCTCATGAATCGAGCATAAAAATCATTCGAGGTTTTTATATATTTTAAAACCATAATTAGATCTTCTGCATTATGTTTTTCAAGAAGGGAAGAGAGAACTTGCTTTCTTTTATCTGAAATGGAACTTCCACGTTTTCCAATGCGACTCCGAAGAGAAAGCCATTCTTCATATATATTTTCAATCATTTGTCATATCCGTCATGTGTTATTAAGGTTTAAGGGTTTTTGAGTTCTGATAAGACCAGTACGCAACTCCAGCAGCATCTGTTAGGTGATCAAGACGACCTAATTTATGCAATACAAGGTTAAGGTTGGAAACCAGTCCCGGCATTAATTTAAGACTGGCATTTTTAGCTTGCGCTCTCTTAGTGTAGGGATTCAGTCGAAGAACTTTATGCCTCCATTCCGCTGCACGAGTCCAGGCACAATCCGTATCAAATTGACATTCAATCGGAGCAATGATTAAACCGGACAAACGACTTATAGCAATGGTAGCTTTCGGATTCGGACGAAAATAGGCATCTTCACAAGCCACATCTACATCGGTATATCCCGAAAGAGATTGTGCTATCTGTTTTCCTATATCTGAGAATCTTTGAGCCTGAAACATTGTAACCTTGTTGGTTTCTAAATTATATATTCTAAGATCGAATATTGGTTTCTTTTTAAATCTTTTTTTCTTCCATAAAAAAGAGAGGACAACTTTTCCGTTTTCATTAAGTAGAATTGCTGCCCCCTCTGATGCCGGGTCAATGCCCAGGTAGTGTTTTTTAGAAAGGGATTTCTTCTTCTGGTCCGATTGTTTCGAATTTGTCAACGTAGGTTCCATATCTTTGTTCAGCATCATCCATGCGATACTTCAATAGTTTATCCCACGAACTCTCACCTGCGTTAATTATTTTTAACTCTTTATCAGAAAAACATGGTTCATTGTCTTCTGCTCTTTCTATTGGCGTAGTGTTGTAATATTTTATTTTAGGATAGGTCTTTCCATTATAATAATTATCCTCGAAAACACCTTCAAATGGACCAAGAAGCATAATCTTGTAGATGTCATCCATGTCTTCATAGTCAAATGGCTTTCGGTATCCCATTGCAACTACAAAATTAGACAACATAAATAGTGCATTCGGAGTTAGATAGAACTGATCAATGAACATAAGTCCTTCTTCACCTTTCTTTTCTAAATCCTTAATGATGACATAACCTATTTCCAAAACATTCTTGCCGTTCTTTATTTTAAATTTTGCTCCAACTGGTACACATACTTTTTTACCAGCAGTTATTTTTTTTGGACGATCCTCATAAGATTTAGGGGATTTTTCATTTTGATATTCCATAGGGTCAAATTTAGGCATTTTTATTCTCCTTGTAAATGTTTATTTAGCCATTCTTCTTCTACGTGATTGTTTATTTTTAGAAGGTTTTACTTTCTTAACTTCTTCTTCCTCTACTTGTTTCTGGGATGAAACTCCAGAACCTTGTATATCCTCGAAAATTTTAGCTATCGAAGGATTTTCAATTACTCCTATAACTGGATGTGCAGCCTTGCACATTACATTGTTTGGTCCGTCAAGCATTAAAAATCTGGGAGTCAATTCACTATCAACTCCACTATTGCCTTGTTTTTTACACAACCAACCTACAAAATTAAAGTATTGTGAAATTTGCTGTGTAGTTTTTTTACCATCAAACTGTGGCTTTACATGACGAGTGCCAGTTGAATCTTCGTATGTTTCTTCTTGTAATGCTGTACATATTACATGACAAGGCAAATCACGCATTGCACGAACAAATCTCTGCATGTGATTAGCCAACGTATTCCAATCTTTCAATATCATCTCTTCTCTGTTGGCACGAGATAAAATACGATCACGAATTAATCTTTGCGCCTCCGTGAGAGAGTCAATGACAAGAGTATCAAAAGGAATACTATGCACGTTCCCTTCGTCATCTTCTATATCTAGCTGGCTATCCTTAGCATCAAGGATCACCTGAAATAAGTCATCCGCATTGGTGCATTCAATAACAATAGCGTCTGGATTGCTATGGGCAACGGAAGTAATTCCATTCTTTTCCGTCAGTAAAATTACCGGATTTGGACTCCCTGCCGCTAACCAGGTTTTACCTGTTCCTGGAGAAGCATAGATAAGCCCCTTTACTGCCGCTTGCTTATTTTCTAAATAAGTCTTTGCTCTTTTAAATTTAATAGCCATTTTAAACTCCTAAAATGGTAAGTCATCATCTGACGTTAGGGTTGGTAACTCAGAAGACCATTTAATCTGATCTTCTATCTCTAATTCTATAACCGCTGGCAGAGTATTTGCAAGACAAAAAGAAGAAAACGTACAATTTCCATACTTTTGGCAAATAGGATAACGATATGAAATAGCATTAAAATCCACTACTGAATCTGCTGTTATCTCTACCAAGGACTTCCTTTTGTTGGACATATTATAGGCGATTCCATAATCCTCATCGGTACAACGATCTATATCTTCCATGTTTAAATAAAAATATCTTTGAAAGTTCTTTTTAGGATCAGCATTGTTTTTTAAGAACTCAATATGATCGGCATATTGTGATCTTCCCAATTCATAATGGGCAATTGCTTTTTCAAATATCCAAGATGTAAGACCAGCATTTTTGGCTTTTGATAACTTACCTGACTTAAGAAGATCTGGTATTCCCTTAATTTTAGAATGTGAAATATCATATATGACACCCCTGATTTCACAACCTTTTAAGTTCTGAAGCGCACCATAATTTATTTCGTAATCAAGAAGACTTGCATAGGAAGGAAGCTGCACATCAAAAGTAATTGAGTTTTCATAATTAGCAGGACTTCCACTAGTCTTATGGTCACATATCCACAAATCCAATGTAGATCTTTCCTGTAAAAGAACGTCTATTTTTCCTATTTTGTAATAAGGAATATCTACTAATTTTGAGCCTTCTAATTCTCCAATCCTAGAAGGACGAGCATATTTATCATTTTCCATGATATAAGTTGGAAATTTAGCAATTTCACCGTTGTAATCTAATATTGGCGCACATACAACCAACTCAACTTCAAGTACTTTAAATCGCTCTAATAAATCAACCCACGACCTATACCATCCTGGTATTGCTAAAGTTATGCGATCTCTTATTTCCTGTATGAATCCAAATTGATGATTTTCATTTAAAGAATCTTCATTTCCATTTTCCATAAAGTAATTTTCTATAACCGAATCAATAATCTCTTCCACATATTCAGTGATTGCGTTTTCAGAATCAATCTTGTCTTGATCTTTTACC
>MDTA01187638.1_pt1 | contig 19360 bp, 40 predicted proteins | sample 811151 | NCBI WGS metagenome assembly MDTA01 (sample SAMN05326648, study PRJNA326480) | marine metagenome | isolation source: seawater | place: Indian Ocean: South | collected 2010 | reverse complement strand
CGTACCAGTTGATGCCGCCGCACCTGTAGCAACATACTTCAGCGGTGTAAGCCTAAACTTAGCTTCTGCTTCAGTGTCGAGGGTTTCACGACAATCTCTGGACAAAACATTTCTTGTTACGTCCATGACATTGTGCTTACCAAGCATATCAGTCAAGCTTGTAAACGGAACAGAGTTGCCCCATTCAACAACCGTTGCTGTAGCTTGGTTGATTGTGAAGTTAGTTTCTGCAATCGCAGTTCCTTCAGTTAAGGTAGAACCACCAGTTGCAACCTTGGAATAAACGTTCCATGTGACGGTTGAACCGTTGTTTAAACCTTTATCTGCGAAGTCTTTAGCATCGCAGAACTGACGAAATTTAGTAGACGCTCGTACTTCCATGCGTAAAACTGAGGACAGTTCATCAGCATATAGATAGCCGCCAAGCGTATTGGTAGACCATAATTGTCCAGCCATTTATGCCTCCTATTTCTGTTAGGCGTTAATAAATGGGCAAATTCCTAGCTTCGCGTTCCTCACGAATAATCTCTGATTGAGTTTTAGGACGTGGAGTTCCACGACTAGGCGTTGCCGCGCTCACTTTTCGCGGTTGTTTTGCTGTGCCAGCCTTTCGGTTTTGCTTGTCAGCTAGACCGTCTGTCTGACCGTCTGAACGTCCATTGTACCAAGAACGAGTCTTAGCCCCACCATCCATAAGTAAATCCTGATATGATTTAACACCGTAACCAGCTTGTCGCGCTTCTCTATGGCGTTCCCACCACGATTGAATAGGCGCGGCGTTAAGTTGCTGTTCTGTATAACCTAAACTCATAAGATCTTCTTTTAAGCCTTGGTTAACAAAATTAACGGCGATAGATTGTAGGTTTGGATCTTCCTTGATCTCTGGGTATTCAGTCAACGCATTGTTCAGCGCGGTTTGATGCTCTGTTTGCTCACGAACAATAGCCGCCGTCATTTGTGCAACTTGATTTGGGTTTAGTTGCTGTTGACCTTGACCACTGCCCCTAAGTTGTGTAACCGCTTCTCTAACTTGCGATTCATCGCCATACATAAAAGCATTTACAAGAGCGTCATCATCATTGGTAGACGCTGGTTGTTGCTCTTGCACTGGCGCTTGCGGTTGTGCTTGCATTTGCTGTTGCTGTTCAAACTGTAATTTCAGTTCGTTAGCTTGGCGCAATGCCGCCGCCGCATCTTGAAATCGCTTGTCAGCCGCACGTGACTTTTGCGCTAATTTCAAAACTTCCGCTAATGGCTTACGTTCCTCTTCACCATCAATGATAAGAGTATGTAAGTCATCGCCCTTAGAACTAGCTTCAGTTTTAGGCGTGGGTTGTTCAGAAGCTGACCGCCCTTGGGGTGGGTCTGCTTGCTGTTGACCGTCCTGTTCCTCTGCTTCTTCTTCGGTGTTGTCATCAATCGCATCCAATGAGGGTAACGTTGATTCATTGTTTAGTTGTTGGCTTCGACGTGCCGCCATTGCATCCTCAATATTATTGCGGTGCAAATCTTGTACGTCATACTCTGGCTTTTCAGCCGGAGCCTGTTCTGCCTCAACATTAACATCCTCATTATCGAGGGTAGTTTCTGTATCAGACATTCCTTTTCCTTGGTTAAAATTAAAGGCTTTCGCCCTACAAGTCCTCGACTTGTTCTGCCTCGACGATCTCACGGTAGGCTTGTCTGCCATCGTTTATGATCTGCTCGATGTCTTGTTGCATACAATCGAAACGTTTTATTTCGGCTTGTGTGCGTCTAATCTCTGATGCTTGTTGCTCTGGGCATAAATCAACCAGCTTTTCTTTTAACTCGTCAACACGCTCTACCATGCGCCCAAGCACATACTTGAATAACGGTGTCTCTAATTCTGCTTCTATATCTGCGCCTAATCTAGCAAGGCCCAGCAAATCATCTTGTGGTGTCATTAAACCATATTAGGCGGTAATGTTGGCAATGGGTTAGCATCTAACTCTGGCGCTTGTGGCGGCATATAGTTAGGGTAGCTATCTGCTTGCGCTGGTGCTGACATTTCTTGTGATGAAAACAAAGAACTTGTTGGCAATGGCGCACCAGAGAAAAACAAATCAGGGAATTTTTTGAATAATTCTCTGCGCTCTTCCTCTGTGCCATATTTATAAATGTCTGTAATGCCGTGTCGCTCTAAAATAGCTAATGTTTGTGGAGACACTTCTTTTGGAACGATTGCGCCAGCAAACTCATCTAAACTTACAGCACGTTTTGGTTTGGCTTCAAAGTATTCTGTTATCATGTCTTTAAAACCAGCCTTAAATGATTGCACATTTCCTTTTGCTATTTTTACTGCCTCATCGTAATCATCACCCAATAAGTCTTTAGCCCAACTAGGGTTTTTGTTGCTGGCTATATCTTCTAGAAAATCTTGTGCGCCTCTAAAGTTATCATTAAAATGTTTAGCCGCTAAATCCTCTATCGTGTGCGCCACATCACTATTAACGTAATCTTTTAATTCCTCAAATTCTTGGCTAGAAACTAATAGATTTCTTTTCTCTTTTATTTCATCCAAAGTTTTAAACTTATCAAGCAACATTGCGCGGAGTCGACCAGCGCCTAACATTCCACCTTTTTCAGTGCCTTTTTCAAATGCCTTGTCGCTTTTCATACGTTTCACAGCTTCATCTAACGTATACTCTGGAAATTTTCTTCTGTTTCCTGACGGCGTGAAAACGCCGCCTCTTGGCAGTATGCTTTTCCGTAACGTTCCATATTTACTTAAGCCATCAAAAGTATTTAAAAAATCTTCGTTGAAACGATTTTCACCTAATGCTTGCGATGCCGCTTGTTGTAAATCATAAAACTTATTGTAATCTTTAGGATTAATAGCGCCGCTTGCTACAGCCGCCTGTATCTGTTTCAAGGGTTTGTCAGCGTCTGCAATCGAATCATACATACCATGAAAGTAAGTTACATCATCTAAGTGGCTTAACATTGGATCATTTTGCAAAGCTTCAAACGATTCTTTATTATTTACAAAATCCTTAAAAAACACTTGTGGCTGTCTGCCTGTGTACGCATCTGCTGGGTAAACAAAATTTTGTGCAGATGGTGTTGCCATGTCTTTACTTGCAACCAAACTTATATTTCCGAAATCTGTCAACGGTTCTTCTACTCGTGAAATTGCTAAAGACGGCATTGGCAAACCACCAATTTCGTCAACAATGCGTAACGCTTGCGGGTTAATGTTGTGTTGAACGATCATAGGGTTAGTTACTGCTTCTTGCACCTCTGGCAACGCATTATCACCTTGTCTTCTTAACGCACTCGACCCAAGCACCGCGCCCTGTGGCAACTTACTAATGATACCGCCTGCCATTGTGTTTATTGCTGGATTAGTTGCAAACAAACGCTCTAACCCTGACATATTTTGACTAGCAACTGGGTCTGTTGCTCTAGCATACTGCGCCATCATCTCTGGCAAACTAAAACCTTCTGCAACCGCCTGACCACCTTGCATAACTGCTTGCAACAACGGCACTAACTGACCACCGCCTTGCGTTTGCGCCACTGGCACTTGCCCAGCAGTGTCATAAGCTATTAATTGTCTAGGTTGCACCCCTGCAACTGGCGGCAAATCGACCATTACATGACATTGACGTTGCTTGCATTAGGCATCAGTCGCGCTCTAGCTAAATCAAGTTTAAATCCCTGCTCTGCAAGTGCGGCTTTGCCCTCAACATCCATCTGCGCTTTCTGTGCGTCCATCTGACCCTTCATCTGCGCTTCTGCTAATTTAACTTGTCGGTCTATATTCTTGTCTTTTACTTGACCCTGTAGTTGTTGGATAATCTGACCCATCTGGCCTAACTGCGCTTGTAGCTGTTGTATGCGTGGGTCTTCGCCCTGACCATCTTTAAAGTTCAAGAACCGTTGACCATCTTTGTATCCGGCCTTGCCGAATATCTCTGACGCTATCGCTTCCACGCCTGACGTTTCTAACACATTAGGCCCATACAATTGCACAAGTGGCGCTACAAGCTGACCAAACGTTTGCATAGCAAGCGCAAACTTGCGGCCCTGCATCAATGGATCTGTGCCGCCTATGCCTACGTTTACATTTACCGTTAACTCGCCCTGCAACAGATCGTCAGTGATCTGGTTTATGCCATACTTCTGAAACAAGTCTGCCTTTTCAGCCGCCAATGCTAGCACAACACTGTCAGTCTCATATGCTTGCTCTAGATGCACCATCTGACGCAAGACAGGCTCGACAAACGACTCACTGAATACACGCAAGTCATATTCCATTAGCGTGTTGCTTTGCCCTGACAACATTGCCATGCCGCCAACTGTTTCATTCATACGGCGATTGGACTGGATACTGCTGTTGTTAAAGTTACCAGCTAGTTCGTCAAAATCTAGGTTGATCCTGTCTTGCTCTGCATAAGCTTGACTGTTAACTGGCGGTGGAGCCATCTCGATAACGTCAGTAGCTGGATCATCCATTGTAATAACTTTAGCGGGTGATCTGTTCATCAATGCTGGCACAAGCGCCTTGTTACCACGCCTTACCTTGACCATCGGCGTTAGGCTGAACTTCAGTGCGTCCATGCGTAGGTTTGCCAAGTCGTTCGACTCTTGCTGTAGTGGCCCTAGCATCTCCACACGGCTTGATGGATATGGCTTAAACGCTTCGATGTTTGAGTAACCCACGACCACTGGCCTGTCACCGTTTTTGCAGTGTAAATACACTTCGCCAACTGGTGTTGGATCTGTCAGCATTGCCGCCGTTGCCAGCGTGTAATAGTGGTAGTCTTGATCGCCGCGCTTTACAAAGTTTTCATGCACAAACACAACTTCGTAATCATCGATTGGTGCGTCTGTGTCACGTCTACTTGGCCCATCAAACATATTTCGTGCATCGTCCAAGTCAGCGGCATCTTCTTCTTTGCCTTGCTGTAGCGTTGCATCATCTAGTTCTTTCCATGCTGGCTGGCCTGTCTTGGGGTCTGCATCAACCATCATCTGCTTAACATCAATAGCAAACATAGGCCGTCTGACTATAAGATATGGGCTACTTCCAACAGGGTCTAGCCAATCAGCCGCTGGATCGAACAAAATGTTTTCTGGCTCTATTGGCTCTATGACAGGCTCATCTTTTACCACCGTCATGCGGGGCTGTACGTCAATGTCACCTTTATCATTGATAATAGGCATACCATTTTCGTCAGCTACCACCTCTTCGCCGTCCTCTGCTTCAGCATAATGCCAGAAGATCTTAGCGGCTGTGATGCCGTAAATGTCGGCTGTCTGCCTTGCGCCAACGAGCAATCTAAACCAAGGTACTGTCTTTTGCAGTCTGTAATTTAGCAACTCTTGCATAATGCCAGCAGACGCTAACTGGTTAGGATCGTTGTCGTTTTGCGGCGTAATGTTTACAACGTCATTCGTGCTGAAAAACGCTTGTGCTGTAACTGCTTCGTTTTTCCTTACATATGACCTGACCTTTGGCCTAAACAGTCTGGAACGGCGTTTAAATGCGTCTGAGTTATATTTTGACCCTGCTGGGTGTTCGTTGTTAAACAGATTGAGGTTGCGCTCCCAATCATCCCTATGAGCCGCTTGCACATAGTCAACAGCATTGTCATAACAGCTACGGCTTAACTCTAACCAATCGGTGTCATCTTCTGGTGATAGACCTTCACCATTGTCATCAACCTCGTAGTCCATAAGCTTTGAGTCGGCTGAACCGTCTGTAATACGCATTTCTTATTCCCTACCAAGGACTCTTACTGGCTTCTTCAGCATATGCCGCCACGTCTACATTGCCACGCCGTAAATTGTGACGCTCTAGTATTTCGCCGCCAGCCCTCATTATTGCGTCTTCAAAAGTAACGCTAGGATCGTTTAAATTTATAAAGTAACCCATGTCTGCGCTCAATGCTGGGTTACGCACGATAGCAACAGCACCACGCACTGCAACTTGCCATCTATAACCTGTATAATGCTTGTCAAGTTGTGCCGCCGCACGTGACGCCATATTCATCTCTGTCGGCGTAGGTACACCAGCTACATCACGATAGATCGTGACGTTTTCACTTCCATCCATACTTCTGCCCTGCACGTGGCTCACCTTGCACAAAGTAGCGGCCTGATTGGTCTGCATCATATGTGTCTGACGGCTTGCCAAACTTGTAGACCCAAGGGTAGTAGGCTTTTTCGTAAAAATCCCTGTCGGCCTCTAACACAAGCGACTTAAATGAAATGGTTGTCATTTCTTTTTCTTACTTTTGGTGTGTTTTTTTCCATACGGCATTGTTATTTCTTTCTGCGTCTTAATTTAGTTTTCGTTGTTGTCATTGGACGGCTGTTTTGATACAGCGCCCTATCTTTAGTTGAAATAGCCCCCATTGGCCCTTTACGCTTTGTGGTTTTCTTTTTATACATTGCCATTTAACTATCCTCGTAATAGTCGGTTTCGTAATAATGATCTTCGCTCACACGATGATCAGGCGATGCAAACGTGAGTAAAAATGCGTCTGCTAGGTCTGGTGAGCCACCCAAACGTTGCTTTGTTTTATCTTTTGGTTCGACTTGTATTTTGCCGCTTGCTGTCATTGCATAACGTGGGGCTGTTAGCTCACCAATGAGGTCTGGATCATCAACCATTTTGCAGTCTCTGGCCTCTAACCATTCGCGGCCTTTAAACCACAATTCATCACGTAGCCGCATATATCTAGCCCTGACACTTGGGCTTTCTGCTACGTTAATTCCAATAGCTGGCAAATCCTCATCTTGCAAAATGTCAACCACGCCACTGCCTACGCCTATTGAGTCAATCAGTATTTTAGCTGGGCGCTCTGATGACGGCGTTTGCAAGTATTCGTCTATTACGATGCCAGCAACTTGTGTCACTGACTTGTTACGCCAGCTTTTAACTGGCTCTAACATCACATTTCTTTGGCGCTTGGCTAAAGCTGTTTGATCATCACCAAACCTTGCTACGTCTAGACCCCATGTGGGCTGACCCATCAGCGGCTCTACATCTCGACGTATAGCGGCCTCACAGAGCGACAAAGAGATAATTGCGTCATCTGATTGCTCTGGGAAGTCTCCAAGCACCCTGACGGCGTATATTGCGCTGTCAGCACCATACTTGCCCTTCATCTCTTCTATAAAACTTGGATCGACTCTTGTGCTATCGGCACAGCTAACACGCTTTGTCCACCAACTTGCTCTACGTGAATGAAACGCTTCGTAAAAATATCCTGATGTTCGTGTAGGGTTGCCAAGCATTAGGCTGACTGCGCCTTTTGTACTCATTGCGCCTTGACCTACTTCGTAAATGATTTCTTCTACGCCGCTGGCCTCATCAACAACAAACAACATATTGTCCGAATGAAAACCTTGAAAAGCTTCGCCGCTTGTTGCAGTTCGCGCCACAGCAAAAGCGTTATCAGGTCTGCTTTTTAAATAAAACCTAGTTGCGGTTAATTCAAACAAGTCTTTTAACTCTGTCGGCATTTTACGATGCCACGTTGCCAACTCTGCCCATAATATATCTTGCAATTGGTGTGCTGTTGGAGCCGTTACCGCGCACTTAGATGGGCTACGTGTATAAAGCCACCAGAGTATTGACCAAGCCGCAAACGCCGATTTTCCTACACCATGACCTGATCTTATTGCTAATCTATCTTCAGTGCATAGTGCCGTCAGTGCTTCCGCTTGCCATTTCTCCGGTGTCACTCCCAGCGTCTGTTCTACGAACATCGTCGGATTCTGAGACCATGCTCTGCCCAGCGTCTGCCACTGATCTTGTGAGCCATTCATATATTGAGCCGTTTACCTCTGCTTCTACTTTCTGTTCAACTGATGCTAACTTAGGATGTATATAAGGCGCGGCTGACTTAGCCGCATCCATACGTGTATCAAATTCTTGCGTTGGGTCTCGCATAATATTTAACATGTACTCTAAAGGGGTTATCCCCTCTTCTGCACAACGGTTAGCTATCTCAATTGATTTGACGTTTTTACTACCTTTTTTTCGCCCAGAATTTGGCCTTGGGCCGCCATGTGCCATGATGTTCCTCTTGGTTTATAATTGGTTTTTTTTCAAGTCAGTGCATTGTTGCATCAACTGGTACGCACTCTTCACCTGCTAACATAGACGCATATTGTCTTGCCATTTCTTTGTCACTTGCGGCAAATCTTGTAACTTCGATCACAACCCACGTTCCATCCACGTGTTCCCAGACTGACACGTTGCCTGTTCCTATATCTGGATTGTTGAAATAATCTTGTATCTTCATAATTGCTTCCAAAAAAAAACGGCTGGCAGTGTTTGGGAGATGCTACCAGCCGTTCAACAAAGGAGTGAAACGGCAATGTCAGTACCGCTTTGGTCTGCCAGACTCTGCCTGTGATTTATACACGTTCACTTTGGAGAAGTTACTTTTGGATTGTTACTGTCGGTGATATTAAAACAGGAGATCACATTGTATAAAATGCACAAGGCAGAAATCTAACAGTGGAAATGACTCTAATATCGAATTTTTAGTACGTCAACCCACTTTCTGCACTAAATATTGTGCGTAACGGACGTTCATTTTTCGTGTGCGTACCAAGCGTTGTCCCACTGTCCTTTGTAGATTTAAATAAAGTGGGAAATCTGGCACACTAAACGAAGAAACAGGGTGCCGTTTGTTAGGCACGTAAGCCAATTGTTTAAAGCCCCCCTTTTTGTGTTTCGATTTTATCTTTAGTGATAATTCCGTAAATTTTACGGTGAGTAAACGCCGACTCGCAAAGCGTTTACTGAAGCGGTTTTGACAGCGAAAAATTGCGAAAAGAAAACTATCTATCCCAGAGGTTTTTTTCAAAGCTTTCCATGCTTCATCTTCATTTTCTGCTTGAATGCAATCCGAAAAGTTTACACTAACGCTGACAGAATATTTTTTTTTTCATCATTCTATCCTTGTCGAATTGCGGGTATATTGCGGTCTATATACCTTACAAATTCTACTCGACCATTTACGTGAGGCTTGCCATTCATAAAATCTTTTAACGCTTTTCGCGCATCCCTTAAATTAATACCTAAAATGATTGAATTGGCTGGCATCCCAAGGTCTAACGCTTTGTTCCTTGCACCTTTGATAGTTTCACACCACTCAGTATCTGTTGGTTTTGAATTTTTGTATAACCAAACAGCGTCCACGTCACGATCTTGCTGGTAAATTTTATCCCAACGTTCGTCATTAAGAATTGCTTTGTATATCTTCATTAATCTTCCCTCCCTCTAATTTATCGCAATAATCGACCAATGCGTTTTTGATAAATTGCGCGGTTGTCATTCGGTGTTTCATTGCAAGTATACCCACGCGATTGTCCAGCGCTTCGTCAATGCGTGTTCCAACTGTAAATAGTTTCTCTTTCATGTTGCATTAATTCCAACTTAAGTCGTCTATTTCCCACTCATCTATGGTCTTTAGAGTGCGTTCTGTGGTTTCTACACTACCAAAATCGATTGAATTTAAATTAGTTACTTTTTTAATTTTTGCTTTACACCCTTCTTTTAATGCTTGCTCAACCTCTCCGTACCAATGCGATGTATCGCCATCAACGGCAGACGGCAAGCTTAGTGTTTCCAGAACATCTTTTTTTGCAACTTGTACTTCAGCAAAATCTAGATTCTCAACAATCTCAATAGTAACAGTGCGTATCCGTTTTCCTGTGATGTTAAATTTCATTCTACATCTTCCCATTCTAAATCTTCTAACTCTTCTTCCAACCCTTGTCGGCTGTTAGCTAAATCCTCACGTGCAAAGTCGAACACATTAGTCACGTTGCCAAAATCTTTGTCAGCTTCCACAAGATGATCACTAAGCTGTTGCAACAACGCCAGCGCCTCTTCTAATGCCTTGCGCCTTGCATTGTATCGGCAAGTCTGCCGCAATGTCGGGGCAATCATTGAACTAACCCAAAAGCAACACCGTAAAAAAACATAAGGGCTGGTAGGCCGATCAATACGATCAGCCCCCCAATGATTTCACTTACTAAACGCCACATTTTTTTGACTCCTTTTATAATATAAATATAACTGCGCGTTTACCGACGGCTTGCCCCATCGACCACACGCTGTCGTTGTAGAAGTACGAGTAGGTGCTATCGTTTACTAAAACGCGATACCTCCCTGTCTCTTCGTTTCCCTCAAGTGTTCCTTGCACAGAAATCTGAGGCTCAAAATGCTTCCTCGAACCAAGTGCAATTTTGTCGTTCGCGTTGATAACCTTTGTCCACGAGACACAAACTGTCTCACCAATAAGGCTACCTAGCTGTTTGTCAATAGCCTCTTGGCTATCTTTACCTACATCCAATGTGTAGGGCGCTTCCTGTATGTTAGCCATTATTATTCTCCCTACCTTTTCGCAATTTTGTTGAATTGTTCATTAAGCAACTTTGCTCTGTTGCCCATTGTGTCGCAAACGTGTGTCCACTTAGTTCCACTTTTGGCCCATACAGTGCGATTGCCACAACCAATGCGTGGCAGTTCGTCTTGTAAGTGTACCCACATAAAACGTGCGCCTTTTAAGGTTTTTGGTGGCTTCTTGCCATAAGCGTGTTTTGGCATTTTAAATTTCATCTTACAACTTCTCCAAAAGTTATTAACGATCTAAGAAGTATACTACACTTTTTACTAAATGTCAACTGCTGTAAAAAATAAAAAATTTGAAAATTTCCGAAAACCACTGTATAAAGATGTTTAAGAACGTAGTGGTCTTTGGAAACTCCCATAGATTTTAAATTTTGTTTACAGATTTGAAGATGGGGGCGGTCTCAAACTTAGCCCCCATTTTCTATGTGAATTATTATGCGCTTTTTGCGGCAAGCAATAACGACCTATCTACAGAAGCGGCAACAGGCTTAATGTTAACACTCGTAACGTCTTTTTTCGTCGTGTGCGCTCTAAGCAACTGACGTGACACGTGTTTATGGATCTCTTTGTTGTCCACCAATTTCCGCTGATGGGTGCGAACTTCGATTGTAGCTTTGTTGCCAATAATATTTACATTGCGACCACGTGCCTTAAATTCAGCGTGTATTTGGCGCTTACGTTCCGCAAGTTTTTTTATATCTGCATCTATGCTAACCAACTCATCAGCCATTGTTGAAAGGTACAATATATTTTCCATTATCTTCTCCAAAGATTTGAGGGGGCATAGCCCCCCCCTTGTTTATAAAAGTTTCACTGTCTTTTTGATTTCTTCGATTAAGTAAGGTGCTATTGCATCGTTGTCGTTAGGGTAAGCTACAAAAATGTCTCTCTTAGCAACCTTACACAAAGCGTCGAGGGCAATTTCTAATTGTGTGAGTTTTTCTAACTCGTTGATTAGTGGGGTTGGTACTGTGTTCATTTCTTTCTCCAAAGTAAGTAACAATTTAAGTAATATAATACACTTCTATATATGCTACAAGTTTTTTCTGTAGCTTATTGCACTTTTTTTTATTTTAATTTATAAAGATAAAAAACAATGGAGAGTTAAATGCACCAATATGGCAAGAGGTTGCGGGATATGCAGATTCCGCAAAAGGATTTCAGTGCAAAAATAGGCGTGTCGTTACGTGCTTTGCAAAATGGTATGAAAACCGAAAACAAACGATATACAGCGTTAATTCACGCATTAGAACTAATGAGTGCGGAGAAGCGTGACGAATGGTTAAAGCTTCCATAGGCTTGCCGCCTCATCCAAAGCCTGACGCAACAGCGACACTGGCGTATCTTTCGACCATTTCCAATTAAGCCTATGCGCCCACGTGGTTGCAAACTCACCATGACCACACACGCCGATTAGCACAGATGCTTGCCGCAACGTTAGACGCCCCAACACGTCACGCACTTGCTCCCTCGAATAGACTTCATCATCTACCCCACCGCCTACTCCCGCACTTGCGCCATATCTCGCTGTGACCCTGTTTTGATGAACAGACCTGTAATAGTGTTGCCGAAAAAGGTTACCAGCTTCGTATTGTTTGTCAGTCAGCAAGCTTCGATGCAACATTACATCTAATGGGTGTTCATATCTCACACGGCGAACAGTCTGCACAGCCTTACCGCCTTTAGGTTTAAACGCTACATCATCAACTGGACTATGTTGGCTTCTCTCTGGCGTTTCTCGTAACTCTGGCGGCTCTAATGCTTCTTTCTTTTTACTCATCATACCTTTCCAGATATATATGTTGTCGGCGTAAAATCCATGAATTTAGATTTTCTTCGATGACTTGTAACCGCTCTGCAAAGTCAGCATCTTGCATAATTTTGTCTTTTATTACTTTTACACCATGCAAGACAGTCGTGTGATCACGCTCTAACATTCTGGCAATTTGTGTTACACCCATACTGCGACAATGTTTTTCAGCTAAATACATTACTACCTGACGTGGCAATGCAATGTGTGACGTTCTGTTTTGCAGATTGAAATTACACATTGGGTCTAAATCGAACTCTTGCGCCACAAACTCTTTAATCTGTGCAAACACTTCAGCCTCTTTGTAGCGTGTGTTGATAGCATGATTTAGTGATAGGTGAGGTTCTACGGCAAGCTGTTCTGACAATTTGCTAACCAGCCACGCCGTCTTTTTGTCATCCATTGCGTAGTCAATAACAGGCTTCGCTTGGCCTTGTATAAAAATTTGTAGCCGTAACGGTTGACCGCCGTGTTTTGGAAATACGTTTAATCGCATTGTACCACCCTCATTTTTGTTTTTGCTTTCATCCTCACGACATTACTTGGCAAATTTGCACCCTCTGGCGCTTGTTGTATGAGCATCGTCTTTTCATTATCGGTTGCCTCATAAAAAGCTTGTTGGATGAGCCGTTCTTCTTGCAATCGAGTCTGATCAGTTGCCCACGGCTGTTTACCGATATTGCCATACTTCTCCCATTGTGCTTGCAATCTTTTAACAGCACTCGTCTTTTCGGTGTTTTCGTAAACGTCATTGCGCCAATAATCGCCATCCATCATTTGCTTCAGCCATGTTGCACAATGAGCGAAACTTTGCCAATCAGGTTTAGTTCTAATATATGCTTGCAAGTCACTCATAATTTTTTCTGTGGTTGTGCCTTTTTTTCGTGTTTTCACAAACCGTTGTCTGGCAGAATTTTTGTCACCCTTCTTGTTTGGATACTTACTGTAGAATTGCTCAAACTCTTCGTGCATTTTTTCTTGAACACTATTTATATTCTTATCTTGTTTCTTATCTTGTTTCTTAGAGTATAACTGTGAGACATCTGTTATCTCACCATGAGACTTCTGATGTCTCACTGTGAGACTTCTCCCATCATCCATAGGCAGGGTAATTGTGTAAGATGAACTGCGGCCTGTCTTCTCCCAGATGATGTAATTTCGTCTTTTCAAACTCTGTAAACACCTGTGTACCGTGGCGCGACTCAACCCTGTTTCTTCGGTTAGTGTGTCGATGGATGGAAACACGTTAGGCAGATGGCTTGCCAAAATTAACAGCGTCAACTTTTCGCTAGGCGGTAACCGTAAGTCACGAATAGTCGGCAATATCATTTTATGCACTTCCCTTCCGTTTCCATGTATTTAATCACCAGCGTCTTTTGATTTGGCTCTGTCACCGTCAACACCGTGTCGGGTGGCGCACCCTCTAAAATCTTTCTCACCCAAGCCAAGCCACCCTTCTTGCGCTTTTGCTCGTTAGGTAACTGTTTGCCGTTTGGGTAAGTAAGCCAATTATCATATGAATTTTTTGCGCCCAATTGTCCGGCTCGTTTGTCAACACGAAATCCTTTTACTCCAATCTTTTCAAATTGACGTAAAACTTTTTGCTCATCAGCATAGCCAAGTCTTGCGGCGCGACTTTTAGCCATGCCACAACTCATCTACAAAAGTGTCGGCATCTTTAACTTTTTGCACTAACAACTTTTCTAACTGTTTTCGTGTTTTAATGCTTGCGGGTAAACCGCGATTTTTCCAGTGTGTAACAGCAGACGGCGTAACGCCTATCATCTCTGCAACCAACGAAACGCCGCCAAGTGCGTCAATAATTTTTCTGGCTAAGTAAACATCCATAAATCACCTGTATTACATTTTGTTAAGTCTTTCAACCGTTATAACTTGTCACGTTACAAAAAGTAAAGTAAGGTGTAAAAAATTTTTGGAGAAGATTATGACAAATAAACAAACGGACGAACCGATATTATCACAAGCGACTATCGAAAAGATCAATAGTAAGCCGTATCCGTTAGGCCATTATGAAACAATCACAATGGAATGTTTGCGGCTAGTGGGTTTAACCAAAGAGTCAAAACGTTTTAAAAAGCTATGGGAAGAAATCAATGCGCCAACCAAGCGATAGAGTAGCGTCAAAAAACAACATCTATCTAGGTGCTTCTCTTGCCTACAGATTGATTAATATGAAAAATGGTTTGATGAATGCGTGGCTGGAATATACAGGGCGAAAAGAGCCAGAAGATTTGTCAACAAAACTTAACGTCTTGATGGGCAGTCATACCGAAAGTCTTAATAAACGCTATTATGAGATGATGACAGGGTACGAATTTGCTGACAATGACGCATGGCGTAAAACGTGGCGTGACAGACTCGAACTAGAAACACAACACCCTGACTATCCTTGGTTGTTAACCCACCCTGATCAATGGCGAATTGATGATGCTGGCAACATTGTATTAGTAGACTTCAAGCATACAAACGAAAGAAAGTGGAGCAACAAAGAAGAGTTAGTAGATACTTACTCTGCACAAATGCAAATGCAAATGCTGGTTGCACAAGCGGCTTTCGGAGTGCCAGTTACGCAATCGGAATTGTCAGTGTTTTTCGGAAACAGTAAATGGGATGTTATACCCATACCAGCGGAGCCGGACACACAGCAAAGCTTGTTATCGTTGTATAGAGGCTTTTATCAGCACGTTATGAACGATGAAGCGCCAGACGCTGATTGGGAACCTAAAATAAAAATTCCCAAAGTTGTGCCGCATCAAACCCGACAAATGCACCAAGATAACGAGTTTTGCGAATTAGCCGCGCAATGGGTACGCTACAAAGACAGTTACAAAGCGTTTAGCGCGATAGACTCACAGCTAAAAGGCAAATTGAAAGACGATGACAAGGAAATATTCAACGATACTGTAAGGGTGTACAGAACAGGCGGGGGGCAACGCCGTATTAAACTTTTGGAGAATGATTAATGGCAAACAATTCACCGCTAGAAAGTAGCGACAAACGGTTACGCGAGTTTTTACCATCTGACAGCGATTTTAGAGATGCTGTATGGCTTCATAAGCAAAGTGGTATGAAAATTATTAAGCACAAGTATTTAAAACAAATTGCGGGTCTGCAAAAGATCAAACCAATTCCAAGTAGCGTAGATTTAAAGTTTTATCCAGAATTAAATAAAGCTACGTGTTTTTTGTCTGTAGAAAATGCAGAGGGCCAACAGTTTTGTTCAGTTGCAGAGGCAGATCCTAAAAACAATAAAAATGCTTATCCTGTGATGATGGCGTATAAGAGGGCGTTAGATCGAGCCATATTAGAAGCACTCAATTTGCAAGGGTTTTTCTACGCCGACAGTGAAATACCATTAACTGAAGAACAACCAGAAGCGGCGTCTAATGTTGAGTCTGGTTCTGCAACCAAAAACAAAGCAAGCAAACAAGTTTTGTCTATGCTAATTAATAAATTGCAACAAGCCCAAACGCTTGAAGCATTAGAAGCAAACAGGCAAGCAATTAAACAGATGGTTGAATTGGAATCTTTAACGCAAGAAGATAAAGACGAATTAACCGCTGTATATAATACGTTACGGACAAGTAAAAAAAATGAATGAAAAACAAGCCAAAGAATTAATACAATTAAAACGTAAAATTGCACAAGCGACAACCGCAAAACAATTTAACGCCGCCGCAACTTATGCTCTTAAGTGGGGCAAAGAAAATTTGTCGGCTGGTGACATAAATATGCAATCGATTATTAAGCTTATCACAGAGCAAAAACAAATTTTGCAAAAACGAAAGGGTAAATAAAAATGGCGGGATTAAACAAAGTCATGCTTATTGGAAATCTTGGGCGTGACCCAGAAGTTCGAGAATCAGATTTCGGAAGAGTGTGCAACCTAAACATTGCGACTAGCGAGTCTTGGAAAGACAAACAATCCGGCGAACGAAAAACAAAAACGGAATGGCATAAAGTTGTTATATATAATGAAGGTCTTGTGGGTGTAGCAGAGAGATTTTTGCAAAAAGGCTCAACCGTGTACATCGAAGGACAACTGCAAACACGCAGTTACGATAAGGATGGCGAAAATCGTTACATTACCGAAATAGTATTGCAAAAATATAAAGGGGAGTTAACAATGCTTGGAAAGAAAGACTCGCCAGATGGCGGGTATCATGCGCCAATTGCGCCAAGCATGAGAAAGATAGAAACCGACGATGATTTTGATTTCTAAGATTTTGTTGTCTTCGTTATCACTCAACCAGCAAGAGAAAGAAGCAGTTTATTATTATATAGAAACGGTTAAACAAACAAAGAAAGGCTGAACGATGACAGGTGTTCAAATTCTAGCGTGGGCGTGTTTAATAACTTTTTATCTTTTAGCAATTTATGGCGGTTTAGTACAATCAAGTTCTGTGCATTAACTGGTAAGTAGTATGGAGAAAAACGCCCAAGGGTGGTACGTCATTGCTGACAGTAAAAAGGTAGGACAGTTTGGATGGTTGCCCGAATATAATAAAGAGTTGCAAAAGTATCGGGGTTTGTCTGACGCTGGCACTCATTGGGTAGTCACAAAAAAAATTAAACGTCATCATTACCAAATATGGGCAAAGAAAAAAGTTAGGGCAAGCAAGCCTCAACCTTGGTTTAATTTGCGGAGAATCAAATGATTTTAGTGGAAACTACTTTATACAAGGCGGCTGTCATTATAAGCTTTATTGCTAATATGGCGGTGCCAGAGATTAGAGAAGAAAAACGCTTTACACTTGAAGATAGATTTGTTGACCGGCTTGAGTGCGTTGAGCAAGTACAACATTATTTACACGCTATACCTGATCACTTCATTACAGAATATAATGTTAGAATTGAAGATCAATCTTGTTTCCCAGTCAAAATAAAGTATTACGTTTCGCCTCCTATTCCTCGTCAGCGTCCTTTTCATTTTGGCACTTGCAAGCACACGTTCTTGGGTTGCAATTACACTGGCAATCTTCACAAGTACATTTCTTTTCAGTAGTCACCACATATGCCTTTCTACCGTAATAACGTCGATGGTAATTCACGATAAAAACAAACGGCGTTCATCCAATCGCCGTAGCTGTAGACCCTTGAGTTTGCGGCCCGACGCAAAACACCACTTAGGAAACTCATCAGCGGCCTGTTCATTGCGTTCTGCTAATATATGTTTACGGAGTGTAGACGCTTTTAGACTTCTGCTACCAAGATTATAACAAAAACTAACGAGTGCAGAGTATTGATTAACGTTCAAAAAGTGCAAAGGGATAAGTCTACTAACACTTTTTTCGTAACTGATTAGCTGTTGTTCAAGTAGGTCTAACGCTTCTTCTTGTGTAACAGGCGGCGTATCTTTTGACACACGGCTACCATCCAGCAATCTAGTTGCTCCGTACCCAATCGTGAACACACCTCCGCTACAAATATATGGATCACTGCGAAAACCTTCCCACTTGCGAATTAGCGCTTTTCCTTCACTGTTCGTTTTCATTGATTTGCTGGATAACACGGCTAATGTTCATAAAATCAAGACGGCTATTTGGCACGTGCCGCCATAACGTTTGACCGTCATGTTGCGTCTGAAATATTGTTTCATATAAACCGACTTTAATAATTAATGCTTGTTGTGTGCCGTCAATAATTACCAAATCACCGCTATTGAAAGCTTCGCCCATGATAAATTTAACGCCACATAAAAAATTAGTTATTGCGTTTTTTAAAGCTAAACCGATTATCAACGATAACGACAAGGCAAGAATTGGCGTTAGCCACACTGCTACATCTAGGCTTATTTTGTCTATCTGTTCCATTTAACATTTCCAACGCTTTCGGCTTAACCGTAATGGGCTGTTTGGATTTCTTGCAGACTTTGGAAACTTCTTCATCTGACCAGCACTACGCTTGCAATACGCCCTCTGACGTGCAGAGCCTTGCTTACCAATTGTCGCGCCCTTTTGTCCATAACTGACTTTTCTAGTGCGGCCTGTTTTCGAGTTTTTGACAGTTTTAACCCTAGCCTTACCTTTTGCTGGCGTTGCCATTAGGCTCTTCTCGTTCTGCGCTTATTAGGTTTTTTTGCTGTTTTAGCCGCCGCTTTAAACGCTTTGTCAGTTGGCGCACCCTTACTGTTAGGTTTACGCATCCTCTCTGGTTTTTTACCAGCCGCTTTTTGTGCTTTTATACGTTCTCTTTTTCTATGGATATTTCTGTAAAGACTCACTTTTTATCCCTTTCGTTCCACAGTTGAAATAACGTTCGTACTTTTTCTTCCAGTACGTCCAAGCGATTAAACGCTTTAGCAAATAGAACAATAGCCGCCGTGACAGCCACAAGCACAGGCCAAATAGCGTTGAAAATATCCAGTAATGTTGCACCTTCCATTGCAATTACCTTTTCTGAAACATACGACTGCCGAAATAGAAACTAATGATAGCCGCTAAAATAGGGCTGTCTACTGATTCGTTCCATATTAAAGGCAATGCGTCAGCCGCCACAACACCGTTTGCCATAGCGTTCCATAAACACACGGCTTTAATTCCTAGATAAGCGCCAAGAAAAGCAAACGCTATTGTAGGCCGCACCATCGCCCTGTAAGTGCCAACCCAACCGTCATTCTTCTCATGCGCTTTACTGGCATACAAAGCTACCATCTCATTACTCATGCTTTCGACGTGCGCTTGCTCTAGTTGATACTTTGCCGTTTGCTCCGCAAGCTGGGCCTGTTTTTCGAGCATTGCAAGTTCATGGGCATTACTTTGTTTTTGTTCGAAGTAGCCAAGTATTTTTGGCAGAAAGCTAGTGCCAAAACCTAACAATGATCCAAGAATAGTGAGCAAGCTACTTAACCAGTTCAGCTACGCCGACAAGAATTAAAAATCCAGCCACGCCAATACACAAAACTTTGCTCGTTTTTGTTTGCCTTTGCCACCACTCTTTAATGTCAGCGGCCAGTTCGTATACTTGATTCATTTTTTCTTTCCTTTAAGTTTTTGCAGATTTGCGTGTATTACTTGTACTAATTCTTCTGCTTGTCGTTCATTAAACAACAGAGAACTGCTTTCTGTTTTTACCACCACGTTATCGCCGTCGACTTCTGCCCAGACGTTAGTTGTCTTTTTTGG
>MDTA01081201.1_pt1 | contig 19372 bp, 10 predicted proteins | sample 811151 | NCBI WGS metagenome assembly MDTA01 (sample SAMN05326648, study PRJNA326480) | marine metagenome | isolation source: seawater | place: Indian Ocean: South | collected 2010 | reverse complement strand
GCACTCTTGTTCTGGAACCAGATGCCGAACAGCGCGCCAGCCGCCATGGTGCCGATGGACACGAGCACCGGCCACTGGGTGAGGTCGAGGGTGACGTCGTTGGAGGTGATGTTCTCGATCCAGAGGTCGCCGTGGGCCATGTGGTACTTCCAGAAGGTGAAGGAAACGGCAGAGCCGAGGAGGACGCCGCCGAGGACGGAGTAGATGAGGGTGAGCGCGGCCTTCTTGACCATGTCGGTGAGGAAGTAACCGGCGACGCAGCCGATGCCGATGGCGACGAACATGTAGTACTCGGGCTGGGGGGGGATGTAGTGGCCGACGAAGGAGTAGATGATCATCATGCCACCGCCGCCGATACCCATCGCCACCGCACTGAACATGAGCTGCTCGACAAACATAACCGCGATCCAGAGGGCGAGGCCCAGGGCGAGGGAGACGCCCCACTTGGGCTTGAACTCGGTGATACCGAACTGTTCGGTGAGGAAGAGACCGCCGAAGGTGCCGATGGTCATACCCACGGCGCAGATGAGGAACTTGTGGAACTTGGCGCCGTGAGTGATGAAGATGATGGAGGTGGCAAGGACCACGAGAGCCATGACCTCCTTGAAGCCGAAGGCCTCCGAGTCGGGGTAAGGGCGGTTGCGGGGAACGTGCACGGGGCCGTGACCGAGAGCCTGGGTTGGTTCGGGATAAGGGGGATACGGACGGTCAGGCAACGTTCTTGGTTCGGAGTCTCCGCCGCTCGGTCGAGGCGGGAATTCGGGTTTCACGCGCACCTCCTGCTCCCAGTACTCGGCGCACTCCTCGTTGAGCTCGTACATCTCCTCGGAGACGGTCTGGGTGGCGACGAGGTCACCGGCAGCCTCAGCGGCGTTGAGCTTCTGCTTGAGGTCGATCTGCTTCTCGAGGCAGTCGTCGACCTTCTTGCGGAGCACGTCGTAGCCATCGCAGTCGGGGCCCACGCAGTTGGCATCAGCCTCAGCCTCGGACACGCCAACCTTGGCGGCCGCCTTGAAGCTCTTGTGCGCCGCCTTGGCGATCTGTACGTTCTTGACGGCCTGCTGGAGATCGAGTCCGAACGACATTCTTGTTCGTTGGTTGCTTCAAGATGTAGCCGGTAGGCGACGCGTTGAAGTGATGCGCAGGGGGTGGAGTTGCTGGGGAAAGTAACCACCGTCGGTTACAAGCCGAGCTGAGCGCTAATGGGTGATCTTAGAGTGCGGTCCCATACGAATCGGCTGAAAAAAAACCGGAGTCAATTTTACTCGCTTTAGTGTACTCGTTGTGTACTCATTGTACAGACATTTTAGTCACAAACTTTTGAGAAATTGGATCCAACGTGTCATCGTGGCTTTGGGCATTTTGGCGGTCGACCTCGGAAAAAGCAACTCGAAATGGGCAGGTGGGCACCGCCGAGATCCCACACCAACGCGCTTCGGGAGCGCGATGCCTTCCGACGCGGCGAAGAGGAGGAAGGAGGAGCGCGCGGCCAAACGCGCGGCGAAGGGGTTCACCGTGTCGAAGCCGAAGCCGGGATGCGAGTGCCGCGACGACGTCGGCCACCCGGCGGAGGCGACGCCGTCCTCGGGTCCCGGCTTGGCGGACGCAGCAGTCGCGGCCGCCGCTGAGGAGGTCACCGTGCGCTTTCCCCCGTCTCTGACGAGCAGACAGCGCGCGGTGCTCCACGCCGTTGCCGAGCGGCACGGCGTCACACACTCCAGCTCAGGCGACGGCGAAGCCCGGCGGATAACTCTCGGGCGAGGCGCCGAGGTCGTGGACGTCGACGCCGTCGGGACCGATGTCGCGACAGCGGACGAAGCCATCTGCGAGCTGCTCGAGACGCACCTCAGGCTCTCCAGGGACGACGCCAGGCGCGCGTTCGACGCGCCGCCACCGGTGACAAAGACCGCGCGAGGGACCGCCGAACCAAAGCGAGGCACCGCGCCCGCGGTCAAGGGCGCGGACGTCACCGTCGAGGACTTCGTGAGTCGGACCCGGGCGCTGTTGGAACTCGAGCGAGCCGCGGAGGTTGAGCAGAGCGAGGCCGTCTTGAAGGGCATGAGGCCGGAGACGGCGCAGCGCAGGGGTCGCGCCCTGTTGGGGTTAAAGTGCGTGGATCTCCGCGGCGGGTTGTTGGGTAAGACGGTGGTGACGCTCGAGCTGGCGAGCAGGAAGGCGGCTGAGGCGCCGCCGCTGCCCCCGCACAAGCTCTCGCCGCACGACGTCGTGTGCGTTCGCCCGGGGAAGGGCGATACCTCGGGCGAACCCCTGTGCGAGGGCGTGGTGTACAGGGTACGGGACACGGCCGTCGAGATCGCGGTGGACGATACGCCGGACGGATCGTTGGAGGGTACCCTACGGGTGGAGAGACTCGCGAACGAGACGTCGCACAGGCGACTGGTTCAGGCGCTGGACAGGGTCGGGCGCGCGCCGTCGTCGGCGGGGGATCCGAACGGAAGCGCGGGGGTGGGCGCCGGGCTCGTCGACGTCATGTTCGGCAACGTCCCGCCGCGGTTTCATCGTACCCTTAACCCTGACCCTAAACCCTGGGTCAACCCCGGGCTGGACGCGTCGCAAATCGACGCGGTGGCTCACGCGCTCGCCGCCGCGGACGTCGCGCTCGTTCACGGTCCTCCAGGGACCGGTAAGACCACCGCGGTGGTGGAGTACGTGCAGCATGAGGTGGCGCGTGGGTCACGGGTGTTGTGCTGCGCCGCGTCGAACGTGGCGGTGGATAACCTGGTGGAGCGACTGATGCGCTCGCGGGGCGACGCCGAACGCAAACTGGGTTCCGGGGCTCGGGCGAAAATCGTGAGAATCGGGCACCCCGCGAGGCTTTTGGAGTCCGTGCTCGACGCCAGCCTCGAGGCTCAGGTGCTCAAATCGGACAACTCCGCTTTGGCGAGGGACTGCGAGAAGGAGTGTAGAGAGCTCCGCCGTAAGCTGCTCAAACTCGACCCGAGGAAGGACCGAGCCGAGAGAAATGACGCGAGGCGCGAGCTTCGAAGACTGGCAAAGGAGGAGAAGGCGCGCCAGCGAAAGGCTGTCGACGAGGTCATCGGTGGAAGCAACGTGATTTGCGCCACCTTATCGGGCGCTCTGTCGAACTCGCTGAGGGATCAGTCGTTCGACGTCGTGGTGATCGACGAGGCTGCGCAGGCGCTCGAGGCGGCGTGCTGGGGAGCCATCTTGAAGGGTAGGAAGGTTGTGCTCGCGGGCGATCACCTGCAACTTCCGCCCACGGTCATGTCCGACGAGGCTGCGAAGAAGGGTCTGAGCGAGACGTTGTTCGCGAGGGTGCACGCCAAGTGGCACGGTATCGGCGTGGCGCGTATGCTCACCACCCAGTACCGAATGAACAGAAACATCATGCAGTGGGCGAGCGACGAGCTCTACGAGGGTAAGCTGGTCGCCGCCGACTCGGTCGCCGAGCACCGGCTCGAGGGGGCGGGCACCGGGACAACTCCCGTGCTGATACTGGTCGATACCGCGGGGTGCGACATGGAGGAACACTGCGAGGAGGAGGGGGATAGCAAGGACAACCCGGGCGAGGCCGCCGCGGTGATGGCGTTGGTGCGAAGGCTGATCAAGTCCGGCGCCGCGCAACCCGAGGACATCGGTGTCATAACCCCTTACTCCGCGCAGGTTGGAGTGCTTCGTGACCTACGTGCCGCGGACGATAACCTCGCAAAGCTCGAGATAAGCACCGTGGACGGGTTTCAGGGAAGGGAGAAGGAGGCGATTATCATCAGCGCCGTGCGAAGTAACGAGCAGGGCGAGGTTGGTTTCCTTTCGGACGCTCGACGGATGAACGTCGCGGTGACCCGCGCGAGGAGGCACTGTTGTCTCGTGTGCGACACGGAGACGGTGGGCAGGCGCGACGCGTTCATGCAGCGGCTGGTCGCGCACTTTGAACAACACGGGGAGTACATCTCCGCTGCAGAGCTTGAGGACGAGACATAACAGTCATAGTCGTTAAAATTCTTTAGCTACATCACGTCAGTTCTGACGTCTTACTACATCACATATCGATCACGAAGCGCCACGTGCCCGTGTCGCTGTTGTACTCCAACAACTCGGCGCCCATTCGCCTGGTCTGCTGCACCACCTTGGCCTCGAACTTCTTTCTGGATTCCTCCGTGTCCTTCTTTGAAGTGCAACGCAGCAGGGTCACCTCTGCCCTGGTCTTGAGCCCCTCGCCCGATCTCGGCGCCGACACGCCGGACGCTTCGTCGTACATGTACACCGCCCCACGCTCGATTCGAACGACACGAGCGACATCGATGCCATTCAGGTGAGTCGCATCCACGGGTTGAAGCCACCTGACTGATCCGAACCCTTGACGGGTCACGCGGAAGTCTCTCAGCTTTTTGCCTTCAACCTCGAATTCGCACGAATACCCATCGTTCTTTGCGATCTCCGTCAGGATGAAGGTGGGTTCAACGAACTCGTCCTTCTCCGCGATCGACAGGGGCGCGGATTTCCTGTGGGATCCCGGCGACGTCTCTCCCGACGGTGTCTCGAAGGCCTCCGCGCGGATGATGAGCTCCCTCGGCTTTGACGCGGGTTGGAGCATCCACTCCTCGCGTCGAACCGGGCTTCCCCTGGGTCTGAGCGCGATGCGCGACGGAGCCGGAAGCGGCGCGCGGCTCATATAAACGCGGCGCGGAGAGCTCGTCGCCCACGCGGAGAGCTGAGAACCACCCTTCGCGCCGATCGTGGAGGCGGGAGACGCGTCGGACACGTGAGAGACAACCTCGCGAGTCGCGGAGATGATCTTCGACGCTTCGAGCGGTTTGCCGTAGGGCGACGAGTTGACCTTCGGCGGCGCCAGAGCGGCGGTGGCCGGCATGAGACCGCTCGCGTGCGTCGCCTGCGGCGGGTTGGTCGCACTCGGGAAGAGCGACGAGCTCGGGAACGACGTCGAACTAGGAAAGAGCGTCGGCGCGGGCGAGGGAGTTTGAACCTGCGGGATGGCGCTGCCCCCGACAGGGGGTCTGAGACCCCCAAACAACGATCCCGGCGACGTGTTCTGCGCCGCCGCAGTCGCCCCGAGCGATCCGAGGGGCGAACTTTGCGCCGGCGTCGTCAACGAGAACGCCGGCGTCGTCAACGAGAATGGCTGGCCGATCGCCGGTTGCGTCGCCGCCGGCCGAGTCACCAGCGGCGCCGGAGCGGACTGAGGGTTGAACATGCCAAACGACGACGACGGCGGACTCGCCGCCGGCGTCGTCGTCGTCGCCGCCGGTTGCAGCGCGGCGAACGGCGTCGTCGTCGCAGCCGGCGGCGGCGCGGTGAATGCCGAAGTCGGCGAGGTCGTCGCCGTGGTCGTCGGCGTGAAGCTGAACGGGTTCGCGCCGGTAGCCGGGGCCCCGGTCGGCGCGGGAAACGAGAACGGGTTCTGACTCGTCGGCGCGGCGGGAGCGGGCGTCGTCTGCGCCTGGGGGTTGAAGGCGAAGCTGCCACCTGGCGTGGATGGCTGGGGCGCGGGCCACGGCGAAGACGTGTTGGTCGCAGCACTGCCGAAGGGGTTGGGTCCCGGAGGGGGTGTCGACGCGAGCGGCGTCGTGGTCGTTCCCGGCCAACTCGTCGGTGTGGAACCCAACGTGTTGGTGTTGGTGTTGTTGCCGAACATCGTGCTGGAGGTGTTGTTGTTGTTGCCGAACATCGTGCTGGAGGTGTTGGTGTTGGTGTTGTTGCCGAACATCGTGTTGCTGTTGTTGTTGTTGCCGAACATCGTGCTGCTGTTGTTGTTGCCGAACATCGTGCTGGAGGTGTTGTTGTTGTTGCCGAACATCGTGTTGCTGTTGTTGTTGCTGCTTCGGGCTTCATGACGGATCTGCTCGGCGGATGAACCGCGGTGCTCGGGCATGGCCTCCACGTGATGAATGGTTCCGTGTGTCGTGGATCCGTTGTTGTTTCGCTCCACGATCCTCGACGGGCGATACTCTGCGGTGGAGTTGGGGCCCGTGGCAGCGCCCGCGGAAGTGCACTGGCGAGCTGTATGTGCGGATGACCCACACTTTGAGCACACGTGCCTCTGGCGGCAGCGCGTGCCGAAGCGACACCTCCCTTCGTTCCAGTGCGAGCACGCATTCTCCACAAGCTGCGTCGTTGTCTGCGTGGTACCAAACGACGATGCCGCCGGGTTCGACGTCGAGTTCCACATACCCGGAGCCTGCATGGAGCCCGACACACCCGGCGTGGAGTTGACGGGCCGGCCGAACGCCCCGAACGACGACCCGGGCGCCCCGCCCGTTTGCCCGGGAAACCCCCCCGTCGGCGATGCCTGCACCCCGCCGAATGGTACCGAGGTGGCGGCTGCACCGAACGATCCGGATCCGAAGGGATTAGCGTTCGGGGTCGCGCCGAACGCGGGTGCACCTCCGAACGCCATTTGTCTCGCGGGGTGACGCGATACGGGTGTCGGGCGCGCGGAGGTGTGATCTGGGCAGGGCAGGGGATTCGTGTGATAGAGCGCTGGTGAGGGTTTTGAACGGAATGCGGTACAGGCAAACCCTGATCTGGCTGGAGAAATAAGACACCTGGCAATAAGATCATTTCCAATGCTAAAAGTTTTTACCTCACTCGTTGACGTTCGACGTGGCCTCTGTACGACCAGCCGTGCTGTCGACTGCTTATCCTGCCGTCCACATCGCGTATCAGGGTCCATTCAACGCTGACGCGGCACAGCGGACACCTGCGGACCAAGTCGCTCATGCACCCCGCGTGCATGCACTGGTGTTTGCACGGCAGGAGGATCAAGTCACATGCCGGTTCGGATTCCAGGCACACCACGCAGGCGTCCGACTGGTGCGCGCCTCTCGCGGCTCGTTCGTAGACATCGACCAGCTCGCGATCCCTGGCAGCGACGATCAACTTGGCGGCGTTTCGTCTCGTGACGCACTCGGGATCGACCGGGGGTAAAGTCAAGTTTGGTTCGACGGCGAGGCGCAACACCGCGGATCGCTCGGAGGGGTTCGGCGACCGGCGGAGCGCGGGGAGCCGGATGGCCGGAGGCGGATCACACGCCTCGGCGACGACGCGGCCGAGATTAAGTCGCGAAGATACAATAGCGATGATATCGTCCTCATCGGACGGTGCGACGGGCGACGCCGGAGGTCTGGGCGCCATGCCGGCGACGAACGGCGCGGGCTCCTCGGCGCTGGGCTCGTCGGCGTTTTGGTCATTTTCGTTTGGTTGGGTGAGAGCCTTGAGGCGGAGCTCCTCGGGGGATAGGCCGCGGTGCTCGGCCATGACCCCGACGTGACGGATGCGGTGGATCTCATCTTCGACGTCGTGATTATCCGTTTCAGAAATGACGGGTATGCCTCACACCCCGAACCAAGGCCAATCGCTTCCCCGGCGCGGCGCATCCGGTGCCCTTCGCTTGGCCACGAACATGTCGAGCGCGTGCCATCTCGAACCCTCCCACATGGCGTTGGTCAGCGGTGCCGCGCTCCAAACTTCGGTGGGAGATACGGTGAACTTCACGTACGAATCAGACGCCCCCGTCGATCCGAGAAGCAGAGCCCGACCCTCGGTTCCCTCCGCGGCGTGCTCCGCGCTCTCCAGGGGTCCGAGCTCGCTCTCAAACACCGGCGCCGCGCCGTCCTCTTCACACGCGCCTCGGGCGTCGCAACGACGAGTGGCGATCCTGACCGAGCACAGGCTCGACACGTTCGTCAGTATCGCCCTGACTTCCACCCCTCCCTTGGCGAACGACGCTCGGAATTCACCGTCTTTCTCCGTCTGCGCGAGCGCGGATGCGACGCCGTCGACGTCTCCGAAGAATCCTCCCTTCGCATCCACCCGCTCCGCCTTCTTCGCCTCCACCGCGTACACCTGGATCATCACCATCGGAAATCCGTCGTTCGATACCAGGCACACGCCGCCTCCCTGGCGTCTGGGTAGATACGCGATGAGTCCCTGCGACGCGAACCGCCCCGGCGTCGCCGGATTCCTCGGCATGTTCCACGGGTGGAGCTCGTCCACGACGTCGAACAGGCGCGGGTTCAGGATCTCGTTTCGCGACGCCTCCGACGCGTCCCGTGCCCTCAGCCGGCGTGCATCATCGCGCGCGTGCGCGATACGTCTGGACCGCGCGAGTCGCTCGAGGTGGCTCGCCGGGTTGACCACGGGGCACAGGGCGGGCCCGGGCGGACAGATGGCGTGCGCCCCTCGGTCGATGAACGCCCGGAGCCGATCGTTAAGCCCGGCGGGCGGGGGCGCGTTGAGCCCATCGTCGCCCCGGAACTCGTCCGCACCGGCGAGGGATGCGAAGCACGTGATGAGCTGAAGCGTCTCCGACCAAGCCGCGTGCGCGGGCTTGGGTATGACGATGAAACAATCGTGCCTATGGATTTCGCAACAGGATGCGCAAAAATCAGCGTCGATGCACAGGAGGCATCGACGGCGCGTGCCCCGCAGCGGGGTCTCTCCGCACCCGTCGCACCTAACTCCCTCGTGCGTCGCGAGCGGTGCGCCTCGATACCTCTCTATGGTCATGTGGTGCGTCGCAAAGTGAAGTCTCGGCGCCGGGGTACGCGGGATTTATTTCCCGAAACGCTCGGGCGAAATCCTGCACCCCCGCGGCCGCGGTCAAACTGCGAAACTTGGCCGTTTTTTTTTTGGTCAGGACCCGCGAAGGAATCAGCAGTCAAGCCGGGCCGAAAATATCCTCTGAAAATAACGAGATGGGCGCCACAATCAACAACGCCGCCCCGACCTCGAGATCGATGGGTAAGGTTTGCATCGTTACCGGTGGCTCCCGCGGGTTCGGACGCGGCATCGCGCTCATCCTCGCGAAGGAGCACGGGTGCACCGTTTACGCCACTGCTCGCGACCTTGGCAAGCTTCAGGATCTCGCCGACCAGGCGACGATCGAATGCGCTAAACTCGGGAGCGAGGGGAAGGTTGTCCCGTGTCAGGTGGACCAGAAGGACGACGCCGCTGTCAAGGCGTTCGTGGAAGACGTCACCGCGAAGGAGGGTAAGATCGACCTGCTCGTTAACTCCGCGTTCCAGGGCCTAGTCGCCATGACCCCGCAGTTCGGCAAGACTTTCTGGCAGAAGCCCCTGTCCATGTACGAGGCCGAGGTGGACAACTTTGTCCGGTTCGCGTACGTCATGAGCTACTACGTCGCACCCGTGATGGTCAAGAACAAGTCCGGCTTGATCCTCGGCATCAGCAGCGCCGGAGGTGTCATTTACTTCGCCGACGTGGCCTATTGCGCTGGGAAGGCTGCGTTTGACAAGATGCATCACGACATGGCGTGCGAGCTCAGGGAGTTCGGCGTGTTTTCCATGACGCTCTACCCCCAGGCTGGTATCACCGAGAACGCCAATTTCCCGGGCGGTGACACGCCCTGCTACGCGGGTCGCGCGGTCGCCGCGCTGATGAACGCGTCCGAGGAGGACATGAGCCAACTCACCGGCAAGGTGATCCAGACCCGCGAGGTGGCTGATAAGTTCGGCTTCACCGACGTCGACGGAAAGCACCCCGACGGTCCGTTCACCAACCCGGAGGCGGTGGCTGGAGTGCGCAAGGCGATGCGCAATCCGCCTCATCTCAACCTGGACAGCCCGCCCATCGACCCGAACGGGTGGAAATCGATGAACGCCGAGGGTTTCGCGGACATGTTCCCCGGGTACAAGGCTTAGTGCGAGCTAACACTTAGGGGAAACCACCTGTCAAAATGTCCAAAAAAGGCGCATACCTCGCTCGCATCCCGATTTTAGCCGTTTGTGTCGGGGTCAACCTTGATGAGTCTCGGAGGAGGAGGTGCGAAGGTCGCATAGCCTCTAGGGCCCCGCGCGCCCTGCGTGCGACGCGTCCGCCCGGTGATTAGCGCGATGAGTATGGTGAGAACGGCTCCCATCGATCCCCCGACCCGCGTCGTGAACCCGCCCGATGCGTGCTCCGCCCGTTTCTCGATACGTTGTGAAATCTTCGTCCGGAACCTCTTCCCGGCCTTGGCCCAGAGCTCACTAGCCCTGTGCCTTCATCACCGCAGCAACGACCTAGTCTCCCTCATCTGGATATACCGGGCGAGTCGGGCGAGTCGACGCCCCTGTTCGCATCGCCCAGGGTCCCTGAGCCGGAGACATCGGAGTTGCCGGGCGGCCCAGCGCCGGTTGCCCACGGCCGACGCGCGGGTTCCCTGGCGCCGCTGGCGCCCCTGGGAGGACTAAAACCTCTCGGCGCGCCGCTACCCCCGATATCGGGCCTAGTTCCAAAGCCCTTATCGCCCGTCGAGCCTCAATCGCCCGGTGCCGCGCCGGCGCCGGCGCCGGCGTCGCCGTCGGTGCCGTCCACGCCACTTTCGCAGATTGGAGTCTCGGTGCCGTCGCTGCCCCCGCCGGACCTACCCGCGACCCCGGCGCGCCCGTACTTCCGCGACGACTGGGAGCTGCACGAGGAGAAGATCGTGGGTTCACCCGGCGGGTCGTGGGCGGTGTACCTGGTGGACCGAGACACCGGCGTGGCGTACCTCCCCTCGGACGTTTGGCCGGAGCCGGCGGGGATCGTGTCTAGCGACGGCGCCTTCGTCGACGCCGAGGCCCCCGGGGTTTCATCCGTGGACCTCGTCGCCCTCATGGACGCGTTCCTGAAGAAACACAAGAGGCGGCTACGGGACGTGTGGGACGCGCACGACGCGGGGAAGCGAGGCAGGCTGTCGGACGAGGAACTGGCGGGGTTCATCGACGAGATCGTCGGGACAACCGCGGTTTCAAAGGCGCAGCGAAAGTACCTGGAGGTTGTCCTCTCCGACGTCCAGTGGGCCGGTGCTTCGTACGAAGGTCTCGTCAAGGCGATGCAGGAGTGTAAGGATAGGAAGAGGCGCAAGCCGCACCCGCTTGTCGCGCCCGGCCTATCGGAAACACCCGAGGTTTTGGACAGGCTGAAGTCGTACATGTTCAACAACATGATATCCGCGAAGAGGATCTTCGCGAGCTTCGACGTCGAGGAGTGCGGCTGGCTGGAGATTGAGCAGCTTCGACAGATGGTGCACAAGATCGCGCCCGACGTGTCCGAGTCGGAGAAGAGGCGATTGACCGCGGGACTCGCGTGGATGGACCCCAGGGGCGAGGCCAAGGTGAGGTATATTGACCTGATCCGATGCGCCAAAATCGCCAAGCTGAAAGTTGAGCCCATGTCTTGGGGCGAGGTGAGCACCACACCGCCGGCCAAGGAGTTTGTGGAACGCGCGGACAGGAAGGCGGAAAAGAAGCTCGAGGAGAAAATCAACGGGCCGGCTCCCACGCGACCGAGGCCGACGGCGGCCAAGACACCCGCGAGGGGTCCCGCCAAGACACCGGCGGCGGCAAAGAGGCGACCGGGTGCGCATGGAGGAATCGTCAAATCGCCCAAATCTCCGGGCAAGGTGAAGAAACCGGTGAAACTGGCGGGAGGTACGCCGAAGACGCCTGCTTCGATCGGCGCGCGACGCACCTCGATCGGGCCCGCGGCCGAGAAACCCGCGACGCCCGCGACGTCCCCGCCCGATCCCGATTCCGAGCCGAGGACGGACAAGCCCCCGGGGCCGTCGCCGCCCGTGCCCAAGCGACCGTCGCCCCAAACGTCGAAACGGGCGTCGCCGCCGTCGTCCAAGAAATCATCCCCTCCCACGGCGAAGAAGTCTGCACCGGCGACACCGAGCTCCTCACTTCCACCCGTTAACAGACCCTCGAGGTCGACGCCCACCGCACGCACCGCGCTCAGGTCCGCTCGGCCCGACGAGTTGAGGAGCGCGAACAAGAAACGCGCCGCGATGACAAAGAAAGACCCAGCCGACGAAGACGACAGGCGCCCGAAACCGCTGTACCCCGAACCTGGCGTGGAAGAGTGGGAACTTGAGCGCGCGTTGACGCACGACGGCGCGACGTACCTCGTCGACCGTTATAACGGCTCGAACATCGCTTACGACGACTCGGGTGAATGGCCGGTGAGCGTTGGAAAGTTGGTTGAGGATTCGGACCCGCTGAATCGGATGTTTGATTCCGTGTCCAAGCCGATGATTCGCATCGTTCGAAGCACGGGCACGAGGGACGCGGGTGCCATATTCGACGAGATCGACCGCATGCTCAAAGACGAGCGCAGGCGCCTGCGCGACGTCTTCGATGAGCACGACCGGAACAAAGACGGGATTCTCACCGGCGAGGAGCTTGGCCGATTCATCAGGGCAGCCGTTCCCGATGCGACCCTTCCTGAGGTTCGATATTTTGGCGTCATGTGTGACGTCAAGGGTGAAGGCGGCGTCCGCTTCGATGGGCTCATCGAAGCAATCAGAGAGTCCCTGGACGCGACGCAGATGGCGCAGGCGGCGCGTCACTCGGATGAGCTCGCGCCGGTGATGTCAAAGCTGCGAGATTTCATGAGGGAGAACAGTGCCGACGCGAAAAAAGTTTTTGAGGCTTGCGATCTGAACGGAAGTGGTGAGCTCGAGGTGTTCGAGCTGCGTCAGATGATCAAGGAGCTCCAGCCGGACGTCACCCCCGCCGAGCTCAGGCACCTTCTCGCGGGGTTCAGGGAGGTAGACACGGACGGTAACGGCACCGTGACGTACAGGGAGCTGCTACGGGGTTTGCGGCTGGTGAAGATTGTCCGGGTCTCCGAGGGCCACCACAAGAGGAGGGAGGCTGAGAAGGCTGCGAGGATCCGCGGGGAGTTTGGAAGGGAACCGATCGACGCGGCCGCCAGGCCAGCGCCTCTCCCACTCTTCTCCGAGCGGGTGGACCAGGCAAAGGGGGAAGACTCCCCCTCTCCCAAGTCAGCCTTTCCTCCCAAGCCCACTGCCTCACCTCCCAAGTCTGACATCGTCAAGGAAATCTCGTACGAAGATGACTTTGTGGAGGATGATATCGTCGAGGAGCTCCTCTCATCCGACCCCGAAACGAAGGAGGAAACCAAGCCAACATCGAACGAACCCCCGCCCGCGCCCAGATTCAAGCCCGACCTCGTTGGTTTCACACCTCCCGACTGGACCCTCGAGGCGATCACTGTTGGCCGGGAGACGCTCCTCTTTGACCGCAAGACTCGCGACGTGTACGGCGATTGTGACGAGTTCATCGGCGAGTGGCCGGTGCCGCGCGGTTCCCTGGACGAGGACGGCCACGTCGTCCCGACGACATCGGGCAGCTCCAGGGATCTTTTCGAGGAGCTGGACCGGCGTTTAAAGCACGAACGTGTGCGACTGAAGGGCCTCTTCGACGAGCACGACTTTGACGACGACGGCAGGTTGGAGCAAGGGGAGCTCGCTCGCTTTGCCAGAAGGGTCATACCCGAGGCGACCAGGGAGGATGTCACCTACTTCCGCGTAATGATGGACGCGGACGGGGGCGAGAGTGTCACCTTCGACGAGATCATCGAGTGCGTGAAGCGGTGTAAGAGCGCGGGCGTTTCCATGCGAGCGAGTTCGCAGAGCAAGGATGTCCCCGACGCGCTCGTGCGGGTGGTCCAGTTTATGAAGGAAAACTCTGTTGACCCGCGACGCGTGTTCGACGCGTGCGACCTGGATGGTAGCGGTTTCCTCGATTTCGCGGAGCTCAAGGAGATGATCAAGGAGCTCGTGCCGGACGCGAGTGCGCAAGAACGGCGGCTGATGCTGGCGGGTATGAGAATCGTCGACGGCGACGGCGACGGACGCGTGAGCTACACCGAGATGCTCCGCGCCATGCGACTGGTCACCCTCAAGATTTTGGACTCCAAGGGTAAGGTTCGAAAGCATCCGAAGAAGGAGGGCGCTAAGAAGAGTTCGTCGAGGGCTGCGTCCACGGCGAGGAAGGTGCCGAAAAAGGATGCCGTCGAGTCGGAACCGGTGATGCTTCCGATGGATCCAACTGTCGGTCAGGACTTCCGGCTCCGATCCATGCCATTCGGTGACGAGACCTGCCTGGTCGATGACGAGACTCGCCTGGTGTTCACCCGCATCGAGGACGCTGACATGCCCATCGGTGAGCGCAAGAAACCGAAGCGAAAACCGATCGGAAGGACCATGGACACGCTGACGGCGACGTGGAGGACCGAGATGAGGGCGGATCTTGGCAAAAACTCTGACGACGAATCATCAGATGACGAATGGGACGATACCGACACAGATTCTGCCAACACCTCAATGCTATCCGAGGAGGGTTCCACCACGGACAAGGAAGGAACTTCCAAGTGGCCCGGGCCGCTGCGTGGCAAGCTCGCACCCTCAGGCAAGCTGATTAAGCACGCCCCACTCTCCGATCTTTTCGACGCCATGAAGGAGTACTCGCAGCGAAACAAAATCTCACTTCGCAAGCTCGTCAAGATGCACGACGCAAACAAGAAGGGATCGCTCACGCTGGCCGAGCTCACCAAACTTGTCAGGGGCTCGCTCCTGCCCGGGGTCACTAGCTCGGAGCTGTCCTACTACGGCGTCATGCTCGACAGGGATGGTGACGGGTTTGTGACGCTGAGAGATTTCGAGGAGTGCGTCGCTGAGAGCGCACGATGGGGCCGAGACGTCGCGCCCAGGACCGGCGCACCCTCACCGTGGATTGTGATGCAGCGAATGTCCATCGCCATAGAGAGCGGGCCTCACAAGGGAGACGTAGCGGCTTTTTACTACGCTTGTCTGCTGGAGGAGGATGACAAGCACGCGTCCGCACTCCTGCTCGACTCTCGCAGGCTGCTCAAGTTGGTCAAGGAACTCTTCGCGGGTATATCCCACATGGACGCGAGGTGCGCCGTCGCCAATCTCCGCGCGTTTGATCTCACCGGCGATGCCACCGTATCGCTCTCGGAGCTGTCCAGGGCGTTGAGACAGGCGACCGTCGGGAAGGTTCTCCCCGGCGAAGGTTTCGGCCGGGTAGAAGCCCCCGCGGTGGAAACGCCCGACGACTCCGCCAAGGAGAACCGGGACAAGGAGGCGCTGGCGAGAAAGGCTGAACGCGCGAGGTCTGAAATGGACGCAACGTCCGGTGCGACCGCACACGTGCAGCGCTACCGCACCGGTAAGCTCTCAGACACTACCAACCGCGCTCGATCTGGAACCCCCGTGAAGATCTCGGTTCGACCAGAGTCCCCAGAGGATGACCCGTGGGACTCCATCCCCGCACCGAACCCCGCGCGTGGGGGATCACCGCCTGAACCGTACTCAAGGTTTGGCCCGAGCCCGCCAAAAAAACAGACTGTTCCCCTTAGCATGACGAAGACGACCGTGCCGCTTCCTGTCGACAAACCGAAAAAATCTGCGAGGACCGCCAAGGAGGAACTGGAGCTGAAGAAGCGACTCCGAGCCGAGAAGATTCGCGCGGAGAAGAAGGTTGCCAAAGGCGATGCCCTCCCCGACGACGCGCGCGAGGAGATCCTCGCGGCGGAGGAGCTCCTGTTGGCTAGACAGTTTGAGAAGGAGCTCACCATGAAGAGGGTCCGGGAGCATCTCATCGAGGAGGAGGACGCAAAGGTTCAGGTGGCCGAGGCTTGGCGCGAGGAGGAGAGGATCGCCCAGGAGGAATACGAGCGGGCCATGCTCGCCTACCAACAGGACCACCTCGAGCAGTTTGGGTACTACGACGACGAGGCTGACACCACGGTGAGGAACTACTTCGAGGCGCAGAGGCAGGCAAGGGTGGACGAGGAGGTCCTTCGCAAGTGGAAAACTGAGGAGCTTCTCGCAATGGCGCAAGAATCTGGGCCGAAGCTCGTGGAGCCTCTCGCCGCTTTGAAACGAGGTCACGACGGAAAGATCGCGCCCGAGTCTCTCGCGGCTATCCACGAAGCTGTGAGGGAAGGCGTCGCGGCCGAGGCTGAAGGAAACCTCAGGGTTGTCAACTCGACCGATATTGCTGCCGGAAGCAACGCCACTCAAGAGATCCTTGTGGGATTGATGAAGCAGGCCGACGAGCAGAGACAGATGGAGAAGGAGGACGAAGCTGACGACGCGGCGTTTGTTGCGCGCATGCGCGAAGAGTACCCAGACTCGGGCAACTGGTCCGACGACGAGATGGAGCCCGTGCCCGGGATCCAGAGGCCCGAGAGCCTCTTCTCGCCGCTCTTTGGCAAATACCCAAAAATGCCGTTCAAGAGCCACAAGGAGTTCAACGAGACTGTGCCCGCGGTGAAGAGGCTGCAGTTCGCGAACCAATAATCTTAGCGTGTTGTGATTATCATAAGATTTAGTGTTACAAGAGCTCACATGAACGCGGTGCGCGCCGAGAGTTGGTGCAGGTGACCCAAAGCCACATCGCGCGTCATACCCGCCTCCTTCGCTGCCTTTGCTTGCGCCTTCCACGGCATGTGTTAGTACACTGCCAGCAAACCACCGTCCAGCAGGGAGTGCGGCGCTGGTTGTCTCATCGGCCTACCTTCCACCGTCTTCGGGTGTCGATGCGTCCTGGCGTTGAGACCGGCGAGCGCCGCGTGGGGTGTCGCGTAGGTGAGATACCTCTGCAGGGACTGCAAGCTGGCGTGCGCTGCCTCCTCGATGGGCACCAGGATACCCAGGCTGCCGTCCAGGGTCCCGAAGAAAACCGCGTGCCTGTTGGCCTGTGCCTTTTGCTCCGCGGGGCTGATCGTTTGTCCCGGCGCGGCCGTGGGCGCCTTGAGTCTGAACCGGACCATGCGGTGCACCGGCGACCCGACATGAAACGCACCCTTCGTGAGCAGCTTTTGACCCTTCCAGCTCTCGAGTGACTTGGGGTCATAGGAAAATATGAACGCGTTGCCAGTCATGTCCGTGGTGAGCATGCTTAGGGTGCTGCCGTCCACCAGAAACTCCGTCGCCAGGATATCCATGCCCTCAAAATCCTTCGCCATTTGCACCAGAAGTTTCTCGTCTGGAGTATCCTTCCACCGGAAGAAAAACGCCCCTTTTTGGATGTCGCCGAGGAGGATGAAGTTCTTGACCACGTTCATGGTGACCGTGTGCAGTGGGGTGTCGAAGAACGCCACGGGCATGAGAGAGTGACCGTCCCATGAGTGAACAATGAGCTTAGTTCCGATGGCCACGGCGAGGTGGCCGCCGACCCCCTCCAGAGCGGTGCACGCCATCTTGGCGTCCCGCACGCACACGAGCTGACCCTGCCACTTGGTGCCCCTATCCGTCATCTGCCAGACAACCTCGAATATGAGCACTCGGCCGCGGCACGGCGCGTCTTCGCCGCCCGGAAGCGCGGTTCCCACGACGAGCATCGATTGCAGCGCGCCGGTCATCGTGTTTCGCAGCTGAACGTTGCGGATGCTCTGCACGTGCTCGCCCGGGTCGACGGTGTACTGCCACGCGCACTCGAGCGTACCGGGGACGAGGAGCCTGAGCGAGAACACTTGCTCTACGCCGCCCTTGGCCATCGCGTTCGCCTTGCGAACCTTGATCAGCGTGGACAGGTGGATGTCGTCCTCGTTGACCTCGTGGTCCTTCCACTTGACCGGCGCGGAGGTCGACAGCGCGTAGAGACGAAAGTCCGGGAGGTACTGCACGTGATGCGGCGTGCATCGAAGAGCGAGCTTGCGCACGGGCCACGCCGCCTCGTAGTGCATACGCCCCGGGATCTGGCAAATCCTCACACCTCCCGCCGCGGTACCGAGCATAAAACCGTTCAAGCAGTTCACGTTGTGGAAAGGCGTGAAGGAGACGGTGCGCTGAGCCTCGCCTCGGATGGGCAGCGCGAGCACTCGGCTGCGCCGCACCAGGAGCCAGAGCGGCCGGGGACCCGACACGAATACGCCGCGAATACCACCCCTGTCACCCACGCGCTCGAACCGCGTGAGCCTGGATCCGGATAGGGCCTTCGTATCCACCATACCGCCGCCGCCTCCCTCGAGCTCGATGGGGACGCGGCAGAATCGAAGCTGGGGCTTGGCTTCGTGCCCCACGTTGCCGGCGCCAGGAGGGCACAGAAACGCTCTATACACCAGCACGGACCCGTCACCCCTGAGCGCGGTGAGCATCGGTCGCTCGTGCGCCCTCGGGAACGCGTCGAGGCGAAACTCAACGATCTCGGGCGCGGGATAATCGTCCGTGGGCTCAACTTCCCCATCGCCGTCGACGTCCACATCGTCGCCGGCACCTCCCGGCGCGAGGATGTTCAAGCCCTCGGATAAACCGTCGGCGCTCCAGATCCTCTCGCATGACGGCAACGCGTACAGTTCCAGCGTACCTCCCACGCGCGTCACCGCGAGCACGGTACCTTCCTCGTCTTCGGGCGATACCCCCGTGCTCGTCGCCGTGCGCCTCAGGAAACCGGGCTCTCGCGTGGTGAGGCCCGGGCGCTCCGCGGCGGGAACGGAATCGTCAACCAGCGCGGCAGCCGCGATCGACTCGCCCGTGGGTAGGTTTGCATAGGAAGACGGGGACATCGCCTCCACCAAACCCTTCTCCTCGTCACCCTTGAGCACGCGAAGGGAACCGTCGGACATCCGGCAGAGCACGTACGGGTCGAGAACCTGAGCCGCGATGATCTCCAAGTCAGGGCTTACGTCACCAGCCGCCGGCATCTCGGCTGCGGATATGTCCTGAATCTTGACTGGGCCCTCGCATATCCTCACACCCCCCTTATGCACCTGTGCGATACGCTTGCGACCGTGCATATTACCCGCCGCGAGGGTCGCCGCGTCTGTTACCAGTTCCACGGCCTCGCTCACCTCCCTCAGCTCCTCACCCGTCTCGAGAACCATCGTGGTCGATTCGAGCGAGATGACCAGGTACGAGTGAAATGGATCAACGTTAGCCGCCGCCGCCGCCGCGCCGGACTCACGCAGGCGCTCGTTATCTTGCGACTCGTGGTACACGGTCCACGTTCCCATGAGCCCGGGCAGGGTGCCGGCTTCAACCTCGGTGACGAGCTCGGGCTGGATACCCCTCTGCAAAATAGCCAGGGCGCCGTTCTTTCCGTGGCCGCACGCCGCGACCAACTCGGCGCGCTCCTCCGTGTCGCCCTGCACAGAGGCGGATGCACCGGCGGTGAGGTCGATGATTGGGGATATTCCGAGCACGGAGTCGCGCACGGTGAACGTGTACCCGGGGTCCTCTTTGCGTCCAGCGTTCGCAGCCTTCGCCGCGGCTTTGAGGGTGGCCGCGCTGACGCCGCCAACCCCGTCGCCCTCACCCTCCTTCACCGCATTCGCATCCGCCGCCACGACATCCGCAGCCTTGCCCGCGGCTCCACCTTCGCCTTCGCCGTAGAGCATTGCCTCGAGCTCGTCCTCGTCGTCCTGATCGGTCGCAACCTTCGTCGGCGGGGGTGGCGGCTTCGGAGGCTCCGCTTCGCCAGCCTTGCGTTTCTTCGGCGCCGCAGCGGGAAGCATTTGCGCCGCGCCCGCAGCCTCCTTCTTTTTCAGAGAAACGAGAAGGGAGTCGCCCACCCTGCTTCCGAGGAATAACAGTCGTTTCGTGATGAGGCACATG
>MDTA01193406.1_pt1 | contig 19377 bp, 17 predicted proteins | sample 811151 | NCBI WGS metagenome assembly MDTA01 (sample SAMN05326648, study PRJNA326480) | marine metagenome | isolation source: seawater | place: Indian Ocean: South | collected 2010 | reverse complement strand
CTTGTTAGGGTTACCTGTTATACCGAACTTCATTCAGTGGATTCTATATCAAACTTTTCTAAATCGATATGATCAGAGTTCTTTATGAGTTTTAAAACTCTTTGCTCTGTATTTTTAAGGATATCTTTACATTTTTGTGTAAGAAGCATACCCTCCTCAAAAAGATTTATGGATTCTTCTATGTTCAATTTATTTTTATCAATTATTTCCGAAATTTCTTTTAATCTATTTAATGAAGAATCTAACTCATTATTTTTCATTTTTTTTTATCTCCTTAATTTGAGATATTACAAATCCATCGTGAAAATTAATCAATATATTTTGATTGATTTTTAGGCTTTCTATACCGGTAATAATATTCTTATTTTTCACATCCTCTACCATAGCAAAGCCTTTTTTTAAACTATTTTTTGGATGATTTACTTTAAAATTTGTCTCAAAATAACTTAAAGACAAAAATACATTTTTTAATTCACTTTGAATCCAGTTCAAGAGTTTACTTTTGTATAATTTATTGTTATTTTTTAAGTTTATAATATTTTGAAAATAAAGTATCAAGGAATTTTCTATGGATATATTCTTTAATGATTCATTTAAAATATTAATTTTATTAATGGTAGTGTCAATTAAATTTTTATAGATAGTATCTATTTCAAGTAAAACATTTTGATAGTTTCTACAAATATATTCAGCGGCATAAGATGGAGTTGGGGCTCTGTAATCAGAAACAAAATCACATAAAGTAAAATCTGTTTCATGACCGATTGCTGAAATAACGGGTATTTTCAATCCTGATATAGTCCTTATTAATATCTCTTCATTGAAGCAAGATAAGTCTTCAACTGAGCCGCCGCCTCTAGCTATGATGATTAGATCAACATTTAATTTAGTAAGATTATTAATTCCTTCAATAATTTCACCCGATGCTGTCTTTCCCTGCACGTTGCAATGATTTATTATGAAACATAAATTAACTTTTTGAACTTTAAAAAAACTTAACATATCCCAAATTACTGCACCCTTTTCAGATGTAATTAAACCAATTTTTTGTGGTAGCTTAGGAATATTTAGCTTATTTGAAGAATCAAACAATCCCTCTATTTGCAATTTATTTTTTAACCGTTCGTATCTCCTTAAAAGCTCACCTTCACCATCTATGATAATTTCTTGAACGACTAATTGATATCGACCTTTTGCTGTATAAAGATTTAAATTACCTTTGATTACAACATTATCTCCAGTTTCGATATTATTGTTTTTTGAATGAAATATTACAGCTGATAATTCACTTTTATTATCACTCAAAGTAAAATAGGTATGACCAGAAGGATAAGTACTACAGCTAGTGACTTCACCTTTTACATGTATATTTGAAAGCTTTGACTCAATTGCTTGTTTGACTTGATTGTTAACTTGGGTAACTGAGTATACTACCATATAATAATAAAAGCAACATAATAGTATTTATTATAAAATACATCAAATAAATACTATAGATACTTTATTTTTACTTTTTCTTTTTATGTCTATTAGCTCTTAAACGTTTTTTTCGTTTATGTGTATTAATTTTACGCCTTTTGCGCTTTTTTCCACAGGGCATTATTCCTCCTTAAAAACCTCTTAAATGTGATTTATTAACTGAATCAATTAGTAATTTAGATACCTTAAACTTTGGCATATATCGTTCTTTGACCCATATTTTTTCGTTTGTTTTTGGATTTCTTGCATCTTTTCCGGGTAAATGCTTTACTGTAAAATTACCAAATCCCCGTAGTTCTATCCTATTACCATTTTTGAGAGAATCCTTAATAGTATCAAGAATTGCATTAAAAATATAATCAGTTTCTACTTTTGTAAATCCAGTTTTTTCTGAGACTTTTTCTACAATATCAGCTTTTGTCATACTACTCCATTATTTATATCTGTATTCAGGAATAACGTATTTATCCATTACACCTAATTTTAACTTAATTTCCCCTAAAATTGCATCAACCAAACCTATTCTTTTTTTTGGAATTTTAATCAAATTTGGCCTTGTACTAAATCCAGCCATGTTACCTATTAACCAAATTGCATCCTCAAAAGTACCGATCTTATCAATCAAATCGAGCTCTAAAGCTTGCCGACCAGAAAAAATTTGCCCTTGAGCTATTCTATTAATTTCTCCGAGACTTAAATGTCGTTCCATCTGAACATCAGTTTTAAATTGATCATGCAATTCATCAACAATCATTGTTAAATATAACGAATCAGATGATGAGGTTTTTCTAAAAGGTGATCCAGAATCCTTATACTGACCACTTTTGATTATTGTATAGCTTAGACCTAGGATTTCCATCAAATCTGTTACCGTTGGATATCCCATTATGACTCCTATAGACCCTGTTATTGTTCCTGGATTTGCAAGAATAGAATCTGCTCCAATAGATACATAATAACCTCCAGATGTGGCTATACTAGACATAGAAACAACAATTGGTTTATCAGAATTATCTCTAATATCCTTAATTTTTTCATATATTTCTTGACTAGCAGCAACACCTCCCCCAGGTGAGTTTACCCTTACCAATATTCCATCAATATCGTCTCTTAAATGAAAATAATTTATATTTTTGATAATTTCCTCTGATTCAAGAATTGCCCCATTTATCTCAACTAAACCAACTTGAGGAGTCTTTACATCCACACCGCAACTCAATAAAAAAAATGAATAAAAAGAAATAATATAATATTTTATCATTTCCTTGTCCATATAATTAATTTTTGTCCTTGGCGTAAAAAATCAGATCTTAATCCATTCCAACTTTTAATTTTACGAACTGAAGTGTAATATTTTTTTGCAATGCCACTTAAAGTATCTCCATATCTTACAGTATAATAAATTCTTTTTTTCCCTGATTTCGAAATAGTTTTATTTCTGTGTTTCTCAAATCCTGATATTGGAATTTTGAGTTTTTGACCAGGCTTAATGTATCTTGTATTTTGCAAACGATTTGCATCTACAATATCTTGAATTCGAACATTGTATTTTTTTGCAATTAGCCACAAGCTTTCACCTCTTCGAACTCTATGATTTTCGAATACTATCTCATCTTTTTTCTCTTCTTGTAATAGGGAATATAATGAGTCGAATGATTCATTAAAATTTGATGGTAATCTCAATGAGTAAGTTTTTTTATCTTCAATTGGTGGAATTATATTTCTTCTTAACTCAGGATTATATAATGATAGTATTTCTTCTGAAACATTTGCGCATTTCGCAAGCTCAGCGAGCGATACAGACTTATCTATCTGTTTAATCTTCCATTCTAATAAAGATTCTGGTTTCACCCTGAAACCATATTTTTCTGGATCTTTAGATACAAAAATTGCTGCCATAATATTTGGTACATAGTTTCTAGTTTCGGCAGGTAAAGATGTAAGTTCCCAATAATTCCTAGTACCATGCCTTTTAATCAACCTTCTTACTCTACCCTCTCCACAATTATATGCAGCGAATGCCAAATACCAGTCCTGAAATTCTGAATATAAATCTTTTAAATATCTAGCTGCTGCTCGTGTAGATTTTTCAAAATCGCTTCTTTCATCAATATACCAATTTTTTTTAAGACCATATATTTTTCCAGTTGATGCAATGAACTGCCAAAAGCCTGCCGCTTTAGCATAAGACATTGCTATAGGGTTTAAACCACTCTCTATCATCGCAAGGTAAAATATCTCTGGAGGTAAACCTTCTTCCTCTAATATTGGTAACATAATCGCTTTATACCTGTCACTTCGATCTAGCCACTTTTGGACGGATTTTTTACCTTGATTAGTAAAAAATTTTATTATACTAGCTACCTTTCTATTGTACGTGATAGGTATATGACCAGGTATAATCTCTACAGTCTCTTCAACATATTCTAAATCTTCTAATGTTTGCGAATAAACAAAATCATTAACTTTATCTCTCAATACGGCGGTAGAAAGACCTGAATCAGATTTATTTATACTCTCTGATTTATTTTCATAGTAATCAATAGCAGATTTCAAAAGCCTGTTATATTCTAAATTTTGAAATTCGTCTTCAAGACTTAATAACTCTAAATCTGAAAGTGCTTCAAATAGAAGTTCAAACTGATATTCTGCACTCATAGTGTCATTAGTCATATCAGCTATGATAGCTTCTGAAAATAATTCCTTAGCATCAGACATTCTTAAATCAAATAATTCATCATTCACAAACAGAGAGTCCATACTGATTTCAAGCTGCGTATCGTAATTAGGTTTATCAGTTGAATTAATTTGATTAGTGTCTATATTATTAAGGAATTTGATAGGTAGAGTTGAGTCTATACTACCGATTACAACATTTATAGTCAAAATTATATAAATAATATTTTTCATCGTTGTATAAAATTACATTTTAAAATAGACATGGAACAACATTATGCATATAAGAAAAATAAAAATATTATACGTAGATACAAAAATTTTCATTCTAGAGAAATCTTATAAAAAATCCGAAATAATTTTTTCAGTTTGAAAACATAGCTCGTCCTTATCTGATTCTACATCTAATTTTATTGTCTTTATTGGCTTATGAATTTGTACTTGAATATTAATTTTATCATTTAAGATAGTACTTCTTGCTGGGAGATTGAGACCAGTATTCCTTATTGTTATCGGTACCAATGATAATCCTGATTCGATAGCAAGAATAAAACTTCCTTTCTTAAACTTTAATAACTGTCCAGGATTTGATCTTGTTCCTTCTGGATAAACTAATATGCTTGTATTTTTCAAATTCAATAATTTTAATGCATTTTCCACTGACCTATAAGCCTCTTCTTTATTTTTTCTATCAACTTTTATCATGCCCAAAGAATTTAATATGGAACTAAAAAAGGGAATTTTAAAAAGTTCTTTTTTTGCTAAAAATACAATATTACATGGTAGAATGCTTATCGCAATTGGAATATCTAAAATACTCTCATGATTTGAAACAAAAATAAAATTCTCATTTCTAGGTAATTTATCTCTACCAAAGACTTCAATATTTATTCCTGAAGATTTGCAGACCCAATTAGCCCAAATTCGTACAAATTTACTAATGAACAAATTTTTTTTATCAAAAAAAGAAAAAAAAATCACTAACAAACCAATTAATAATGTAGAAATAACTCCGTTGAAATAAAACCAAAAAGATCTTATTATATTAATCAATTGTAATTTTATCTTGTTTCATATATGATTTTAAAACATCTGGTATATTCACAGAATAATCACTATTTTGATAATTTTCTAATATTGCAGCAACTAATCTAGGAGTAGCTAACCCTGAGCCATTTAAAGTATGAACAAAATCTAATTTACCAGTATCACTACGTCTAAATTTTATATTTCCTCTTCTAGCTTGAAAAGACTCAAAATTACTACAGCTGGACACCTCTAACCACCTTTTAGTCCCTGGAGCCCAAATTTCAATATCATAACATTTCGCTGCTGAAAAACTCAGATCACCACTACATAAATTGATTACACGGTATGGTATTTTAAGTAATTTTAAAATATACTCCGCATTTTTTCTTAGTGACTCAAGTTCGTCATATGAATTATCTGGATGACTAAATTTAACCATCTCAACTTTATTAAATTGATGAACACGAAGTAAACCTCTTGTATCTTTTCCGTAACTGCCAGCCTCCCTTCGAAAACATGCACTATATGCTACATATTTTTTTGGTAGTTCGCTTTCATTTAAAATCTCATCCTTATGCATATTTGTAACAGGAACCTCAGCGGTTGATATGCAAAATAGATCATCTGATTTTATATGATACATATCATCTTCAAATTTAGGAAGCTGTCCTGTTGTTTGCGTGGCAATCCTGTTGGTTAAAAACGGTGGAAATAATTCAAAATAACCATGCTTCTCAGTATGAATATCTAGCATAAATTGAATTAAACTTCTTTCTAGTTTAGCGCCTACACCTGTATATAGTGGAAAACCTGATCCAGACATTTTTGCAGCTCGATTAAAATCAAATAAGTTCAAATCATTTCCTATCATTAAGTGATCTTTTGGATTAAAATCAAATTTTTTTAATTCACCCCATGATTTAACGAGTAAATTATCATCTTCACTATTCCCGATCGGAACACTGTCATGATATAAATTTGGTATATATAATAATAAATTTTCAATTTTTTTATTAGTAGAACGAATAGAATCATCAAATTCTTTTATACTAGAAGAATTATTTTTAATATTCTTTAATAATTCTGATGGATCTTCATTATTTTTTTTCATTGAGCTAATTTTTTTTGAAATTAGATTTCTTTTCGATTTCAAATCGTCTGAAATTGATATTAATCTTCTTCTTTCTAAATCTAACGAATATAATTTATCGAAATCAATATCAGTATTTTGATTTCGTGTTTTTATCTTTACTAAATCTAAATTATTTTTTATATATTTTAATGAAAGCAAATTCTCTCCAGGTTAATATGATATGTTATATTTAAATGATAAATCTAAACTAAAATAATTTTGTTTATTATTATTTATTTTTTCTGTCTCAAAATGCGATATACACAATTCTATTTTTGAAAAAGACTTAAATTTATAGTCAAAAACTAACGAATATTTAAGCCTAAATTTATCATTTACTGATAAGTATTTACGACCAATTTGATATTTAGGACTACCAAAAATTGTATATTCTAATTCAAAACGAGGTCGAAATTTTTTTCCAATAGATTTTATGGTAATCCATGTATCAAATGCATCCCCACCAGTCCAAAAACCAATTGGATATCCATGGTTAAATACTGAATTAATAGGAAATTTATGCTCATATATTTGAGGCATTATTACAGTATTTTCAATTCTGAAATAGAATTTCTGATTATAAATATTAAAAAATTGTGTTCTGCCAAGCTGAAATCCAAACCAATTATGGTGATTTGATGTAAATGTCTCATACGGAGCCCACTCATCAACAAGTATAGCAAAGTTAGTCCTCCCATTATTATGGATATAATCTAAATCAAAACCCATTTGCAAATTATCAAAATCTCCCGTAGCATGTTGTGCAGACCAATAAAAATTAATAGGAATAAGATATTGCCATGGTGTTTGTCTTGCTCCAAAAACAACTAATTCATAAAAACCTACTCTTAACCTTTGGTTGATATGAAAGTCTACCCTGTGATAAATAATTCCTCTTTTAATCCAAGGCAATCTAAGCTGTTTTATTATCTCAGAATTTTGATAAGCATTCATTACTGAAGAATCCTCAATCTCTGAAATCAAATCACCAATCAAATAAGTAAAATCAATTTTCTTTTTATTATTAAAGCTATGAATGTAATCAAATCGAAATTGAGGAAAACTCGGGGTATTATGCGAGATTGATAAATTTCCCCTAAGGAATGGACCGAATGATGATTTAAATTTTCCAAAATATATGTCTAAGTTTCTAGAAGAAATAGATATTCCACCCTGTGCTTCATCAAAGTCAATACCCCATTCTGGTTTCTCAGTATTAACAAAATATTCCATTGAAATGTAAGGATTATAATGAAATGGTTTTAAATTTGCATTTTTTAAACTTTCTTTATTGAAAATTGTTTTTTTTAAAAAATATGCAGAATGCTTGTAAAATGAACCCCAAATATTTAATAATATCCCAGAGTAAGGTGATATTAGGGTATTTCTATAACGAAACTTAATACCAGGAGTTAGCCATAATGTCTCTTCTGGATTTATTAAAGGATTTAATTCAAAACCAGAAGATGAAAATCTAATACCTATTATTGGATTAACTGATAAATTTTTGTGATTGGAAAAAAAATCTAATGATTGTTCGTCATTATATTTTATTTTTGGAACATTATTATGTTTATATATACGTGGAAGAATCGTCTTATTTGAAATAATTTCCATATCATTATTTGTTAAATTTTCAATAGAATAGTCTTCATTAGAAAATGATCCGTTACTAATATTTAAAACCATAATGATAAAAAGCGTTAAATATTTTTTATTATCAACAAGCATAAAGCTAAAAAATTAATCCAATAAATAATGTTAAATTCACGAACAATTCTATTTTGTAAAAGCACCTTATAAACCAAAAATAAAAATATGAGATGAAATCCTATTCTGTTTAATTCGATTGATGAAGGGTAAAGAAATGTTAATGTGAGTAAAATTATAGATAAATACTCTGTAGGACTATCAAAAATATGATACGTTTTAAATAAACCTAAGATAGATAAAAGCACACCCATACCCAAAAAAGTTAGAATCATATCTGGATTTATGTGAAATAATCTGTATGCATTATTTTCAGAAAAATAAAAACTAAGCCACGCTAGTAAAATCATTCCAATACTTACGTTACTAGTTCTACCAGAATTATTATCTAAGATAAACATAAATGAGCACATTAATGACAATATTATCATATATAGGTGCCCTTTTTGTAATTCTATAGATGTAATTGTTAGTATATAAAATAAAATACACAAATTAATTAGGAAAAAAGGTACGTAAGCATTTTTTAACCAAGGGATCATAGTAAATACTTTAGAGTATATATTAATGGTGTAATCTCTCACATTACCTAAATCGTCTCTAAAAACTAAATATATATGTTGCATTGCCAATGGTACTATAATAAGTAGTGGTAGAATTTTAAATAATTTGTATTCTGAGTTAATAAATAAAAATAATACTGCAAATAAACCCTGTATAGAATAAAGTAAAAAAACTACATTTTTATGTTTAACTCCTTTTGATTGTATTATATGATGTAGATGATTTTGATCTGGTAAAAAAATATTTTTCTTTTCATATATTCTTTTAATGAAAACCCATGTCGTATCTAAAAAAGGAACACCTAAAATTATAGGTATATTCAGAATATTTATATGATTAAGCTGATACATTTGTAAGATAAAAATTGATATTGAGTATCCTAAAAAATAACTTCCACTATCACCCATAAAAATCATCGCAGGAAATGTATTAGCTCTTAGAAATCCGAAAATACAACAGATAAGTATTATTATTACCAAATTATTTGGTAAACCAATAGAGATTGCAATAACTGAAAGAATTACTATTGATATTCCTGAGGCCAAACCGTCTAGCCCATCGATAAGATTTAAAGAATTAGTAACTGAGACCATGAAAATCAATGTGAAAAAAAATGATATAAAAATTGAATTTTCAAAACCAGGTACCGTAAATGTTAACCTCGTTATAGATATAAAGATAAAACTAGCTAAAATTTGTGTTATGAATTTTAAATATGGTGATATTGGGTTTACGTCATCCATAAATCCAATAAGAACTAGGAACCCTGCACCTACTAAATATGCAGGTATTATGCCATTGAATGGAATAAGTAGTATTACAGATAAGATAAAACATAGAAAAATCAAAATACCACCAGTACTAGGCTTTGGGAGATCGTGTACTTTTCTTGGATCAGGCAGATCCATAACTTTATAATAAGTTAAAATTTTCACGCCAAAAGGCATTATCATCATTGTTATGGTAAATGGAATTAAAAAATGAAAAAAATATAAATTTTCTACAGATATGGAATTAATTAAATTAATTAAATATTTCATAAAATTAGATTCTATTCCTAATTCCATTTATAAGATATTTCACCATTATGATTAATGAGTATGAAAACTTGAAATTCATAATATCTCTATAAAGCCGCCATTGATATCCGGCTGCGACAAATTTATTACTTGAAACAGAATTTCTCCGGACTCTATAACTTGCTAATACTTTATTAATTCCGTAAGGTTGGATTCCCTTTTTAAATAACAAAAGCCATAATCCATGATCTTGTCTTTTCAATATATCTGGGAATACTAGATCTTTGCATATTTCCCTATCAATCATAACTGTCAGGCAACCAATTGTGCAATTATATGTTAACTGTTCATAACTAGGCATCTCTATAAATGTTTTTGGATAACCTATTATCTCACCTTTCCAATTTATCCTATTATATTTTGTAAATGAAAAGCCAACTTTTTTTTCTATCATAAAATTTAATTGAACTTCTAATTTATTTTTTAACCATATATCATCACTATCTAAAAATGATACAAATCTTCCTTTGGCAATAGTTAACCCTCGATTTCTTGTTTTTGCTGGCCCATTGTTTTTCACTGAGGAAATAAGTTTAATTCTTTTATCATCTAAAAATTTTCGTACAATGTCTTTACTTTTATCAGCTGATTTATCATCAATAATTATTAGTTCCCAATTTTGATATGTTTGATTTATAACAGACTTAATTGTTTTTGAAATATATTTTTCAGTATTAAATAACGGAGTAATAATTGATATCAATGGATATTTACTCATAGTATACTCTTATAAAATTTTAATAATTTATTTTCCTCAATGCTCCAATTATATTTCTTTTTAACTAATTTCCTCCCATTTTTACCATATTGATCTACTAATATTGGATTAGAAAATATTTTTTCAATAGCATTTGCCAACTGATTTGGATCTCTTGGATTAATACATATCCCACACTGATTATCTTCTACAATTGATTTATACAAGTCGAAATCTGATGTAATTACAGGTAAAGAACATGCCATATATTCAAATATTTTTGTAGGGTAAGATTTAATATAATTGTCAATTGGATGTAAAATAGATAATCCTATTCTTGCATTTTTTGAATATTTATATCCATCCTTAATATCTAATCTACCATAAAATATTACATATTTTTCAAGGTATTTGTAATTTTCAGATAGACCAAGTTTATACCAATTAGGTCCAATTAAATGAAGTTTAAGCTTTAAATTTTTTTTGTGCAATATATCGAGTGCTTGAATCATTTCTGTATATCCTCGCTCAGGAGTTATCGCTCCTATATAAAATAAATCATATTTTTTTTTTCTAGTTATTAGATTATATTTATCAAATATTTTTAAAATTGGTAAATTTAAAATGACTTCATATTTATTTTTTTTCAACTTTGGATAAAGTTTAACATATGAATTTTCGGCAAAAATAATGAAAAAAAATGATAGAATATATTTATTCACAAATTTTAATATAAATAAAAAAATAGATTTAAAAACACTAGGAATCTTAGATTTATATTTAATTTGATCAATAAAATTTTCATGAATATCAAAAATTACCGGTTTATTCTTAAATAATTTAATAATTAATCCAATTGGCACTAACTCCAAATCATGAAAGTGATATATATCAGCATTAGAAGACAATACCCTTTTATATAATTCAAAATTAATTTTCAATCTATCATAAATAGTATTCCACATCGGTAGTCCGATTATTGAAATATTTTCAATAATTTTATATTTAAATTCAGCAGGTGCATGATATTCAGTTAGATAATTTTTTGATAATGATTTTACTTGCTTATGAAAAATTCTTGTATCATTCCACTGATGAACGGATGTAAAAATAAAAACTTTTTTCATTTATGTTTAATTGTGTTGTTTCTCAAAATATGAAAAAATATAAAAAGTAAATACAAAAGAACTAAACCTCTTGTTATAAATAATGTTGTAAAGTTTGAACTAAAAAATCCAAAAGTAAATATTGGAATGACTACAGCAGTGGACGATACGTATAAAAAATTTTTTTTGTATGCTACCACAAAAAGTAATTTGTAATAAAATAAATGTGTCAATATTCCAACAATATATGTAGAGATAAATACACCTAAAATACCAAAATCAGCGTAAAAATTTCCAATATAATTTGCATTACAACTACCAGAAGTAAAGGGATCTTTCCACCAAATTTTAGCAACATAATTTGAAAGTGGAAATGTGCCATCTTGATGTAACCATGAAAATAACTGAGACGACCTTCCATCTAAAAAGTCATGTAAATCAGGAAATATATTAAAGTATTGATAAAGAACTTCACTAGGAATAATAAAAATTCTATATAAAAGTGAATTTATAACTACCTCAAATACATTACTCTTACCAAAATGTAAAAAGAAACTTATTAAAAATGGAATGAACATTACAATTACTATATAAAATAAAAAATTATTAATACTAATATTATTTTTTTTTATATAAAAATATATCACAATAATGAAAAATATTGTGGCGATTGGCGACTTTTCTAATGTTATTGAATTTATAAAAACTCCTATTAAAAAAAAGCTCCAAAATAAAATCCAATATTTTCTTTTATTAAAATTATCAGCTAAAAATAAACTTCCCACAATTCCGAAAGGCAGGAAAAGAGACCTTGTCCATATAAACAAATATTTTTCAATAGAACTTAATCCAAGAGTTTTCAAAGCTTGTTCTCTTAAAAGGGCAAGTCTAGCATAATCACCGGGATTCTGTATTAGTTCAAACAAAGGAATTTCTTTTATTTGAATTAGATAATTAATTATAATAAAAATCGAAAAAGAAAATACAATCAATAATATTTCAAAATTAATATTATAATTATCAATTAAGTCGATTTTTTTTTCCTTCATTTTTAGTAATTTTTTAGTATCGATATTTTTAATGAAAAAACCAGTATTTAAACCAATTGGATAAAAAATATAAAATGATAATATCGAAATAAAGTACGGAATAGTATTGTGGTCAAATTCATAAATATAGCACACATAAATCGATGGTATGGATATAAAAATAGTAAATGTTGATAAGATTATTGAAGGAAATGTGAGGAAAGCTAAACCTTTAAATCCAAATAATAAATTTTTTTTATAAATTATAAATTCATAAGATAGAATGAATATTATTAGAAATGTACTTAATAATAATATTTTCAAATTAAAAAATAAACTTGTGCATATAAAAAAAATTGGAAGAAGAAAAATTAGGAACTTATCAAAATCAAATATTTTCATATATAAAGATCATTTATGTTTTATAGACCATTTATAGAACGAAGGATTAATGTATCTATGAGATAAAATAAAAAATATTAAACTAGTAAACCACACTATCATTTTTATAATTAAAATTTCATGAGATGCATATACCCGCACATATTTAGAAATATAATAAAATATGATGAATGTCATTGTATTTAAAATTATTAAATAAAGATATTTTTTTTCCCAAACTATTTTGTTTTCTCTTAATAAAATAAGAATGAATGAACTTATTCCAAGCAAGCAGACAGATATTCCAAATACAATTATATTATAAAATTCACCACCGGCAAAAGCTGTTAAAAGAAAAAATAATAATAACGCACTTATTCCATTAATAACATTTATATATGGTTTATCATATAAACCATCAATAATACCCCTTAAAAGAATATACCCTAAATAAAATCCAATAAAAGGTGTAATAATTTTCAAAGGATAAATAATTGATTCAAAATTTTTACCAACCCAAAAATAAATAAATTCTGGAATAAAGAAAAATAATGAAATGCCAAAAAATATCATAAAAGAAAATATTAATTCAATAACAAGTGTAAAATATCCATTAATTTCGGTATAGTCTTTATTACGTACCAATCTTGACACTTCTGGAAGAATAACAACATTAAATGGAAATACGATAATTTGAACCATTTTGAAAATTGATATAACTATACCTAACGACGCTGAAGATTCGAGATTTGTAGTTAACAAAACTGGTAAAGTAAATATTAGTGCGATAAATAATACGGAAGGTAATCTATTGATACCATATTTTAAAAAAGGTTTATTAATCAATATTTCTTTTATACCTTTAAAATAAAATATTTGGGATATTAAATTCAATCTGATAAGAACTAATAAATCAACAAAAAACAATATGATCGAATAGTATATAAAAAAATTAAACACATGACTCAAATTTGTATGCTTAATGCTAATAATAATTATTAATGAGAGAATTCCAGAAATAGCAAAGACATAATTGATAATATTCATCATAAAGTAATTTCTTGAACCTCTATAAAAATTATAAATATAGTTATGAAGTATGTTCACAAATAAAAATATTAAAAATGAAATGAATTCTAGGAAATATGATGGTGAATTAAAAATAAAAATGATAATATATTTTCTAAAGAATACAATTGGTAATACTAGTATCATAGTGATTAAAATTAGTATTCTAATTGAATTTATTAAATATTTCCTTGAGACAATATTTTTATCATAGGAAAATTTTGCTAAACTTAGTCCAAGATTTAAAGAAATAATAGGAACGAATAACGCGATTAACCTTTTAATTATTAAATAAATTCCTAAACTATCTTTAGTAATCTCACGTGAAAGATAAAATATTAAGAAAAAACCTGAGAAAGATAAAAATAATTGGGATAGAAGAGTGTATGAAATATTTTTGTAAAAAGATATCAAAAAAATCCAGCTCTATACCTAATTAAAAATCATTTTAGAGCGTTCTTTGAAATATGTAAAATAACTAGAAATAATTATAGAAATTAAAAAAGATAAAATTATTATTTTAGCTCTTTGTGGTTTAGATTTTTGAAATGGAGCAACTCCTTTGTCTAATACTTTTATTACAGTAGAAGACTTTAATTCTTCAATTTTTGCTATTTCATATTGTTGTCTAAGTGTAATATATACCTGCTGATTAACTTCTACATCTCTTATTAACCTTCCTCTTTGTAGTTGAATTTCAGGAGTATCCAGTATAATTGGATTTTTTTTTCTGAAATCAGTTAATTTAGATTCTGAAATTGATAATTCTATTTTAGATTTATCCATTCTATTTTCGATAAATTTTCTATGATCTGACGATTCTACATATAAATCGCTTCTTACATGTAATTTAATTTCTTTTGCAATATAATTGACAATATCTGATGCTAGCCTTGCCTCCTCCATCATAATTGAAACTTTTATTAACCCTGTTTCATTTTCTATTATTTTCAACCTTTTTTTCAATATTTCTAAGGCTATTTCGATATGGCTTTGCTCAATATCGTGCGATATTTTTTGCTTAAAAAGTGTTTTAATTCTCCTAAGAAGATTATAAGAATTAGTATCATTTATTGACCAGTACTCTATTAGATTAACATTTTTTTTAAATTTTTCAGTTTTCCATTTGTTAAGTATTATTTTTCTTCTTAATGAATTACTTTTAACTAAATCTGATATGTTGTAATGTGATTGTTGATTTGAACCAATATTTATTCCAAAAGTAGATGCTATTCCCTGTATATTGTTAAAATTTTGACTTTGTGAATTTTCATTTACTGGGTAGATTGAAGTATAAGATTCATAGAAAGGGGTTGCAAAAAGTACATAAAATAATGCGATACTAGAAACTAAAGTTGAAAATAATAATATATTTTTTTTCTTAAACCATAGAATCTTAAAAATACCAAACAAATCCATTTCTTTTTCTATTTTATTTTTCATATTTACTACTAATTACCCAGAATATTTTGTATTACAATTATAGTTGTTGAAATTTGACTAATTATTGCCATCCATTCCTTAAACCGGTCCCACGAATTATAATCTATTTTCTCAGAGATAAATATTATGTCTCCTCTTTCGATTTTCAGTTTATTATTAAATGGTAGTTTTTGTCCAGTACTATATTTAATAATATATTTTTTTCTTGTAGAATTTTTTGTTAGACCTCCTGATAAAGTAATATAATCATCCGGATTATAGTTCAGTAAAAACGGATATCTTCCTGGATGCTTTATTGCCCCAATTACCTCAACGTAATCTATTTTTTTTGGTATAATAATGTGATCCCCTGGTGAAAGTAAAAAATTATATATAGAATTTGTAAATTCTATATTATTGGATCTAATTAAACCTTTAGTGATGCTATTTCTGGCTTTTACATATGAAATTTCAGTATTATTTCTATTTTCAACAGGTATTTGCAAAATTCTTCTCAATTCAGAGTCAGGATTTTGCTCAATTAAAATATTATTTATTATTATACTGTTTTTGTCACCCATAAAGGTAACACCACCACATTTTTCGATTAAATTGCCAACTGTATTGGATCCGTCAGAAATGGAATAAACTCCAGGATATTGTATTTCACCTTCAATTGTTATCAATTCTTGAGATTTATAATTCTGAATTTTTCTTACATAAATATGATCAAATTCTTCTATTTTTGTACTATTATGTCTTGAGTAATTATTAATTGTAAATCTTTCAATATCATTTCGATTTATAAATCTTGTAATCTCTACATATCCAGTATCTGAATCACTAGAGAAGCCTCCTGCAAGATCTATTATTGTTTTTAAATTATCCCCATCAATGTATTCTATTTGGCCTTCATTAACAATTCCACCAAAAATACTAATATATCTATCTTTATAATGAAATTTAACAATATCATTTTGCATTAAATATGGATTTTGAGAGAGATTTCCCATTATAAAATATTGATCAAGATCAATATTATAGTCCTTGCCATTTCTAGTCAGGATTATTCTTCGAGATGATAATTCTTTTATTTTAGGTAATTTTTCATCTTCTTTTGGTTCAAATTCTAGATACATATCTTCTCGAAATTTTGAGTTTAATATCTCAAATAAATCAGATAATCGTTGCGATGAGGTTAGTGTAATCTGACTATTTTTATAACTTATTGCACCAACTAAATTAACTTTTATTTGTCTAACTTTTTCCAAATCAATACTTACTGTTGAATTTGGATAATGTTCTTTACAAAGATTGACTAGTTTATTTGTAGCATCGATCAATATCATACCGTCAATATCAATACTACCTATAGCTGGGATGTAAATATCTCCAGTTGGGTTTACCTGAAGAGATAAATTTATTACTCTACTAGTAGATACCATATTAAATTTAAATTGATCACCAGGACCAACAATATAATTATTTTTATCAATTGTTTTATCAAGTGCAAAATTAGAGATATTATTATTGAAATTAATATTAGGCCTAACTTGATGATTAAAATCAGTTTCATTTAATAATGGTAATTCAAAAGAGATGGCTATAGAGAAATAACTCATTAAAATTGTTAAAAAATATCTCGACATCATTGTTTTTTCTTTCGTTTAATCGATTTTTCTGATTACATATAATATGATTTTATAAAAATAAATTTAAATAATAATTCTTTTTAAATATTCTTTATATTCATTTTCAGGATAGGTATTATATAAATTTACAAATTTTGTTTTATTTATATAACCTTTATGTAAAGCTATTTCTTCAATACATCCAATTTTCAATCCTTGCCTTGATTCAATTGTCTGTATAAACGATCCAGCTTCGAGTAAATTTTTGTGAGTACCCGTATCAAGCCAAGCAATACCTCTACCAAGTATTTCTATATTTAAAAGCTTTTTCTTTAGATATTCTTTATTGACATCTGTTATTTCTAGTTCACCTCTTTTGGATGGTTTAAGCTTTTCTGCTATTTGAATAACCTTATTATCATATATGTATAATCCAGGAATTGCATAATTTGTTTTTGGTATTTTTGGTTTTTCCTCAATGCTTATAACTTTATTACAATTATCAAATTCAACAACACCATATCTTTCAGGATTTCTTACTTTATAACCTAATATTGTTGCACCATTAAAATTTTTAAACTTTGCTGATAAATTATTTAAAAATTTATGGCCATAAAATAAATTATCACCTAAAATTAAAGTTACAGAGCTCTTATTAATGAAATTTTTACCTATTATAAATGCTTCAGCAATACCATTTGGTTTTTTTTGAACTTCATATTTAATTGAAAGACCAATATTTTTACCATCTCCAAATAAGTCCTTGAACTTAGGGATATCAGCAGGTGTAGATATAATAAGTATATCTCTTATTCCCAATAGCATTAATGTAGATAATGGGTAATATATCATTGGTTTATCATAAACAGGCATAAGTTGCTTACTGGCTACTTCAGTTAATGGATAAAGACGAGTTCCAGATCCTCCGGCTAAAATTATACCTTTCATTATTTATTTTCCTTAGATCTTTTATATGTATCAAAACCATTATTTATTGACTTAATCCAATCTTGATTATTTAAGTACCAGACAACAGTATTCATTAGTCCTTGACTAAAGGATAATAATGGTTTCCAATTTAAATTTTTATTAATTTTTGTAATATCAACAGAATATCTAAAATCATGGCCTGGCCTATCATCAACATAAGAGATAAGATTCTTATATTTAAGATTATTATTTCTTGGCTTTAATTGATCCATTATACTACAAATCTCGTTTACAATCTCTATATTCTTTTTTTCTGAATTTCCACCAATGTTATAAGTATCACCAATTTTACCATTAAGTAATACCTTATATATTGCATTACAGTGATCATAAACATGAATCCAATCTCTTACATTTAAACCGTTCCCGTATATAGGTAAATTTTGTTCATTTATACATTTATGAATAATAAGTGGTATTAATTTTTCTGGGAACTGATATGGTCCATAATTATTTGAACAATTTGTTATAAGTGTAGGTAAACCATATGTTTTGTTCCACGCATTTACAAAGTGATCGGAAGCAGCTTTTGAAGCTGAATATGGTGAACTAGGATCATATTTAGTTTTCTCAGTAAATTTTAAAGGATTAGTAATACTTCCATAAACCTCGTCTGTTGAAATATGCAGAAACCGAAATCGAGATTGTTCATCATCATTTAAACTGAAATAATAATTATTGCAACTTTGAAGTAATTTACAAGTGCCTAATACATTCGTGTAGATAAAATTATTAGGATCTTCTATTGATCTATCTACATGTGATTCTGCAGCAAAATTTACAACAACATCTGGATGCTCCGACTTTAAGACATTTTCAATTTCAACATTATTATTAATATCCAAATGATAGAACTTATATCTTTTATCATTTTTAAACATATTTAACGAGCTGAGATTGGCCGCGTAGGTTAACTTATCTATATTTATAATTTCGTTGTCAAATTTTTCTATCATTAAATTGATAAAATTCACACCAATAAAACCCGCCCCGCCAGTAACAAAAATTTTCATTTACAATAACCCATTTTTTTTCCTAATAAACCATTCCGTGATTAAAAAAAATAATATAAATATCCATAAAACTTGGTAATCAATGGTAGTAATAGTTCTTTTTGTTTTATTTATTTCTTCTTTAAATTCTAAATTTTTATTGATTTTTATAAAATTATTATAGTCATAATATAAGCCTCCAGACGCTATGGCCAAATCCTTTAATTCTTTTTCATTTATTGATTTTTTATAATTTTCATTATGATTATCATTTATGGTATAATTACTTGAATTACTCCAAATAGTGTCTAAATTTGCATTAATAAAAAAGGATATTATTTTTACTTCGCCCACTCTATTAGGAATAAAACTATATTTATGCTTTTTATCTGG